>JABNAD010000527.1_pt2 | contig 16071 bp, 8 predicted proteins | sample 7240381 | NCBI WGS metagenome assembly JABNAD01 (sample SAMN11332834, study PRJNA596920) | anaerobic digester metagenome | biome: digested sludge; isolation source: digested sewage sludge-derived enrichment culture grown on H2/CO2 | place: Germany: Goettingen
TTGGGAAGCATCCAATCCACATCCTGAGGGGTAATGGTAAGATCAACTTCAATGCTACCCGATTCCGCAACAACATAGGCATAGTGCGAATCAACCGTAAAACCACCGGGTGATGCTGATGAGATCTCAACCGACAACCTGACAATAAAATCATTTTCTTTTTCCACCCGGAAAGATTTAACCTGGTGCGACAAGGTGTGAAGCTGCATTTTTTGCCATACCGGACCCGGGCCTCCCCCGAAAATGTAGTCGTTGTCCACAGGCGCCCTGAAAATGTTGGTACGCGGTCCGGCAATTCGCGCCTTACTTACAGTATCCCAGAAAATCAGCCCGGTTTCGGGCTCAATTCCATAAATAGCACTTAAATCCGTATCAAATAAAACGGTTCCCTTGTGACTCCAGTGAATAATAGTTCCGGCTTTCCGGCTGAAGACCACCTTAAATTCCCTTCCTGCAATCTGCACAAGATCTTTATCCTCATTAACTGTAAGCGGGAAAAGCTGCTGCTGTTCAGCCATTGCCGGTTTCACCATCCCGTAAGGTAATTTAAACTGGGCACTTGCAACTGTATGACCACGTTTGGCCCACCATTCATCGGTTTCCAATTGAAGGTAAACGTTCAGGAAGTATTCACACCCCGGCTTAAGCGCTGGTTTTTTGTAATCAATTTTCAACTTTTTGACTTCTCCCGCTTCTATGTCGGCAAAAAAGTCACCAGACTGAATTACAACACCGTCTTCACTTAATTCCCACAAACCCTTGTATTTGTTCAGGTTAATAAAAGAGTTGCGGTTTGTAACCAGAATTTCTCCATTTTGAAGATCAGATTCCTCAAACCAGGCATTCTGATAGATTCGTTTCACTTCTTCCATTTTCGGAGTAATCTTTCTGTCGGCGGTGGTAAGTCCGTTGGCGCAGAAATTCCAGTCGGTAGGGCGATCACCGAAATCGCCGCCATAGGCCAGAAAATATTCTCCGGGTTTTCCCGGAATCTCTTTATAAAGTCCCTGATCGGCCCAATCCCAGATACAACCGCCTATCAGGCGCGGATAGGTATATATGGCTTCCCAGTATTCCCTGAGGTTGCCCACGGCATTGCCCATAGCATGTGCATATTCGCACATGAAAAAAGGTTTGGGGTCGTCCTTCTTCCCCTGGTTTGTGAACCATTCCACATCGGGGTACATCACTGAAACCACATCGGCTACTTCGTTGTATCTTTCGTAATGAATGGGACGTGAAGGATCTCGTTTTTTCAAAGCAGCTGATGCGGCTTCAAAATTTATTCCCGGCCCTGCTTCGTTGCCAAGCGACCACATAATCACTGAAGGATGGTTTTTGTCGCGCTCCATCATATTCATAATACGCGACACATGCGCTTCCTGCCAGCTTTTAACGTGACCCAGCGATTCATCGCCGTAACCCATTCCATGCGACTCAACATTGGCTTCATCAATTACATATATTCCGAAGCGGTCGCACAAACTGTAAAAATATGGATCGTTTGGATAATGGCTTGCTCTTACGGTGTTGATATTAAATTGTTTGAACAATTCCACGTCCCTGAGCATGGACGCCTTGGAAACAGCCCTGCCATCCGTGGGATCAATATCGTGACGGTTAACTCCCTTGATCTTTATACTTTTTCCGTTCACCCACAGTTGCTGATCTTTTATCTCTACTTTCCGAAAACCAAAATCGGAGCCTTGAACCATCAAAACCTTGCCAGCCTTATTTTTGGTAACAATCAGAACATGGTAAAGATTGGGATCTTCTGCCGACCAGAGCCTGGGATTACTGATTGATGCTTTATAAATCAAAGGGGCTTTCAGGGTTTTCCCTCCATCTATTGTAAAGCTGAAAACCGGATCCGGCATTTTATCTGAATATTGCCCGTAAGGGAATAAATAAACCTCAAGATTTAGCTTTTCTTTAAGCGAAAAACCTGCGAAACCGGCTTCCAGGGTCAGGCCGGCTTTGGAAAAATCTTCAGAGAAATCCGCTTTCAGCCAATAGTCGCGGAGATATGTACCCGGAACGGAAAGCAGGTAAACATCCCGGTAAATGCCGCTCATTCGCCAGAAATCCTGATCTTCGAGATAACTGCCGTCGCTCCATTGATAAACTTCCACTGCCAGGGTATTTTTTCCGGACCTGACATATTTCGTAATGTCGAACTCGGCCGGTAGCCGGCTGTCTTCGCTGTAACCCACTTTATTTCCATTTATCCAAACATACATGGCACTTTCCACTCCGGCAAAATGTAAAAGTGTCCGCCTGTTTATAAAGTTTTCGGGAAGCACAAATTCCCTCACATATGATCCCACAGGATTCGGGTACTCATATTTTGTATAGTCAGCAGGCACAGGCTCCATGATGTAAGGAGGCTTTGCTGCATGCGGAAAGGTAACATTGGTATAGATAGGAATTCCGTAGCCTTTCATTTGCCAGCAAGAGGGCACCTCAAGATTGTCCCACCAGCTTACATCATAACCTGGTTGAAAAAAGTTAACCGGGCGGAGGTCCGGATGTTTGACCCAATTGAATTTCCATGTACCGTTCAGGTTAAGATAATAAGGCGAATCGCTCCGGCTTTCAGTTACCGCCTGTTTTTCTGAAGAATAAGGCATCCAGGAGTTTCGTGATTTTTCGCGATTGATATAATTGATGGTTTCGTTTTCCCATTCGGGCCGTGATTGCGACTTCGCAAAAAATGGAATCACCAGAACGAGCAGCGTTAAACGCGCAAATAATTTCATAGAAATGAGAATAATGTTCTCAGCAAACTTAAGTAATATTTTTATAAAGCATTGGATCTGTTTACAAAATTTCGCACGGCTTCAGGGATTTGCATTATCCGGTGCCTCGTTATCAGAGCGGGCAGTCATGGTGCCTTTGCAGTATTCCCGGCATGTTTTCATCACCTTGCTTTTCTTAACTTTGTCACGAAAAACCAAAACGATGAATCCCTCTGACTGGCAATCCCGGACCCGGCTGCTACTTGGCGACGAGAAGCTGAAAAAACTGCATGCTTCCAATGTACTGGTGGCCGGATTGGGAGGTGTAGGCGCCTACGCCGCCGAACAATTGGTAAGGGCCGGAATAGGAAGGATTACCATTGTGGATGGAGACCGGGTACATCCTTCAAACAGGAACCGTCAGCTGCCGGCCCTTGTCAGTTCCAACCATCTTCCCAAAACTGAGGTAATGTCGGAGCGCCTGCTTGATATCAATCCCAATCTCAGCCTGAATGCCATACAGGAATACATCAAAGATGAACGGATGATCGAAATCCTGGAGCAGGGCTATGATTACGTCATCGACGCCATCGACACCCTTTCGCCCAAGGTTTACCTGATATACCACACGCTGCGGCTTGGAATGCCACTGGTCAGTTCGATGGGGGCCGGCGGAAAGTTTGATCCCATGCAGGTAAAAATTTCTGATATTTCAGCTACAAACAATTGCAAACTGGCATATTACATGCGTAAGCGCCTGCACAAGCTCGGGATCTGGGAAGGATTCAAAGCCGTCTGGTCGCCCGAAGAGGTATCGCGCAACGCGGTGGAGCTTTCCGAAGGCGAAATCAATAAAAAATCGACGGTTGGCACCATCTCCTATATGCCTGCCATTTTCGGCTGTTTCTGTGCAGCCGCTGTAATTCAGGATATTACACAATTACCTTCAGATGAACCAACTCAGCCATCCGGTCAGATTTTAACAGGCATTTAACATTTTTCTTTTTATTTCCGCCATAAATATTAATTTTACCCCCTGCAAGTTGAATCTTAACAGGTATCTAAGTATAACTTAATGGTATCCAACTGGTTTGAGTACGAAGACGTAAGCAGGGATGAACTGAAACTCAACGAACAGTTTAACTGGATAGATTTTTATCCTTCGCCTGCGCTGATTACCGACAAATTCTGGACAATCCTGAGAGCCAATCCCCCGTTTCTTTCATTGAGCGGTTATCCTGAAAACAAGATCACCGGACGAAATATTGCCTTACTGATCAACCCTGATTCCATTGTATCCTATGGATCACTCAACGGTTCCGAGCAGGGCATATGTCAATTAAAAACAGCCTCAGACTCGGAAATTGCCTGTACCATTGCGAAAAAAACCATCAATATCGGGAATGAACCTCACCGTATCGTCTCGCTTACCCCTCTGATTAAGGACCAGGACTTTTCAGCAGGCAACACTGCGGCTTCATCTGCCGTGCTTGAAGAAACTCAGGCGGCCCTTCGTGAAAGCCAGATGCGGCTTCAACAGGTGCAACAACTTTCGGAAATCGGCAGCTGGGATGTCACATATGGGCCGGCACCTGTAATCAGGACCTGGAATTTCTTTCAACTGCTGGGGATGGATGACACAGGGGATAAAACCACTCCTGAAATGCTCTATCATTTTGGCCTGATTCATCCGGCTGATCTGGAAATGCACAAGAATTTACTCAATGCTGTCAGGGACCAGAAACTGAACACCTACAGCAATGATTACCGGATTGTCGATAAACAGGGCAAAATCCGGTTTCTGCACTGCGAATCCCAGCTTGAATATACCAGCCACGGAGAGTTGAGCCGATGGTCAGGTACCATACAGGATGTCAGTTCCTATATGAAGGCTGAAAGTCTGAAGGCTTCGGCTTTTCAGATATCACAGCTGATCCATTCGCAGCATAATCTTACGCCTTTGATGGAAGCCATTCACCAGATTATCGCTTCCCACATGCCCTCCCCCAACCTGATGATAGCCCTGACCAACGGAGAAGAAGGCAAACTTCATTTCCCCTACTGTGTTGATCAGGAAGGTATGCCTGATCCTGATTCAGCAATGGGTGGACTGATCGGTTATGTTCTGCGCACCGGAGAACCACTGCTGGTCTCAGCTCCTGCAGTTGAACTGATGATCAGCGAAATGATTATCTCCGGATCATCCCTCATCCCGCAATCATGGTTGGGCGTCCCGTTGAAAACACATGAAAAAGTATTGGGAGTTCTTTCGTTACAGTCATATTCAACCGACATCACATACGGTGAAGATGAAAAAAACATCCTCATTTTCGTATCTGAGCAAATTGCCCTCTCCATACAACGTATCCGCAGCGATGAAGCCCTTATCAAAGCGAAAAATGTTGCAGAAGATTCAAGCCGGCTGAAATCATCATTACTGGCAAATATGAGCCATGAGCTTCGGACACCGATGACCGGCATCCTTGGATTCTCCGAAATCCTTACCGAAGAAATTGAAGATGCCCGGATGAAATCGATGGCGTCCACCATCTTTAAATCGGCCAGCCGCCTGATGTCGACGCTTAATTCAATTATCGACCTTTCGGCCATTGAAGCGGACAAGCATACCCTTAACCTGAAACCGGTCAACACCCGCCTGCTTTTCAATCCCCTGCTGAAGGTTGCCCATTCCATTGCCAGCGACAAAGGCTTGTATCTGCGCACCTCCCTGCCGCCCGGTCTTCATGTGATGGCCGATGAAAAACTGCTTGGTCAGATGCTGCACCACCTGCTGGATAATGCATTAAAGTTTACCATCGACGGCGGAATCTCAGTAAGCGCTTATACCCTTGACAAGACCAGCACCGAAGTAATCATCCGCATCAGCGACACGGGCATCGGTATAGCTCCGGAACACCATAAAATGATTTTTGAAGAATTCCGGCAGGTCAGCGAAGGCTTTTCGCGCACTTTTGAAGGCAGCGGACTGGGCCTGTCGCTTTGCGCAAAAATTGCCCGTCTGCTGAATGCAAGAATATGGGTTGAAAGTGTGCAGGAAAAAGGTTCTGATTTTTATGTAGCATTACCGCTCACCCTTCCCGAGATCCAGGAACCCGACCTTGACACCGAAACCGCTGAAATTATCCGCACCCACCGGCTTAGCCGCGGCCCGATTCCTGACGTGCTGATTGTTGAAGATAACGAAGTTAACCGGCGACTGGCCGCGCTCTACCTCAGGGAAATCTGCAATACGGAAATGGCTGAAAACGGGTATGTAGCAATCGAAAAAATAAAGAGAAAAAAATATGACGCCATCCTGATGGATATTAATCTTGGTGCAGGGCCAGATGGATTATCAATTGCCCACCAGGTTAAAAATTTTGAAACCAATAAAAACACGCCCATCATAGCAGTTACGGGCTATACCATGCACGGTGACCGAGAAAAACTGCTTTCGAACGGATGTTCTCACTACCTTCCCAAACCCTACGACAAAAAGACCCTGCTCAGACTTTTCTCGGGAATCCTTTACGGGAGTCAGACCTCATAAGTAGCATCGTCTTCAGCCAGTTCTGTTTGACTGAAAACTGCCTTTGCCTCATCAAGCAAGGGCTGAAGATCCTCATACCTCGCTGAAAAATGGCCAAGCAGCAATCGCTTTGCGCCGGCTAACCCCGCGATGGTGGCGGCATCAACTGCCGTTGCATGTTGCTTCTCCCTGGCCGAGGTCAGCAATTCCTGCATGAAGGTTGCTTCATGATACAACAAATCACAACCCCTGACCATATCCGCCAATGGCTCATAAAAACCGGTATCAGAGCAATAGGCGTATGATCTGACCGGGGCAGATTCCTGTGTCAGCTCGGTATTGTAAATGCGATTGCCATCCTCATCAATATAATCATTACCGTTGCGAATCGATTCAAAGGCTGCCACAGGTACTCCATACTTATCTGCAACGTCCCTGAGCAGTTTTTTAGGATGAGGCTGCTCCCTGAACAGGAATCCGGTTGTCGGCACCCGGTGAAGCAGGGGAAAGCTCGTAACGGAAATCCTTCCGTCATTGAAGATTTCTTCCGGCGCAGTATGCTGTGTTGTGTGAAAGACAAGCGGGTACAAAAGCGTAGTTTGCGATGCCTCAAGTTGCACCCGGATGATATGTTGAAGCGGCTCAGGACCGTATACGTGCAAAGCCTCCTTCCTGCCCAGCAGATGATAAGTCGAAACAAGTCCGATCAATCCGTAGAAATGATCACCATGCAAATGGCTGATGAAGATGTTGTTGATCCTGCCCATCCTGATCCTGTTCCTTTTCAGGTGCATCTGGGTACCTTCACCACAATCAATCAGAAACAGACGGTCGCGGTAGTTAATCACCTGGGCCGGTAAATTGCGGTTGCGTGTAGGCAGGGCGGCACTGCTCCCCAGTATCGTTACTTCAAATTTCTTCATCATGAACAGGTATTGCATGCACAAGCGGCTGTAAAAGTCATCAATATTACCTTCAATATTGATGTGCAGGGCAAAAAAAAATCCCCTTGCGGGGATCTTTTTATTGGAATTCAGAAATTATTCCTGATTGGGTTCGGCTTCGGATTTCTTGTTTTTGGCATTTTTTTCCGATTGCTCCATATCTGATTTGAGGTTTGCCAACGCTTCAAGATCACCCAGGGTAGTCTTTTCAAGGTTATCTTTCAGCTTCTTAACGGCACGCTTGGTTGAGTTTTCGGCACTTTCCTTGGCGGCTGATTCCTTAACGCGTTCAGCGCTGGTTGCATCCTGGAAAATCCGTGAATGTGAAAGAATAATCTTTTTGTTGTCTTTCGAGAACTCAATTACCTTAAAGTCAAGGGCTTCGTCAACCTTAGCCGTGGTGTTGTCCTCTTTGACAAGATGACGCAGGGGGGCGAAACCTTCTACGCCATAAGGCAGGGCAACAACCATTCCCTTGTCGCTTGCGCTGGTGATGGTTCCTTTGTGAACCGAACCAACCGAGAACACGGTCTCAAATACATCCCAGGGATTCTCCTCAAGCTGTTTGTGGCCCAGGCTCAGCCTGCGGTTCTCAACATCCACGTCAAGTACCATAACCTCAATCTTCTCACCGATTTTGGTAAATTCAGCCGGATGCTTGATCTTCTTCGACCATGAAAGGTCAGAAATATGGATCAGACCATCAACGCCCTCTTCAAGTTCGACGAAAATACCGAAATTGGTAAAGTTGCGGACAGTGGCTTCATGCTTTGAGTTAAGGGGATATTTTTCCTTGATGTTGGTCCAGGGATCCGGGATCAGCTGCTTAATACCCAGCGACATTTTGCGCTCTTCGCGATCAAGGGTAAGAATAACAGCTTCCACCTCATCACCTACCTTCAGGAAGTCCTGAGCGGTGCGCAGGTGCTGCGACCATGACATTTCCGAAACGTGGATCAGTCCTTCAACACCGGCTGCAATCTCGATAAATGCACCATAATCGGCGATGACCACTACGCGGCCTTTAACTTTATCACCAACTTTGATGTTTTCATCCAGTGAATCCCACGGATGCGGGGTAAGCTGTTTGAGGCCGAGGGCGATACGCTTTTTGTTTTCATCAAAGTCGAGGATAACCACTTTGATCTTCTCGTCAAGCTGAACGATTTCTTCCGGATGATTGATGCGTCCCCATGAAAGGTCGGTAATATGCACAAGACCGTCAACACCGCCGAGGTCAACAAATACGCCGTAAGAGGTGATATTCTTCACCGTACCTTCAAGAATCTGTCCTTTTTCAAGCTTGCTGATGATGTCGGCTTTCTGCTGCTCAAGCTCGTCCTCAATAAGGGCTTTGTGCGAAACAACCACGTTCTTGTATTCCTGGTTGATTTTTACAACCTTGAATTCCATTACTTTATCAACGTAGATATCATAGTCACGGATGGGTTTCACATCAATCTGCGAACCGGGGAGGAAGGCTTCGATACCGAATACATCCACGATAAGTCCGCCCTTGGTGCGGCACTTCACGTAGCCATTGATAATTTCTTCTTTTTCAAACGCCTGGTTAACGCGCTCCCATGAACGGAGGATGCGGGCTTTCTTGTGCGAAAGCAGCAACTGTCCACCCATGTCTTCCTGGCTTTCAACATACACCTCAATCTTGTCGCCGATTTTCAGGTTTGGATTATAACGGAGTTCCGACTGAGGAATTACACCGTCGGACTTGAATCCGATGTTCACCACAACCTCACGGCTGCTTATGGCAACTACAGTTCCGTCGATCACTTCATGCTCAACGATGGAACTGAGGGTTTTGTCATACAATGATTCAAGTTTCGAGCGCTCATCGGAGGTGTAGTTTTCATGCTTCTTTCCGATGGCATCCCAATCAAAATTTTCAAGTGAAACCTGCTGTGTCAGCGGAGCTTTCAGTTTTTCAACGGTAGGCTCATCATCATCTTCAACTTCAACTACAGTTGCAACTTCTGCAGCAACTGCAACTTCTTCTGCCTTAGCGGGCTCAGCCTCTTCAGCAACGGTTTCTGATTCATTTACAACCGGGGTTTCATTCACCTCAGCATTGACCTCTTCAGGCATGTTTTCGGCATTGGCCAACTCCCCGTTGACGTTTAATTCGTCGTTTGTCATTCTTTTCTTCTTTGTGGCATCCTGCGATACCGGGTTAATAATAAGTGAGTTATGCGGTTCAGACGGACAGGATCACTCCCATAGCCAGGCCATTGAAGCGCCGGCCAAACCGGGGTGCAAAGGTAAAAAAATATTTTATTATCGGGAGGGTAAGAAGTTAATTTTCAAAGAGAAAAAATATTGTCCGGCCTATCTTTCGTATTCATGCAGAAAAAAATGACCCGCTTACTGACGAGACCTGCAGGATGACCCAGTAGTTCAGTTAAATTGCCGGGCGCTTTTTCAGATACCTGCGTCACGCAAAGCAGAAAGAGGGTACCCCTAAACGACTTTTGCCACCCTTAGGACAGATATCCTTAAAGTGGCAAAAGCTGACTCAAAAAGACTTCTGATCGCTGCAGATTTTCAGACTACTTTTTACCCTGGTTCTTTGCCATCTCTTCCAGCCTCTTTTGGAAGTTTGACTTCTTCACGGGCTTTTTCTTGTTTTCCTGAATCTGAGCATGAAGTTTGTCCTCGTTTACAAAACGGCGGATAAGGTACATCTGCGCGAAGGTCATCAGGTTAGCCAGCAAATAATAATAGCTTAGTCCGGAGGAATAGCTGTTGAAGAATCCGAGGAACATCACCGGCATCAGGTACATCATGGTTTTCATTCCCGGCATCTGATTTCCGGTCGACATCATATCGTTGTTTATCTTGGTGTAGATAATGGTTGATATGGTCATCAGCAGGGTGAAAAGACTCACGTGGTCACCATAGAAAGGGATGGTAAATGGCAGATCGAGCACGGAATCGTAACTCGAAAGGTCATGCGCCCAAAGGAAAGCCTCCTGCCTCAACTCGATGGAAGCAGGAAAGAAACGGAACATGGCAAGCAGGATCGGAAACTGCAACAGCATGGGAACGCAGCCCGACATCGGGTTCACCCCGGCCTTTTTGTACAGGGTCATTGTAGCCTGCTGCTTTTTCATCGCATCTTCCTTTTTCGGATACTTTGCGTTGATCTCGTCCACTTCAGGCTTCAGCAGGCGCATTTTTGCCGAAGACATATAAGTCTTGTATGCAATCGGGAAGAGAACAATTTTCAACAATATCGTAAGAATCAATATGATAATGCCATAATTCAGGTTAAACCCTTCAAGATAGTTAAAAACGGGAATTACAGCAAAACGGTTGATCCATTGCATCAGAAAGAAACTCCAGCCAAGCGGTATCTGCCGTTCAAGGTCCAGCTTGTACTTGCGCATCAGGTTATACTTGTTGGGACCAAAATAAAAAGACATCCCGAGGTTTTTATCGACCATGGGATTGAATGGGAGAGAAAGAACAGCCTGCATCTGTTCAAGGTACTTCATCTCTTTTTCGGGTTCCCGCACTTTCGATAATTCGGCATTCTGAAACAGTTCTCCGGCGATCAGGGAAGCAGAGAAAAACTGCTGCTTAAAGGAAACCCATTTCACGCGGGTGCTGATGTTCTTACTGTCATCCTTTCTTTCGCTCAGGTAGTCCACTTCACCGTCAGAATGCCTGAAATGTATGGTGGTATTAAGTTTCTCATTTTCGAGATTCTTCTCCTGCCTCAGCAAACGTGCATTCCAGTTGATATTCAGTTCTTTTGTATTTGGTGCAATTACCCCCTCCATATTGACAAAATTCACCTCAAAGTCAACCATATAATTGTTGCCTTTTACTGTGTACAAGTATTCAATATAGCTATCGGGCAATGCAATGCTGTCGGAACTTCCGGCAAACAGCCTCATGGCAAAATGTAGGGAGTCATCACCACTTATTCTCAATTCATCCTGCCCTTCAAATCTCTGATCGGTCCATGAAGGCAGAAAGTACAGGTTACCGGTTGTAATTGGCCTTACATCCGTGAAAAAAGCCAGTTCGAACATGGATGAATCCGGCACATAAAGAATTGCCGGCTTACCATCAAAAGTTTTATATTCTTTTAATTCAACCATACTGATTCGACCGCCTTTATTACTTACAGTAAGTTTAAGCAGGTCGGTTTCAATAATAAAATCCTTATCAACTCCTGAAGCGGAAACTGCGAATGGCCCGTATACCGAGTTCCTTGCTGTGACCAGCGCTCCGGAATCAATATCCTTTGCAGGAGATGGCATTTCTGCAACGGAGTTCTTCAGCTCTTCACGCTGAGCCTGCTGAACACGGATTGAATCAGATACTGCCCTTTGAATCGCAGCAATGGAATCCTGGGTACGCTTCCTGGCTTCCAGCTCCTCTTTTGATGGCGACATCATCACAGTGTAACCAATCATAATGGCGAAGATCAGAAGCAAGCCAATGATAGAATTCTTGTTCATGAAAATAAGATAAAGTAAATGAAAAGAAGGAGGCAAAATTAATGAAAAGCAGGGAAATGCACCAAAATAAAATATTCTGACGATTCCGGCGTAAAGCTTTCCGCCAGATTACCGGCGTTTACAATGCCCTGATGATGGTGACCATTATTTGTGAAGACTGAAATCCAGTGCTGCTTTCACAAAATGAACAAACAAAGGATGAGGTCTGGCAACTGTACTGCGGTACTCAGGATGGAACTGAATCCCCACAAACCAGGGATGTTCCGGCAACTCGATAATCTCAACCAGATCATCCTTTCGGTTTATCCCTGAAGTAAGCATCCCCGCATTCCGGTATTGATCCAGATAAAAATTGTTGAATTCATACCTGTGACGGTGTCTTTCGGTTATCTCAGCCTTTCCATAGACAGCCATGGCCTTTGTGCCTTCGGCTATGGTACATGGGTATGCTCCCAGCCTCATCGTTCCGCCCTTATTACAGATATTTTTCTGAGCCTCCATAATATCAATCACAGGGTATTTGGTATCAGGGTCCATCTCTGTTGAATTTGCGCTTTTTAAACCAAGCACATTGCGTCCGAACTCTATAACGGCACACTGCATTCCCAGGCAAATACCAAGAAAAGGCACTTTATTTTCCCTGGCAAAGCGAATGGATTCAATCTTTCCTTCAATGCCGCGGTTTCCGAATCCGGGCGCAACCAGAATTCCATCAAGCCCTTCGAGTGAGGCAGCCACCGTTTCAGGGGTAATGCTCTCAGAATGAATTGGCCTGACCACTACCTTGCATTCATTCATCGCACCGGCATGCACAAAGGCTTCGTTTATTGATTTATAAGCATCTTTCAACTCCACATACTTGCCGATCAAACCAATGGTAACCTGATTCTTCGGGTGTTTAAGTTTGTACAGAAATTCCTCCCACTTTCTGAGGTCCGGCAAATGACTTGCAGGCATGCGCATTTTCTCAAGCACCTCTACATCAAGTTTTTCGTCACGCATCAGCAACGGCACATCGTAAATTGATTCAGCATCAATGGATTCTATCACAGCCGTAGGGTCCACATTGCAAAAGAGGGCAATCTTGTTGCGCATCCCTTCATTGAGATGCTTTTCGGTACGACATACGATGATATCAGGCTGCACCCCCTGTTCAAGCAACGCTTTTACAGAATGCTGGGTGGGCTTGGTCTTCAACTCCCCTGCGGCAGCAAGATAAGGAACAAGCGTAAGATGAATCACCAGGCAATCCGTACCGATCTCCCAGCGCATCTGACGGACAGATTCAATGTAAGGCAGGGATTCAATGTCACCGACGGTTCCGCCGATCTCCGTGATCACAAAGTCGTATTTCCCTTCATTTCCAAGCAGTTTGATTCTTCTTTTTATTTCATCGGTAATGTGAGGGATAACCTGAACTGTTTCGCCAAGGTAATCGCCATGTCGCTCCTTATCAATCACCGACTGATAAATGCGTCCCGTTGTAACATTATTGGCCTGCGATGTCGGCACATTCAGATAACGCTCGTAGTGACCAAGATCAAGATCCGTTTCAGCGCCGTCCTCTGTCACAAAACATTCTCCATGTTCATAAGGATTCAATGTGCCAGGATCAATATTTATATAAGGATCCAGTTTCTGGATCGTTACACTGAAACCCCTTGCCTGCAGCAACTTGGCCAGCGAAGCTGAAATAATCCCCTTTCCCAGCGATGAGGCCACACCTCCGGTTACAAAAACATACTTTGTTGATGGCATTCTATTTCTTGTTTTTTAAAATCATTATTAATTCCGGTAAACAACCGGAAAAAAGTGTATTTAAGAGAGGACGGGCGGATCTATCAATACAGAAGATCGGATTACACATCATTACGGTTGTCAGTAACTGCCTGAACAGGAAATTACCGTTTTCCCGAGACCCCGTCATTCAGCGTATCAGAGATCATCCTGACTTCTGAATGTCAGGCAGCAAAAATACAAACCTCCGGCTAAAAAGCGAGGACCTGTTAAGAAATTATGAAAAGTTTTTTAAGTTTTTTGAAAAGACCGGGAATACCGTTTATGATCACTTGCCCGCCTTTAAACTGTTTAGAATTGCATCATAAATCTCATCTTTATCGTATGGTTTGGAAAGAAACTTATCCATGCCAACTTCAAAGCTTTTTTTGCGGAACGACTCCTCCGAGTATGCTGTTAATGCTATTATGGGTATTTCAACTTTTTTCCTTCGCAGTTCTATGGTTGCTTCCCAGCCATTCATCTGGGGCATATCTATATCCATCAGTATCACATCATATTCTCCGTTGAGGCATTCATTTACTGCTTCCAGACCATCTCCGACCAGGGTATAATTCCATCCCATTCTTTTTATAAGAATCTCTATTATCCTCTGATTTAGCAGATTATCTTCAGCTATCAGTATTCTTATCGACCTGTCTTCCTTTTCCATGTCAATCACAGTAGGTTCACGCCTGAATTCCATAAATTCCCGGGTATACATTTTCACTATCCCTTAATCCAGAATCAGTAAAAAGGTAATACGGATTTCGGACTATAATTTGAAAAAAATGAAAAAGGCTACCAGTATGAATGCTGATAGCCTCAAAAGATGTTAAATACCGGCTACTGTCCCAGGTAAGACTTCAGCAATTTACTTCTTGAGGTGTGTTTTAACCTCCTGATGGCTTTTTCTTTTATCTGCCTGACACGTTCACGGGTCAGATCGAATTTGGCACCTATTTCCTCGAGTGTGAGTCCATGGTTCATACCGATTCCATAATAGAGATTAACAACATCCCGTTCTTTTTCTGTGAGGGTTGCCAGCGAACGCTGAATTTCCCTGGCCAGCGATTCGCGCATCAGACCGGCATCGGTGACGGGGGTATCTTCATCCACAAAAATATCGATGAATTTCATATCTTCATCCTCAGTAAGGGGTGCATCCATCGAAATATATCTGGTCGAGATTTTGAGCGCTGCATCTATCTTGTACTCGGGAATTTCGAGCGCTGCTGCCAGTTCATCGGGTGATGGCGGACGTTCAAACTTCTGCTCGAGACGGGAGGACTCTTTCTTGATTTTATTCAATGACGCCACCTGGTTTAGTGGCAGACGCACAATGCGCGACTGCTCAGCCAGTGCCTGAAGAATGCTCTGACGTATCCACCACACGGCATAAGAGATAAATTTGAATCCACGTGTTTCATCAAAACGCTGAGCCGCTTTTATCAATCCGAGATTGCCCTCATTGATCAGGTCGGGAAGACTTAATCCCTGGTTCTGATATTGTTTGGCGACTGAAACCACGAAACGAAGGTTGGCCTTGCAGAGTTTTTCCAATGCCTGCTGATCGCCCTGTCGTATCCGCTGGGCAAGCTGGACTTCCTCCTCAGCGCTGATCAGTTCTTCTTTGCCAATATCCTGCAGATATTTGTCAAGCGATGCAGTTTCGCGGTTGGTTATAGACTTGGTTATTTTTAGTTGTCTCATAGCGGAGGTTTGTTTTGAAGGCAGGATAAGACCTGACCATTCTGATTATTAACAATTCTGTCAACCTAAAGTTCAATCTGAATCCGGAAGCGTGGAGTCCGGTTACATGCACCTGAAGGGATGCGTAAGCTACACATCCCTTATCCAACGAACTTTTTATCTGCAAGTTACTACATCCCAAATCCGTAGTAAGCCCTGGTTCTGTTCGGATAGATTCCCTCGAGCAAGACACCGCCCTGTTTACCTTCGAGTGCCCGGGCCAGATCAGCCCGGCTGTTCACCGCTTTCCCGTCAACCTGAGTGATAATATAGCCCTGCCTGATGCCGGCATTGCGCAGTTTTCCATCCCTGAGCGAAGTTACCTGAAGGCCGCCTTCAATACCAAGTTCTGATCTGATCTCTTTGCTTACTGGTTCGAAAGTAGCTCCCAGCAATGCATTGACATCAACCTCTTCACGTTTGACGGCATTGGTATTTCCATCCCTGTTCTTTAAAGTAACGTTGAACGCCAGATCTTTATTATTGCGCCTGACTGCAACATTTACCTTGTCACCCGGCCGGTGCTGACCGACAATTTCAAGTAATTCCGAAGTTGAATTTACTGCAACTCCCTCAATATTCACAATTATATCTCCTGATCTCAGCCCTGCATCGCGTGCAGCTCCATTGTCAGTCACTTCAGCAACATATACGCCACGGATTTCAGAAATGCCCTGCTCTTCAGCCAGCCTGCTGTCCAGTTCACGGATACTGACGCCAAGAAATCCACGTTGAATGGTCCCGAACTCCCTTAGGTCTTCCACTACTTTTCGCACAATATTTACGGGAATCGCGAATGAGTATCCGGCATAATATCCGGTTCCTGAAGCAATGGCTGCATTGAT
>JABNAD010000742.1_pt1 | contig 16039 bp, 8 predicted proteins | sample 7240381 | NCBI WGS metagenome assembly JABNAD01 (sample SAMN11332834, study PRJNA596920) | anaerobic digester metagenome | biome: digested sludge; isolation source: digested sewage sludge-derived enrichment culture grown on H2/CO2 | place: Germany: Goettingen
CCTCACAGTCCTCATACCGCTTCATCAGGTCGGCATCCAGGTCCATCATGGCGAACCGTGATGCGTTCCAGATCTTATTGGCAAAGTTACGGGCTGATTCCACCTTGTCGTCGTTGTAGCGAATGTCATTGCCCGGAGCATTGCCGGTAACGAGCATGTAGCGCAGCGCATCCGCGCCGTACTGGTCAATGACATCCAGCGGATCAATGCCGTTGCCCAACGACTTGCTCATCTTGCGGCCCTGCTCGTCACGGACGATGCCATGGAACAGAACGGTATCAAAGGGCTTTTTGCCCATGTTGTGCAGTCCGGAGAAGATCATGCGGGCCACCCAGAAGAAGATGATGTCATAGCCAGTCACCAGGGTGCTGGTGGGATAGAAGTAATCCAGATCCGGAGTCTGTTCCGGCCAGCCTAAGGTTGAGAACGGCCACAGAGCGGATGAGAACCAGGTATCCAGGACATCCTCATCCTGACGCAGGCGCTCGCCCCGGCAGGAAGGACAGTAGTCCGGAGTTTCCTCCGCGGCAATGACCTCACCGCAGGTCTCGCAGTACCAGACGGGAATCTGATGTCCCCACCACAGCTGACGCGAGATGCACCAGTCCTGAATGTTTTCCATCCAGTTGTAATAGGTCTTCTCCATTCGTTCGGGAATGAACTGAATCTCCTTGGTGCGAACCGCGTCGATGGCCGGCTGGGCCAGCGGTTCCATTTTGACGTACCACTGGTTGGAAATCATGGGTTCAATGGTCGTGCCGCAGCGGTCGTGGGTTGATACATTGTGCACGATGTCCCGGGTTTTGAGCAGCAGTCCCTGCGCCTGCAAATCGTTCAAAATGGCTTCTCTGGCCGCATAGCGGTCCAGTCCCTGATAAGCGTAGCCCTTTTCGTTGATCCGGCCTTCCTCATCCATCATGACGATCTCCTGGAGACCATGGCGCAGCCCGACCTGGTAGTCATTGGGATCGTGGGCCGGCGTGATCTTGACGCAGCCCGTACCAAAGTCCATGTCCACATAGGAATCCGCGATGACCGGAATCTCCCGGTCCGTCAGCGGCAGCCGGATCGTCTTTCCGACCAGGTGACGGAACCGTTCATCTTCCGGATGAACCGCCACGGCCGTATCCCCCAGCATCGTCTCAGGACGCGTGGTGGCAATTTCCAGATAGCCGGAGCCATCGGTGAATGGGTACTTGATGTGCCAGAAATGGCCGTTTCTTTCCTCATACTGCATTTCTGCATCGGAAATCGCGGTCAGGCACTTGGGGCACCAGTTGGTTATCCGCTGGCCGCGGTAGATCAGTCCCTCGTTGTACAGCTTGACAAAGGTGTGCCGCACGGCCCGGGACAGATTTTCATCCATGGTAAAGGCTTCTCTGGTATAATCCACCGAGCAGCCCAGCCGGTCCAGCTGACCCTTAATCTTTTCGCGGTATTCTTTCGCCCAGTCCCAGGTGTACTCCAGGAACTTCTCCCGGCCGATTTCTGATTTCACAATCCCTTTGGCCAGAAGTTCATTCTCGACTTTCACTTCGGTAGCGATGGACGCATGATCCTGGCCTGGCAGCCACAGCGTGGAGTATCCCTGCATCCGGCGGAACCGGATCAGTATATCCTGCAGTGCATTGTCCAGGGCATGGCCCATATGAAGCTTGCCGGTAATATTAGGCGGCGGCATGACAATGGTATATGGTTTCTTCTCCGGGTCAACGGTCGGGGTAAAATAGCCCGCCTCCAGCCAGGTTTTGGTCAGTCGTTCTTCAAATTGCCTGGGATCATAGGTTGTTGCCAGATCCGTTTTCATGCGTTTGTCTTCCATCTTTTATCATCCTTCCTTCAGGCAATCTGTTCGAACCGCCCCGATTCAGCAGAATCCTGCTGAATTGACGGCTTCGCGACTCCTGTTTCAAAAATTTGTACTTTAAAACCAGTTGCAGTGTCTTGGGTTCATGGTTCGCTGATGCCTCATCAGCCAGGCCGCTTATTCGATAAACCGGCCAATCTCTTCCAGTACATCTGAAAGAATCCGAACTGATTCCGAAATGGTGCCGGCGTTGAGGCTGTGGTCAGCTCCCGGATAAACCTTGAGCCTGGAAGCCGCCTCGCCGAGGGTTTCCAGGGCCTTCTCATGATCGAGCAGGTGGTCTTCGCTGCCGGTGAAGGCCATGAAGTTGATGATCCCGATCTGAAGGGCCATGGTGTCCACCATCTGATCAATGGGCGTCAGATAGACGCAGCGGACCGGCTGATTCTGGCGCTGCGCGGCGTCCGAGGCAAACAGTGCTCCCACGCTTTTCCCCAGAAAGACCAGGTCGCCCCTTCGATCTTCTCCGGTCAGAACCTCGTCCACGACACCTGACACCAGATTTCCCATAGCATGCCTGGTGCGCTCATTCAGACTGAATTCGCCGTAGGACAGAATCAGCAGATTGTATCCTTTTTGCATCGCCAGACGGGTGGCATAATACAGCAGCGGTTTGTCAACTGTATAACCCTTCCCCGGGAACAGTACACACAGGCCTCTTGAGTCTGGATTTTCCAGCAAGGTGCAGTTGATCTTCAAATCCTGGTATTCTGATTGGATAATCCGCCGTTCGACTTTTTCTTCTTTCATCGGTTGCTCCTCCCCAAAAAAATTAAAATAAAAAAGGGCCTTCGTCACATAAGGACGAAGACCCGCGGTACCACCTTAATTCCCACCTGAGATGGGCTCTCATCAGATAACGGTCATCCGGACCGTTCCCGGTTACTAAATTTTCTCCGGGACAGCTCGAAAAGCTACCTTCCGTTCCTTTCCCCTGTCGATCTTTCAGCCTTGGATCGATTCTCTGCAAAGGGTCCCCGAACATACTCCTCTTTTCTATATGCGCTTTTGCTATTCAGTTCATGGAGCCGTCTGCTTCATGGAATAAAGATCCCTGCATCACTGGGTTTCACGAATCAGAATCTCAATGATTCAGAGCCGCAATGAATCAGAATCGCAAAGGATCCGTCATCATCGGTGATGGATTAGTTATCTTCAATGAGGCTATTATAGCCTTCTTTGGCTAAAACTTCAACCAGGCGGCTGCCGACTTTTTGGGTCAGGCTGGGATTGAGTTCAATGATTTCCTTCCCCGCCAGGTTCTTAAACGCCACCGACAGCATCAGCTTAATCCGATTGAGCTGGTTGACCTCCGACGCGCCTGGATCATAGTCGATGGCCGCGATGTTGGCTTCCGGGTGAATTTCCCGCAGCTTCTTGATCATGCCCTTGCCTGTAACATGGTTCGGGAGACAGGCAAAAGGCTGCATGCAGATAATATTGTGGACGCCTTCATGCAGCAGTTCCAGCATTTCACCGGTCAGGAACCAGCCTTCTCCGGTCATGTTGCCCAGCTGCAGGATCGGCTCGGTCTTTTTCGCCAGATCATAGATTGAGGCCGGCGGATAAAACCGATTGGACTTTTTCAGGGCCTTCTTCATCGCCTTGCGGAAGAACTCAATACCGGCAATGCCGGCATGTCCGCCCAGGGCCGAGGTCATGGAGCCTCCCAGGTACTTATGCTTGTAGTCGGAATCCAGTGCGGAATAGAGGAAGAAATCCATCAGATCCGGCATTACGGCTTCCGCCCCTTCGCTTTCGATAATGTCTACCACTGAATTATTCGCCGTCGGGTGGAACTTGACAAGGATTTCCCCTACCAGTCCAACCTTTGGCTTCACCAGATTTTCATGGATCGGGAATTCATCGAAGTCTTTTACGATGGCCTTGCAGTTGCGTTCGTATTCCAGGAAACTGCCCTTTTTCAGGCTCCGGATGCAGCGGTTGACCCAGTGATCATAGAGGGCGTTGGCTGAACCGGCGACCTTCTCATAAGGCCGGACCTTATACAGCACCCGCATCAGCAGATCGCCGTAGATCAGTCCCTGAGCGGCCCGGGACAGCGTGGGCAGATCAAACTCCATGCCCGGATGGCTTTCAAATCCCTGAACCGAGAGTGGAACGCAGGGTACATTGGCAAACCCGGCATCGCGCAGCGCTTTGCGGATGAAGGCCACATAGTTGGTGGCACGGCAGCCGCCGCCGGTCTGGGTGATGACCACTGTCGTGTTGTCCAGGTCATATTCACCGGACTGCAGCGCATTGATCAGCTGGCCCGTGACCAGGATGCTGGGATAACAGGCGTCATTATTGACATACTTCAGACCCGCTTCGACCGCACCTTTGTCGACTTCAGGCAGCAGAACGACCCGGAATCCGGAATACTGGAGAGCAGCCTCGACAAACTGGAGGTGTATGGGTGAAAGCTGAGGTGAAATAATGGTATGCTGCCTTTTCATTTCTTTGGTGAACGTGATGGGGGTACAGTCAATCGCTTCGGGTACCGGTACGTACTGATTGCGCTGACGCTCTTCCATGGCTGCCTTGAGCGACCGGATCCGAATGCGGGCCGCGCCCAGATTGTTGCCTTCATCGATTTTCAGGCAGGTGTAGATCTTGCCGACGCCGGAGAGGATCTCCTGAACCTGGTCGGTCGTCACTGCATCCAGCCCGCAGCCGAAGGAGTTGAGCTGAACCAGTTCCAGGTCCTCGCGGGCGCTGACCACAGAGGCGGCGTGGTAGAGCCGGGAATGGTAGGTCCACTGATCCACGACCCGAAGCTGCCGCTCCTCGGTCTGGTCCAGATGGCAGATGGAATCTTCGCTCAGCACCGCCATGCCAAAGGAGGTAATCACCTCCGGGATGCCGTGGTGCACTTCCGGATCAACATGGTAAGGCCGTCCGCCCAGAACAATGCCTTTGATCTGGTGTTTGCGGAGATATTCCAGGGTTTCTTCGCCAAACCGGCGAATGTCGGCCTTATACGCATCGCGTTCGGCAAAGCCTTTGCGGCAGGCCGCTTCCCATTCTGACAGGGAGATATCGCACCGGTTCTTGAAGATCTGATACAGCCGGCGAGCCAGTTTGTCGCGGTCACCAATGTTCAGGAACGGGTTCAGGAAGGGAATGGAGCTTTCCTTGAGATTGTCCACGTTGTTCTTAATGACTTCCGGATAGGAGGTCACAATGGGGCAGTTGTAGAAATTGTCAGCTCCCTTGAATTCCTTTTCCTCAAAGGGAATGCAGGGATAGAAGATGAGATCCGGCTTTTTTCGAATCAGCCACTCAATGTGACCATGCACCAGTTTCCCGGGATAGCAGACCGATTCCGAAGGAATGGTCTCAATGCCCATCTCATAGAGCTGTTTGGACGACTGGGGTGAGAGCAGCACCGAAAAGCCCAGATCCGTCAGAACCGTATGCCAGAAGGGATAATTCTCGTACAGGTTCAGCACCCGTGGAATGCCGATGACGCCGCGTCGGGCCTCCTCTTTCTTCAATGGCTTATAGTATTTGAAGGTTCGTTCAAATTTATAGGCAAAGGCGTTGGGAATGGTGGATTTCTCCAGGTTGCCCAACGGACGCTCACACCGGTTGCCCGAAATGAACTGCTTCCCGCCGGTAAATTTATTGATGGTAAGCTGACAGTTGTTGGCACACAATCCGCAGCGGCGAAGATCCGTTTCATAGCTGAAATGTTCGATATCGGACCGGCTGCGCAGGGTCGATTGGTGGCCTTCCTCAAACCGTTCCCGGGCAATCAGAGCAGCCCCATAGGCGCCCATGAGGCCGGCAATGTCCGGGCGCACGGCCTGCACACCCGAAACCAGTTCAAAGGCCCGCAGTACGGCATCATTATGGAATGTACCGCCCTGAACGATGATCTTCTCCCCCATTTCTTTGGGGTTGCGAATCTTAATAACTTTATACAGGGCATTCTTAATAACCGAGTAGGACAGTCCTGCGGAGATGTCGCCCACGCTGGCTCCCTCTTTCTGGGCCTGTTTGACCCGGGAGTTCATGAACACCGTGCAGCGCGTTCCCAGATCCACCGGGGCGCGGCTGGTCAAAGCTTCCCCTGCGAAGCCCTGCGGCGTGGTATTGAGTCCCCGGGCAAAGGTCTCGATGAACGAGCCGCAGCCGGAGGAACAGGCTTCATTGAGCAAAATGGAATCAATGACGCCGTTTTTAATGCGCAGGCATTTCATGTCCTGCCCGCCAATATCCAGGATAAAGTCCACGCCATGGAGGAAGTGATCGGAAGCCTTGTAATGGGCAATGGTCTCAATCTCGCCGATGTCGACGCCAAGGGCCTCGCGGATCAGCGATTCGCCATAACCGGTTACGCAGGAGTTGGCAATCCAGACCTTGTCATGGAGTGCTTCATATACTTTCTTGACCTCTTCGACGACTTTATCCAGCGGTTTGCCTTCATTGGAACCGTAGAAGGAATAGACCAGATTCCGATCCCGGTCCACCAGGGCAACCTTGGAGGTGGTGGAACCGGCATCAATCCCAAGGAAGAGCGGTCCTTCCACCTCATCGATGGCTACCCGGTTCACCCGTTCGCGATCGTGGCGCGCCCGGAACTCTGTCAGCTCCGCCTCCGTTTCAAACAGCGGCCGCAGGCGCTCAACTTCATTCAGTGTGATTTCCCGCTTCCTGCGCAGTCGCTCGACCACGGTGTAGAAGTTCACCGCATCGGATTCTTCCGAGATCAGCGCCGCACCGATGGCGACGAACAGATTGGAGTGTTCCGGACTGATGACAGCCTCATCGGAAAGTTTCAGCGTCTCAATGAAACGCTGTCTCAGTTCCGACAGAAAGAACAGCGGACCGCCTAAGAAGGCGATGTTGCCCCGAATCGGACGGCCGCAGGCCAGACCGGAAATGGTCTGATTCACTACGGCCTGGAACACGGAGGCCGCAATGTCCTCCGGCCGGGCGCCCTCATTGATCAGGGGCTGCACGTCGGTCTTGGCAAATACACCGCAGCGGGCTGCGATGGGGTAAATGGTCGTATGATTTTTTGCCAGGTCATTGAGACCCTGAGCATCCGTCTTCAGGAGACTGGCCATTTGATCGATGAACGCTCCCGTGCCCCCGGCACAAGTGCCGTTCATGCGCTGATCCATGGCTTTGCCAAAGAATGTGATCTTGGCATCTTCACCGCCCAGCTCAATGGCAACATCCGTCTGCGGAATATAGGTTTCCACCGCCCGGGTACAGGCGATCACTTCCTGAGAAAACGGGATGTTCAACAGTGCAGCGACGCCAAATCCGCCGGAGCCGGCTGCATTGATGGTCACCGGCACATCACCCAATAATTCATAAACCTCTTCCACGATGCCCCGGACTGTACTTCTCACATCGGAGAAATGGCGGCGGTAGGTGGAATAAATCATGTCGTGTTCATCATTGAGAACAATGATTTTAACTGTGGTGGAACCGACATCCAGGCCAATACTGTATTTTAATGACATGTACATCCCCTCTTTGATGGTCTGCCAGCCAGACCCGGGTCCGGTGCAGAAAACAGAGATTTGTTATAAATTTTTTATCGTTTGTTTCATTCGGCTGGTTGGCGGCGCGGGCGCTCCCGGGGCACAGCGGCCGGATGGCGGATATTATTATCTCATCATAGCAGGCAAGTGGAGCCGGATGGTTAAATTGAGGTTAAATCATTCTTCCTCAGCCTGTTCTAAAGTCATATTATAAACCTTTTTGATCAAATTGTAATCATAGCCCCGTGAGAGGAGAAACCGATAAACTTTTTCCCGAATTTTGTTCTCTTCCAATCCTCGGTTTTTCAGACTCAGAACCTTTTTCCGGCAGGCCGCCAGTGCGTGGGATTCTTCCGCATCGCTCATGTCCTCGAGCAGGTCCTGGGCGATCTCGCGATCTACGCCCTTCTGGGCCAGTTCCTGTTCGATAGCTCTGGAGCCGCGCTGACGGATCCGTTCTTTCAGATAAGCCTGCGCGAATTTTTCGTCATCCAGAAAACCATACGAAGCAAGGCTCTCCAGGGTCGCCTCAATGGCTCGGTCGGAAAAATCTTTCTCCTTCAGCTTGTCGCGGACCTCTTTACGAGTTCGCATACGTATATCAAGCAGGTGAAGTCCCGCTTCCCGGGCTTTCACCAGTTCATCTTCCACAATCAGTTCGCGCAGCTCCGGCAACTCGATGCGGGATTCCGGACGCAGACTTCTTCGGAATGCGACTTCCTGAGATAAAAGGAATTCGGGAGATTCGGGGTCCTCCATCAGATCGCTCCAGTCCTGGGGCGTCAGATTCGCTTCATGCTCTTCCCAGGCTGCTGAGACCTTGACATACCCTTTTTTTCCGGTCGCCGGTTCAATTCGTTTAATATGCATCAATGCCACCTCCTGGTCGTGGATTGCAGCCGGCCCCAACCCCTGGGCCAGCCAGCTTGCTGTATCCCCTGTGCCGCTGACAGCCGCGGGCGGGTCCGGTGAGCTGACTGGCTGCCTGAGTGACTGCCACTCTAAGCGAAAGAATCAGCCTCTTCTTCGTCATGCTGTGGTATAAGCAGAGAGATCGTCGGAGTAGAAAACACCAGCTGGGCTACCTGACGCAGTTCATCCACCGACAGGTTTTCCATCTCCCGGAGCTCTTCCTCATAATGAAGCAGCGCCCGGTCATCCAGCGCGTTGGCCGCCACATAGCTGCACAGTGCCGGGGTATCGTCCAGCAGTGCTGCGATATGAGTTCGATGCATTTTCTGGGACAGCTGGAGATCTTTCTCCGTCAGGGGAATTCGCCCCGCTTTGAGATCCGCGATGATGTTCAGAATGATCTGAAGGACCGTCTGAACATTTTCCGGTTCCGTGGCACAATAAACTTCCAGTGTCCGTACGTGGGGGGTCAGATCCAGCCCCGAATAAATATCATAGGACAGGCCCCGCTTTAACCGGATTTCCCGGAACAGCAGAGAGTTGTCGGAGTCGCCCAGCCGGCGGTTCAACACTTTCAGGGCAGTTTCCTGAGCCGGATCCAGATCCGGAAAATGATAAAGCAGCGTCACCGTCGCCATTTCCGAAGAGTCTGTGGGGGTTTCCCATTCTCCGGTATGGTTTGGCGAATCATGGAAATAAAATGACTGAACGCCTCGGGCAGGCCAGCTCTCGAAATAGCGACGGACCCTTTCCTGCATTACTTCATGGGGCTCATGGGAAGCCAGCACCAGGGTCGCCTGATCCGGTGTCAGGTACTGAAGCCGGTGGCGTTTCAGATCTGCCAGCGTCACCGCCGCGATGGATGCTTCATCACCGATCACATCGTACCGGAGCGGCTCCTCCGGCCAGGCCCTGGCATAAAGCAGATCATAGGAAATGGTCTCCAGATCCTCCAGCCCTTCTTTATATTCACTGAGTATGACGGACCGTTCCCGGTCCAGCTCCGACTGAGTCAGGTCGGTGTTTTGAACCAGATCGGACACCAGGTCCAGAGCCGCTTCCATTTCACCGGACAAGGCGGATACCGAAAGGATCAATTGCGTCAGATCCGTAAAAGCGTTGACGTCGCCGCCCAGAAACTCAAACTCTTCGTTAATGGCATCATGGCTGCGCCGGGTCGTTCCGGTGAACAGCATATGTTCCAGAACGTGGGTCATTCCTTTCTGCTTGGGGGGATCCATCATGGAGCCAACCCGGAACCCCAGGTTCAGCGCCATGATCTGGCTGTCTTTTTTTATAGTTATCAAACGCAGACCGTTTGTTAGGTAAAGTTCTTTAATATCAGGCATATGTTCCATCCTTTTTCACAATCTAGCCTCCATTATAAGTCAGCCAAAGAATTATTACTATCTTTCCCGTTCACAAACAAAAGTTTGAGAATCATTCCGGTTCTTTCGGGGTGATTCTCATACTGCTCCATTTCCAAACCCACTCATACCAATCCTTAGCCTCTTACCCTTTCGAATCCTTTCGAACCCTTCCGAATCAATCCGAATCCTTCCGCGTGCTTCCGGCAATTCCCGGACTTCATTGGACTTTCCCGGCTTTCTCCTTTTCTTTTAAGATCATTGCGATATCCTTTTCATCATGATTCCTTTTCCCGGATTCTATCGTTTCTTGATTTTGATTCTTTCCGAGTCTTTCTATTTGATTTTGCACACTCAAATAAGGGAAGCCGACAAAACCGCAACGAAACGTTCTGATTTTTTCCATCCTGACGGGACAAGTACGTTATGGATGAACGGATCAAAGTTTTCGGTTCATTGAAATTGTTTACTTAAAATGTTTATAATTGGAGTAGACTGCACAATGCTACGAATACATGGAGGTGTTCTTTCGAATGACTGAAAAAGTGGTTATCACCGGAAACGAGGCGGTCGCCCGGGGCTTCTGGGAGGCCGGCGGCAAGGTTTCCGCAGCCTATCCCGGCTCACCCACGGTATCGATCACCGATACGCTGATGAAGATGAAAGAAGTGGATGCCAACTGGGCAACCAACGAAAAAGTAGCCCTGGAAATGGCCATCGGCTCATCCATTACCGGCGCCCGCAGCCTCTGCGTCATGAAACACGTGGGACTCAACATCGCCCTGGATCCCTTTATGACATTTACCCAGACCAGAACCAAAGGAGCCTTTGTTCTCGCCATTGGAGACGATCCAGGCCTGACCAGTTCCCAGAACGAGCAGGACTCGCGCATGCTGGCTCAGTTTGCCAATATTCCCGTGCTTGATCCGGCAACCCCGCAGGAGGCACTGGATTATACCAGGGAAGCTATCAGGCTCTCTGAGCAGTTTGAGACCCCTGTGATGCTGCGCATTATGTCCCGGCTGTGCCATGCCCGCGGCGTAGTGGAGCTGAATGAGCGCAAGGATTCCCATATTGCAGGTTTTGAGGAAGATCCCTCCAACTTCTGCATGCTTCCGCCCTATTCCAATGCCCAGCAGTACTTCATGAAAGACCGCATGGAGAACCTGGCAAAGTTCAATGAAACGTATCATCTGAATACCTGGGAACGCCAGGGACATGATACGCTGATCATTACCTCGGGGCTCGTATCCGGCGTTATCAAGGAAATTGCTCCCGCGGCAGACATCTACAAACTGGCCATGATCTGGCCATTGCCGGTGGAGAAGCTCCGGGAAGCTGCCAGCCATTACCGGAAGGTCCTGGTGGCCGAAGAAATGATGCCAGTGATGGAAAAGGAACTCAAAGCCGGCGGAATTGACTGTGAGGGGAAAAAATTCTTTTCCTTCACCGGGGAGCTGGATTTTGAAGCGGTCCGCCACGCCCTGGCAGAAGCCGGCGTCATCACCGCCACGGAACCCGATGTCATGGAGCCGCTGAAAACCGTTGACCGGACACCGATGCTCTGTGCCGGCTGCCCGCACCGTCCCGTATTTGACAGCTTAAAGAAACTCAAAGCCACGGTGGTCGGTGATATTGGCTGCTACTCGCTGGGTATTCTCCCGCCCTTCCAGGTTCACAAAACCAACATTTCCATGGGCGCTTCCCTGGGCATGGTTCTGGGCATGGCGAAGGCCAACCGGCTGGCAGGCATCGATAAACCCTTGGTTGCAACCATCGGCGACGGCACGTTCTTCCATTCCGGGCTCTCCGGCATGGTCCAGCTCTCCGACATCAAGGAAAATATCACCGTTATCTGCATGGACAATCGAACCACCGCAATGACCGGCGGACAGAAGACCATGACGACCAACGAATTGTTCTCGGACGATTCCAAGGAAGCTCCGGAGCATTATGTCTCGATCTACAACATTGTCAAAGCCATGGGACTCGAAGATGTCGAGGTGGTGGATCAGTTCCAGGTCAAGGAATTCCACAAGAAACTCAAAGACGCGATGAAGCGGCCCGGAATCTCAGTCATTATCACAACCCGGCCCTGTGCCCTCAACTTTAAGATAGTCAATCCGCCCTTCTATGTGGATGAAAAAATCTGCATCGGCTGCCGCAGCTGCGTCAATACCAACTGCCCGCCGATCAATATGAAGAAGTACGAAGGCATTGAAGCTCTGAAATCCCACATCCACGCTGACATGTGCGTGGGCTGCTCCGTCTGTTCCCAGGTCTGCCCGGTCGGCGCGATCAAACCCCTGGCTCAGAAAAAAGAGGAGGTAAAGGCATAATGGAGATCGTAAACATCCTGATCGCCGGTGTCGGCGGACAAGGTCTGGTTCTGACAACGGATCTTATTGCTCAGTCAGCCTTCCTCGAAGGCTATGAAGTTGCAACCAATGACGTGATCGGACTGTCCCAGCGCGGCGGGAAAATCAACGGCTCGGTTCGATTCGGCAAAAAAGTTCCGACGCCAAATGTACCAAAAAATTCAGCCAGCGTCCTGCTGGGCCTTGAGAAACTGGAAACGCTGCGGTTTGTCGATGAAGTTATCCCGGGCGGTCTGGTTCTCATGAACCAGAAGGAAATCTATCCCAATCCCGTCCTGATGGAAAAAGAAGTATATCCCGGCGACATTGAGAATCAGATCCGCACCCGCAACGTCCGCCTCATTCCCATAGATTCAGAAGCAGAGGCGAAGAAGCTCGGGAACATCAAAGTGGCGAATACAATCCTCATCGGCGCCCTCAGCACAGTGGTTGACATCAAGGAAGAGAACTTCATCAAGGCAATCGAGATGAAAGTTCCGCCCAAAACCATACAGGCCAATCTGGCAGCCTTCGCCTACGGCCGCCAGTTCATGGGCGCCTCGGCCGCAGTACCGGTGACAAGGTCAACCGAGCAGCTGCCGGAAGAATTCCGGCCCGAGCAGGATGAATCCGCCAAAGCTGCCCATCCGATGGATCCGGCAGGTTACGAAGTCGTGCCGGAAGCGCCGTCGCCCATTCCCTCAGAATCGGCAACTCCGATGAACACAGAGATGCCAACGTATGTCTGCACCGTGTGCGGGTATGTCTATGACCCGGTGGCCGGTGATCCCGACAACGGCGTGGACCCAGGCACCCCGTGGGAAGAAGTCCCGTCCGACTGGACCTGTCCCCTCTGCGGAGTAGGAAAAGACCAGTTTGAGCAAAACTGATCCCCGAATTCGGCAGGTAATTCGAAACCTGAACTTATGAACCTTTGAACGAATGAACCTTTGAACGAATGAACCTTTGAACGAATGAACCTTTGAATTTCAGAACCCCTGAAGGCGTGACCCGGCTTCAGGGGTTCTGCCTCGGAGCAGAGAGATCGAAGGCCAGCATCGTCGCTGTCAGGGCAGGAGCGGAATAAAAACTGATCCAACAATCGCATGAACTGTCCGATTCGTCACGCACTTGAAAAAAACGGATAGGATCCAATAATTCGGAGAATCCGGTAATTCGTACGGTTTGACTTGCATCCCGGTCAGGCCTTTCATATAATCAACATATACAGGTTACGGACCTCAACCAGTTTAAGGATAACGACTGTAAATCGTTAAATTGGGGGAGGTTTTTTTGTGTTTTATTTGATTGATAATTACGATTCCTTTGTTTACAATCTGGCGGCCGATCTGGAACATATGGGGCATGAAGTCCTGGTTGTGCGCTCAGACGACGTGACGACCGAGCAAATTCGAGCGTTGAATCCAAACGGTCTCATTCTTTCGCCGGGTCCGAAGCGGCCACAGGATGCAGCAGTCTGTCACAAGGTGTTAGCCGAATTTCAGGGATTGATTCCCATCCTGGGGGTTTGTCTGGGTCACCAGGTGATTGGGCAGGCCTTCGGGGGATGTGTGGAAAAAGGCCAGCGGCCGATGCATGGCAAACTGTCTTTCCTTACCCATGACGGAACCGGTCTGTTTCAGGGACTGCCGCCCCGCTTTCAAGTAACCCGGTACCATTCTCTGGTGGTTACAGAGAACAATCTGCCGCCTCAGCTTCAGGTCACAGCCCGCAGTGAAGACGGCGTGATCATGGCGCTGAAGCATGCAGCGCTGCCGATTTACGGCGTTCAGTTTCATCCCGAAGCCGTCCTGACAGAGTACGGAACACAACTTCTTGCCAATTTCTGTCAAATCTGCCTCCAGGAGAAGCCAGACCATGCAGCTCATTAACACACTAGACCACGATGTGGAGATTGCTTCAATTTTTGATCTGATTCACGAAGAAACAGATGCCGTTTTTCTGGATTCGTCCAAGACCGGCAAGCTGGGCCGCTATTCGCTGATCGGTCGAAAGCCTTACTTGAAACTGGAGCAGGCGGATGGATTCCGAGTGAACGGAGTTCTTCGGGAGGAATCCTTTGAAGATTTTCTGCGCCGCTATCTGAAGGACCACTATGAAGCAACCCCTGCCGGACTTCCCCTGGCATCGGGAGCGATCGGCTATTTCTCCTATGATTACGGCAGAAAAAAACAGGGCATCGCCTCTTCCATGGATCAGGAGCTTGCGATTCCCGATGCTCTGCTGGTTTTTTACCATCAGTTCATCATCGCCGATCATGAAGAGCATAAACTGCATCTGATTGTTACTGACCCTCAAACTGCAACGATTCCACAAGCTGCAGCGGATACCCCAGTCACTGACTCCCCAGCGGCGCATGCGAAAGCGCCTGAACTCTCTTGGCCCGCCATGAGCACAGCGGAACCCTCAGCCCAACAGAAATCCCAGGAATGGCTGTTGGAACAGATGCGGGAACTGGAACTCTTGGCCGCCGAGGCAGCCCGCAGAAGCGCTTTCGAATCCGAAGCAGCCGTCCGGCTTGGACCGGGCAGTCTCACAGCCAATTTCACCCACAGGGATTATTTGACCGCCCTGGGCCGGATGATCGACTACATTGTGGAGGGGGATATCTATATTGCCAATATGACCCAGCAGCTGCTGGTTGAATCCTCGATGGATCCCTATGAATTATTCCGCCGGCTTCGTCGAAGCAATCCCTCTCCTTTTGGTGGGTATTTTCAGCATGGAGATTTTCAGATCATCAGCGCTTCTCCGGAGCGGTTTCTGCAGATGAAGCAGCGTCAGGTGTCAACCCGTCCGATCAAGGGCACGAGAAAGCGCGGCCAGACCGCAAAGGAAGACGAAGCATTGAAAAAAGAGCTGGAGCAATCGGAGAAAGACCGCAGCGAGCTGCTCATGATTGTCGATCTGGAACGGAATGATCTGAACCGCGTATGCGTTCCCGGCAGCGTCATCGTTGATGAACTGTTTGCAGTAGAAACCCACGCCACAGTCTTCCATCTTGTTTCCAATATCACCGGCCGTCTGAGAGATCATCTGACGGTTGTGGATCTTTTGGAGTCCGCGTTTCCCGGAGGATCCATCACTGGTGCGCCCAAATACCGGGCCATGGAAATCATTGATGAACTGGAGCACTCCAGGCGGAATCTGTATACCGGTTCCATGGGCTGGATTTCCCTGAGCGGTGACTGTGACTTCAACATTGTGATCCGCACGGCTGTGCATCAGCAAGGCCGGTATCACATCGGTGTCGGCGGCGGCATTACCTGCGAATCGGAACTGGAATTTGAGTATGAGGAAACTATGCTGAAAGCCAGGGCGCTTTTGAAGGAACTGGGGGTACCAAATGAAACTCCTCTTGGATGAAGGCTTTCAGTTCGGTCTGGGCGTCTTTGAAACCATTGCTGTGGAAGATGGCCGGCCCGTGTTGCTGAACTGGCATCTGGAGCGGCTGAATCATTCTATGAAAGAACTGGGGATTCCGCGGAACATCTCCCCTGCTGACTTTACTCTTTGCCTCACGCAGCACCTGGAATCAAACGGCATCAGTACGGATCTGCTCCCTCATCATGCGGTAAAACTCATGGTTTCCGAGCACAATACAGTACTTACCATTCGTCCGAATCCCTACACGGAGGAATCCCGAAGAAAGGGCTTCCAATTGGGATACAGTAAGGTCCGTCGCAATGAAACCTCCCCTCTGACCCGTCATAAAACCCTGAATTACGGAGACAATATTCTGGAGAAGCGGGCAGCGGCCTCCTGCGGACTCGATGATCTGATTTTTTTGAACAGTCGGGAGGAAATCTGCGAAGGCTCGGTTTCCAATATCTTCTTTGTCTCAAAGGGCAGAATCTACACACCTCCTGTCTTCTGCGGACTCCTGCCCGGCATCATGAGACGGTTTGTGCTGCAGCATGCGGAGGTCACCGAGATCGTTCTGACCAGGGCGTCCGTTGACGAAATGCAGGAATGCTTCGTCACCAATTCCCTGATGGGAATCATGCCGGT
>JABNAD010000743.1_pt1 | contig 16023 bp, 13 predicted proteins | sample 7240381 | NCBI WGS metagenome assembly JABNAD01 (sample SAMN11332834, study PRJNA596920) | anaerobic digester metagenome | biome: digested sludge; isolation source: digested sewage sludge-derived enrichment culture grown on H2/CO2 | place: Germany: Goettingen
ATCAGGAAGTAAATATTTGTTCCGTTGTTTTGCTGAAGATTCCAGTTAAAAAGGGTGACTTTGGCGTCCGTCGAAGTGATTACCCCGATATTCAGCGAATCGAATATGTTTGTCGTAGCAGACGATTCCCTAAGGGCGGCTGTCAGTTCAGCGAAGAAAACATAATTGATTTCCAGTCGCAATGAGTCTGATTTTTCTTTACGGGCACTATCGATCAGCGCCCTCAGCCTGTCGCCGGAAGTTTCCTGCAGCGGTTGAAAGGCTTTCACGTTCAATCCGTTGAAAGTAAACATTAAAATCAGGCAAAGGGATGACAAGGTTTTCATTGAAAGCGGTTGGATTGTAGGGCATTTTGGCTGAGAAATATAATTTTGCTGCAAATATACACATCAATAACGGTCATGGATAAAAAACCGATACAGGCAGGAATCCAAAAATTTACTAAGGAGCTTTTTTTCCTGTCGGGGGAAAACATCCGGCCTGAAGATTTTCATGAGCAATTTCTGTTAAGCATCCGTGCTGACCGGTGGTTTACAGATGAGCATATAAAGTATGCCCTGAGGTGGTTGGCCGAAAGTATGCCTGAGACTGGTCAGATTTTGTCAGCAATGAAGCCCGTGAACAAATCTTTGCCGGTTGCTTTCTGGATCAGGCCACTGGCCCCACTAGAGGGAGTGGGTGAAATTATTCTGGCAGCTTTTAAAGGATATAGATGCCTGATAAAGACCAGTGTCAAAATCAGAAAAATGTATGAAGCCTTTTTTGGTATGCTGGGCAATTATTTTGCCGGTTTTACCGAAAGATTAATTTATGTTGAGGACACATTCCCCGGCTTCCGCGGGATGATTGTTATTGGCGAAAAGAATGGGCCGGTTTCAGAATCATACCTCTCGCGATATCCGTTGCTCAGGTTCAATTATGATCAAACGGCGATAATCACAGGAAATGAACCGGATGAGGCGTTGCGCATTCTTGCAGAAGATATCTGCATACATTTCGGACGCACAGCGCGCAATGTCAAATTGTTAAAGGTACCACAGGGTTATGATTTCCGGCCGTTGATGGAAGCAATCTCCGCATACAACTGGCAGATCAATTATTCGGTTTACCTGAATCATTATGAATATCATAAGGCTTCGATGTTATTGGGCAGGGTGCCGCACCTTGACAGCGGACATCTGCTCCTTACTGAAAATCAGGAATATTCAGGCAGAATCGGTGTTTTGGTTTATGAATACAGTCATCAGGGGCCCGTAACTGAAACTGATAATCCGGCTGCTGGAACGGCAGGAGAGGTCCGGAAAGCAACACATACGGGAAGGTGCCGGAATTTTTTCTTTAATGCAGAGGAGATGGATTTATTTCTTGAAAAACTGAAAGATTAAATGTCGGTAAAAGTTAAAAATAAGTTTCAGATTTTTTTGGCTATTATTAAAATAGTTTTTACTTTTGCAGTCCCAAAAATAAAGGGTGATGAATTGCAGATCGGCTGCAATCGTGCAAAAGTAAAAACATTGATTCAACCGGGATTATTTAACAATAACTGAACTCATGAAAAAAGACATTCATCCCAAGGATTACAGGTTGGTGGTTTTCAAAGATATGTCGAACGACTATACATTTGTCACTAAATCAACAGTAGCTACCAAAGATACCATTGTTTGGGAAGATGGTAAGGAGTATCCGCTGGTAAAGCTTGAGATCTCGAATACATCTCATCCTTTTTACACCGGTAAGATTAAGCTTATCGACACCGCCGGACGTGTTGACAAGTTCAAAACGAAATACCAGAAACATTTCGACAACAGGAACAAGGCCTGAAGCAAGTTTTCAGCATCCGGTTGTTAATAAGATTTCCACGGCCCTTTTCTTTAAAAGGGCTTTTTTCGTTACTTTTGTTGATATTATAAGTTTTTGCACTTTTAATCTGTTTTTTATGAACTATGTCCTTTTTGACGAGTCGAGGCGCAACAACCTGCTCCCGCTGACCTTTATGAGGCCTGTTGCCGATATCAGGTTTGGTATACTTACAATACGCGAAAAGTGGGAATACTTCCTGAAATGTAAGACTTCGACCCTTACCGAAAATTATCTCTCTGCCAAGTTTCCACTCGTGAAGGAAAAGGAAAATATCATTATCAACGGGGCTGTTTGTCCGAATGATAAGCTGGTAGATGAGATTGGCCAGCTGCAGGCCGGACAGGCTTTGGTGAAAGGGGATACTGTTATTGCCATGTACCTGAATGAAGCGGATTTTGAAAAACCCAGCGGAGCAGTGGAAGAGGTTGAAACAGAAGCTGAATTTCTGGAAATCAATAATACATGGGATATATTTTCGAAAAATGGATTGGCATTGGCTTTTGATTATGAGTTGATTACCAAAGGCAGAAAGTCGCAGAAAATTCCGGCTCACTGTCTGGCTATAAATCCTGAAAACATTTTCATTGAGCCCGGGGCCGAAGTGCTTGCCTCAACCTTAAATGCCTCTGCAGGCCCGATTTATATAGGGAAAGAAGCCGTTGTCATGGAAGGTTCCAACCTGCGCGGCCCGCTGGCATTGTGCGAACATGCCCAGGTTAAAATGGGCGCCAAGATATACGGGGCAACAACCATAGGCCCCTGGTCGAAAGTGGGTGGTGAAGTCAACAACAGCGTGATTTTCGGCTATTCCAACAAAGCCCATGATGGTTTTCTCGGGCATTCTGTAATCGCCGAATGGTGTAATCTGGGTGCAGATACCAATACCTCCAATCTGAAGAACACTTACGATCAGGTGAAATTATGGAGTTACCCTGACGAGTCATTTATAGAAACCGGTCAACAGTTTTGCGGACTGATCATGGGCGATCATTCAAAATGCGGAATCAACACTATGTTCAATACCGGCACCGTGGTGGGTGTCAGTTCAAACATTTTCGGATCCGGTTTTCAACGTAACTTTATCTCATCCTTTAAATGGGGAGGGGTTGCCGGATTTTCGGTTTTCCTGCCCAAAAAGGCCATCGAAGTGGCCAGGGGGATGTATGGCAGGCGTGATCTTGAGTTTACCGATATTGACGCAAAGCTTATCGAGGATGTTTACAATCTGACACATAACTACCGGAGGATGTAAACTTTTTAAGTATACCCTTGTTTATCCGGTAATCTGAAAAGGCTGCCGGATTTTTTTTGCAGATGAGAAATTAAATGCAGATTCGCTGACTCAAAAGAAATGCACCTGAGATTTCAGTAACTTCGAAAATATTTACCGGCATGATATTTGACTCCGGTCAAAACACTTTTTCTGGCCGGTTGAGCCTGACAAATTGAACGTACTATAACTTATCTGTATCGATATGACGAATGATGGTTTCGGTTTTACCGAACTGATTGAAAATGAAACTGAATTTATTCCGCTCCTTTCTACCGAAGATGAAGAGCAGATGAACGCGGAGGAGGTGCCTGAAACGCTGCCGATTCTTCCCTTACGCAATACGGTATTGTTTCCCGGGGTTGTAATCCCCATCACGGTTGGCCGTGATAAATCCATCCGTCTGATAAAGGATTATTATAAAGGAAACCGGATCATCGGGGCGGTTGCACAGAAAGATGTTGATATTGAGGATCCCTCGTTTAAAGACCTTAATGAAATAGGAACCATTGCCTATATCATCAAGCTGCTGCAGATGCCTGACGGGAGCACAACTGCCATTATTCAGGGGAAAAAGCGCTTCCGCATTCTTGAGATGCTTCAGGATGATCCATATTTTATTGCCAGGGTCATTCAGTTTGACAAGGTGAAGCCACTGGTGCGTGATAAGAAGTTCAACGCGCTGATTTCTTCTGTAAAAGACCTTGCCATTCAGATCATTAACTTATCACCGAGCCTGCCGTCCGATTCGGTTTTCGCGATCCGGAACATTGAAAGTCCTGTTTTTCTAGTTAATTTTATTTCATCCAACCTTAATATTTCTCTTGAAGAAAAGCAGAAACTGCTTGCCATCGATGACCTTATTGAACGGGCAAATATGGTTCTTGGGCTGTTGACGCGTGAACTTCAGATTATAGAACTTAAGAATCAGATTCAAAGCAAAGTAAAGATCGATCTTGACAAACAGCAGCGCGATTACCTGCTTAACCAGCAACTCAAAACCATACAGGAAGAGCTGGGTGATAATCCGCATACTCAGGAAATATCTGACTTAAGGGAAAAAGCTGCAAAAAAGCGTTGGCCTGAAAATGTGGCAGAGGTCTTTGAAAAGGAATTGACAAAATTGCAGCGCATGAATCCGGCGGCCATGGAATATTCCATGCAACTGAATTATCTTGAGGTGTTGACTGACCTTCCGTGGAATGAGTTCACGGTGGACAATTTTGACCTTAAACATGCACAAAAGGTATTGGATAAGGATCATTACGGACTTGAGACCGTGAAGGAACGCATTATTGAATATCTGGCTGTGCTGAAGCTGAAAGGTGATATGAAATCGCCCATCCTTTGTCTGTTTGGTCCTCCGGGGGTTGGAAAAACTTCTCTCGGGAAGTCAGTGGCAAGGGCAGTTAACAGGAATTACATCCGGATGTCATTGGGTGGACTGCGCGATGAAGCTGAAATCCGTGGCCACCGGAAAACATACATTGGTGCGATGCCTGGCAGAATATTGCAGAGCATTAAAAAGGCCAAAGCTTCGAATCCGGTTTTTGTGCTGGATGAAATTGATAAGGTAATCGGAGCCAATATCAATGGCGATCCTTCGGCTGCACTGCTCGAAGTGCTGGATCCGGAGCAGAACAATACTTTCTACGATAATTTCGTGGAACTGGAATATGACTTATCGAAGGTGATGTTTATCGCGACCGCAAACAACCTCAGTACAATACACCCGGCCCTGCGCGACAGGATGGAAATAATTGAGATCACCGGTTATCTGCTGGAAGAAAAAATCGAAATCGCCCGCCGGCACCTGGTACCCAAGCAATTAAATGAACATGGGGTTAAGCCAGGTCAGCTTGAGTTCGGTAAAAAGATTATTGAACTGATTATTGACGCCTATACCCGGGAATCGGGTGTCAGGGAACTGGAAAAGAAGATTGCCAAAATCATCAGACATCAGGCAAGGTTTATCGTTACCGGAGATCCATATAATTTATCCGTAACGGCTGAAGACGTTCATAATATTCTGGGTCCGACGAAGTTCAATAAGGAAAAAGATGAAACTCCTCATGCTGCCGGAGTGGTTACCGGATTGGCATGGACCCCGGTAGGTGGCGAGATTTTGTACATTGAAACCAGCCTGAGCCGCGGAAAAGGAAATATGGGATTAACCGGGAATCTCGGTGAGGTAATGAAGGAATCAGCAACCCTGGCCTTTGAATACCTTAAATCGCACAGTGATCAGCTTGGTCTTGAACCTTCGGTTTTCGAAAAATGGAATGTTCATCTTCACGTCCCGGAAGGAGCTACCCCTAAAGACGGTCCTTCGGCCGGAATTACCATGTTCACTGCGCTGGCTTCGGCATTCACCCAGCGACTGATCAAGCCCCGGCTTGCGATGACCGGTGAAATCACCCTTCGCGGCAAAGTGCTTCCGGTCGGCGGGATAAAGGAGAAAATTCTGGCCGCCCGCAGAGCCGGCATAAAAGAGATTATTCTGCCCGCAGATAACAAAAAAGACATTGAGGAAATCAAGCCGGTGTATCTGAAAGGGCTGAAAATCCACTATGTTGAACAGATGATAGATGTGCTCGATCTGGCCCTTTTGGGGAAACTTGCATCAGATCCATTGAAAATTAATTATTAATTCTTGCTGATCCGGCGTAAGGTTTAGGGCTTAATGAAAAAGATACTGATTATCCTGGGGCATCCGGTTAAGGATACCTTTTCAAGTTCATTGTTTGAGCATTATCGTAAAGGGGCATTATCTTCGGGCGCTGAAATCCGGGAGATCGTCCTCAGGGACCTTGACTTCGAGCTGAATTTCAGGGAAGGCTACAGGGGAAATCAGGAATTGGAGCCCGATCTTCAAAAAGCGCAGGAAGCCATCAAGTGGGCAGAACACATCGTTATGATTTATCCGAACTGGTGGTCAACCTTTCCGGCATTGATGAAAGGATTTATCGACCGGACATTCCTGCCCGGCTTTGCTTTTAAATACCGGAAAGGCATTCTGTCGTGGGATAAATACCTTACAGGCCGGTCTGCCAGGCTGATCATTACCATGGATACCCCTCCATGGTATTACTGGCTGGTTTACCGCAGGCCCGGACACAATGCCATGAAACGCGGAATTCTCGGGTTTTGCGGCATCAGGCCCGTACGTATCACCACCATAGGCTCCCTGAAAATATCTTCGGAAGCCCGTCGTCAGAAATGGCTTCATAAAGTGGAAAAACTCGGCCGTAAGCTGATGTAGCTTTTTTGACCTATTCCGGAATACTGTGCCTGTTAAAAGAAAATATCCGTCAAAAAATTCTCTGATTCCCGGATTCTAATTTCCTGAAACAATGAGTTTTTTCGTGAATATCTGGTTTCCCGACTGCAAGGTAAGCAGGTATGCGCCTGCCGGATAATTCCGGATATCGATGGGCAGTGAATGGTAGCCAGGCAGATAATTTCTTACACCCGTATCAATCATATTTTTACCTGACAGATCGGTGAGTGATATTTTTACAGGCGTTTTGGTTTCGATGTAAAAACTGACAATCGCCTGAGAGGATGCCGGGTTCGGCGTAATACGGATATCCTTTGTATTGGGCTTAATTACCGGATCGATCCCCACAACCGTTGTCGCCTGTTTCAGCAGAATGTTGTTTCCGGGATCGAAGGTCAGGGCGACGGGCTCCTGATCGAACTGAAAAACAAACACCTGATCGTTTTCATCATTGGTCACCCTGATCAGCGTATCTCCGCCATTTTTAAAATTAACCAGGATTTCTAGAGGCATTTCGAAGAATGGGGCGTTTGTTTGCACCTGACTGGCTTTGAAATATGCGTTCCATTTCCCATCACCGAGTTCAAGGAAACTGTAACTGTTGTTGTAAACCGGATGGTTTGGCTGAAACAACCACTGTTCGAAGAACCAGTTAAGTTCCTGACCGGTAGTTTCGTTCATTTTCTCGATAAAATCAGGGATGGTGGCTGATTTATACCTGAAGTTCGCTGTATCATTGGCATATTCATAAATACTATGGAAAAAGAGGGAATCTCCCACTACGTAACGATACATATAAAGCACGCATGATGCTTTCATATATGTAATGGCGTAGTTGAAAAGCGTTGAGTTGGCAGGCGGATTGGTGGCCCAGGCCGGATTTGAGATTGCCCAGCCCGGGTTTTGAGCTAGGTAATAGCCGGCATTACTTTCCATCTCCTGTTTATACGCCTGTTGTCCGTTAACCTCTCCCGTCCACGTTGCTTCAAAATAAGTGGCAAAGCCTTCGTTCAGCCACAGATCTGCCCATGTGGCACAGGTAATCATATCGCCGAACCACTGGTGTGCAAATTCATGGGCGATCAGGCTGGAATACCAACATCCCTGGCAGAGGCTGGTCAGGGTCTGATTTTCCATCCCGCCCCACATAAACTGGGGATTTAGAGTGGCAAATCCATCTTTCTCAAATGGATGGTCTCCGAACATTGAATAGAAAAAGTCGGCCAGGGGGATAATCATATTCTTTATCTGTGATGGATTCTCCCCGGGATTATAATAAAACCTTATCGGTAATGTGTCGTAAGGAGGGCCGGGTTTCGTCCAGTAAACGATATCCAGGTTGTAATTCACCCTTGATGAGATAACCATCAGATAGGTTGCAATTGGATCGCGGCTTACCCAGGTATACCAGGTTGTATCGTTCACCGTTACCGAATCGGCCAGGCTTCCGTTGGAGCCGAGCTTAACGTTGGCCGGAACTTTAGCCCTGAGCGTCAGTGTCGCTTTATCATAAGGCTGGTCGTAACACGGAAACCATTTGCGCGCGCCCTGAGGTTCAGAATCTGTAAAAACAAATCCATTGCCCACGTAAAAAGCCAGATCAGGTACATCCAGGTGTTCATATTCAATGCTGACAGAGGCAATTTCACCGGGTTGATACGTGCGGTCAAGCATGATTGTCAGGGTGTCCTGGTCGTGGATAAATGAATCTGCGGCCATGCCCGCGGCATTGATCTGAAGCGATGTCTGATCAGCATTCAGCTTAATGGATGACAAGAGGGTGTCGGCCCGGAATGTTATTATGTTTGATGCCGTAAACGTTCTGGGATATGGAGATGCATAGCAATGATAAATATCCATATCAAGTTCATAATTAAGCACATCAAAGGTGTGTCTTGGTGAGTTGGGTGAGCGCTGACCTGCGTTCTCCTGCCGGGGACGCATCAGCTTGCCATGAGCGCAGAATTCGCTTCCCCTGTTGGTTTCGGTAATCTGTGCATCGGCAAAAATAACGGTCAGCAGCAAGGCTGAAATAAATAGCGGCAGTTTCATAATCAGATGTTTTAAGGAGCCCAAAGATATCATTTAAGCTAAAAACTTTTACATTAATGGCAAAGAAGCGGATGCCCGGCAAATTTTTCGGCAGGCTGTTGCAATTATCCTAAATTTGTGACACGATTCCCGGATATGCGTCTCAAATTGAAATTTCTGATTTTAATTACATCAGTACTTTTCGTTTCCTGCACAGGGATCCCTGAGCAGCAATCAGGCCAGACTGTTTTCCGGTATAACGAATCTTCGGGAATCACTTCTCTGGATCCTGCATTTGCCCGTGACCAGGCCAATATCTGGTCGGTCAACCATTTGTATAACAGTCTGGTACAACTTGACAGCAACCTGAATGTTCAGCCCTGCCTTGCCGGCAGATGGACAGTGTCAGAAGACGGGAGAGTATACAAATTCTTTATTCGCAGTGATGTTTACTTTCACGAAAGCGAGGTATTCAGCGGAGGATCAGGCAGAAAGTTAACGGCACGGGATGCTGAATACAGCTTAAAAAGACTCCTGGACCCAACTCTGGCGTCTCCCGGAGCCTGGGTGCTGGCTCCGGTAAAGATCCATGACGGAACTCCTGCCATCATGGCTGTTGATGACACTACACTTGTGATTGAGCTGGCCGAACCTTTCCCACCTTTCCCTGCTATGCTAAGTATGCAGTATTGCTCTGTTATTCCGCACGAAGCTGTTGATTTTTACGGTCAGGACTTCAGGGCCAATCCGGTCGGGACCGGACCATTTCGCTTTGGGATGTGGAAAGAAGGGGTAAAACTTGTCCTTCTGAAGAATAATAAGTATTTTGAATCACTGGGAAACAGGAAGCTACCGTTTCTTGATGCTGTGGCCATAACTTTTATAGTTGATAAGCAAACAGCATTTCTTGAGTTTGTAAAAGGAAATCTCGACTTTATGTCGGGCCTGGATGCGGCCTATAAGGATGAGATGCTGACGCCTTCCGGGAAACTGAATCCAAAGTACAGGGGTAAAATTAACCTGTTGAGCCAGCCCTACCTGAATACAGAATATCTGGGAATACTGATGGACCGGGAAAGCCCATTGCTAAAGGATAACCCCTTGTCGGATAAACGGATCAGGCAGGCAATCAGCATGGGTTTCGATCGCAACCGACTGATAAGGTACCTCAGGAACAGCACCGGCACACCGGGTACGCATGGTTTCATTCCAAAGGGGCTGCCTGGTTATATTGATTCAGGGCAGTTCGGGTATGACTATAATCCTGAAAAGGCAAAACAACTGCTGGCAGAAGCCGGTTATCCGGGCGGAAAAGGCCTGCCGCCCATTACCTTGTCTACCAATGCTTCATACCTTGATATTTGTCAGTTCATTCAGAACCAGTTATCTATGATTGGTATCAATATGAAGATAGATGTAAGTCCCCCGGCCACGCTCAAGGAGAACATAGCGCGTTCGAGGGTAGCATTTTTCAGGGGTTCCTGGATTGCCGATTATCCTGATGCCGAAAACTACCTGTCACTATTTTATTCACGAAATTTTACCCCGGCCGGTCCGAATTATACCCGCTTCGGCAATGCTGAGTTCGACAGGCTTTACCAGCTGGCATCTGTGGAGAATAACGACGGGATAAGGGCGAAATATTACCGTCAGATGGATAGCCTGGTCATGGAAGAGGCGCCGGTGATTGTATTGTTTTATGATCAGGTGTTGCGTTTTGTAAGGAGCGATATTTCCGGACTGGGGTCAAATCCTTTGAATTTGTTGAACCTGAAAACAGTGAAAAAAGATGGAGACTAAAAGTGCTTTTAAAATAATTCAACCCGCCGAACTGGAAAGGAATGCAATCAGGCTGATAGGGGAGGAATGGATGCTGATAACGGCAGGAAACGCCGATAAATATAATACCATGACCGCCAGTTGGGGAAGTTTGGGGATGCTCTGGAATAAACCTGTGGCGTTCATCTTTATAAGACCCCAGCGGTTTACTTATCATTTTGTTCAGGATAACGACCTCTTTACCTGTAGCTTCTTTGAACCCGCATTCAGGCCTGCACTGCAGTTCTGCGGTGCTCATTCGGGACGCGATGTGGACAAAGCATCTGCGACCGGTTTGTCAACCTGTCTGACACCCTCCGGCAGTGTTACCTTCCGGCAGGCAAATATATATCTGGAATGCCGGAAACTCTATTTTGATGATCTCAGGCCGGAAAACTTCCTTGATAATTCAATCGGACGGAATTATCCGGGCAGGGATTATCATCGCATGTTTATCGGCGAAATCATAAATTGCGGGATAAAATAAGTATTTCGGCAAAAAAACACGTTAGTCTTCCTTTACAGACCAATTGTTTTATATTTTTATGCCTGAATACCGGATTTATTATTTCAGATTGATCTGTCCGTTGATCAGCCTGTTAATTGCAACGACATAAAACTTCAGGATTGAGTCTGATTAAAAATTTGAGGATTGCATTCGGCAAGCGGGCTTTGCGCAAGGAAGCTGCCAGAAACAGCCGGATACGGCGGGCAGTAAATCTTGCTGAAGCCCTTGATATCGGTATACTTTTTAATATGACTTCCGAGACTGAGTATGACCGGGTCAGCCGGTTTGCACGCAGCCTGCAGGAACAGGGTAAAAAGGTTCAGGTAATAGGATTCTACAAATACAGGAAATTACCGCCTTATTATGCGCAAAAACTTGCATACGATATCATACAGCCGCAGAATCTTGATCCTTTTTACCGCCCGAGGGCGGGGTTTGTCACGCATTTTATCAATCATCCGTTTGATATACTGATTGATCTTGGGTCAGCCAATGAGTTTCCGCTGTATTATATTGCAGTATTATCCAGGGCAGGATTCAAACTTGGACGCATGGGAGAAGATGAAGCCGGTATCCTTCCTTATGATCTGATGATTGAAACAAGCCAGGAAACAGACAGTGAAGCGTTGATCAGGCATCTAATTTATTATACCAGTTCCTTCAGGTTTAACGGATAAGAGTTTGCTCTCTATAAAACATTATAAATCAAAGGCATGAAGAAAAAATTAAAAGGAACAGGGGTAGCCCTTGTTACCCCTTTTCACAAACAGGGGACCATCGATTTCGGATCGCTCGGGAAATTGATTGAACACACCATTTCGAACGGGGTAAATTACCTTGTGGTACTGGGGACAACCGGTGAAGCGGCCACATTGTCGAAAGACGAGAAGAATGCTTTGATCCAGTATGTCAAGGATCAGGTTGCGCAACGCTGCCCTTTGGTTTTGGGCATGGGAGGTTATAATACACAAGAGGTGATCAATAATCTACAGGTTTTTGATCCTGATGGCTTTGATGCCATTTTATCGGTGACGCCCTATTACAACAAACCTTCGCAGAGGGGTCTTTATCTGCACTACAAACATATCGCCAGTGCCAGTCCGTTGCCTGTTATTCTGTATAATGTTCCGGGTCGCACAAGTGTTAATATGAAGGCAGAAACCACGCTTGAACTTGCTGCAGAGTTCGAGAATATTATTGGTGTTAAGGAAGCCTCGGGCAACATGAGCCAGATCATGGAAATTATCCGCAACAAACCCAAGGATTTTCTTGTGATATCGGGTGATGACGGCATTACCATGCCTTTGATTGCTGCCGGAGCCAACGGCGTAATCTCAGTGGTTGCCAACGCCTATCCTGCCGCCTTCTCTTCTATGGTTAATGCAGCCCTGCAGGGAAAGATGGAAGAAGCCCGCCGCCTGCATTACCTTTTGCTTCCGCTGATTGACAGCCTGTTCTCTGACGGAAGCCCGGGAGGGATCAAAGCAGCGCTGGATTGTATGAAAATTGTTCCCAATAATCTGAGGTTGCCGGTTGTGAAAGTGAACAAAGCTACGCAGAATCTGATCAACAGTCTGATTGCTGAGTTAAAGGAAAAGGGAATTGAGTGCTGATCTGGTCAAAGAAAAACTCTTGAAAATGAAAAAGTTTGCCGCTGTTTTACTCTTGCTCACTGCCGTATCTGCCTTTGCTCAGAAAAACATCAGGGATTATAATCCGGATGAGCTTTTCAGGACAACCGGAGAAATTTATTTTGCTTTGCCCGGTGCCGCGCCTGAGGCTAATTGGTTGACCAAAATCATCAGTATAGATAAAGTCGATGGAAGTACTGTTTATGCTTATGCCAACCGGAAGGAATTTGAAAAATTGATGGTTTCGGGGGTTGCCGGTTTCGAATTGTTGCCGCATCCCGGTGATCTGGCCGATATTCCGGTGTCGTCAGATCCGCGGCAGGTGCTTGATTGGAATTATTATCCGACATACACTGCCTACGAGGAAATGATGGCGCAGTTTGCTGCCGATTATCCTGATATCTGCAGCCTGCATACCATAGCAACCCTGCCCAGCGGCCGCAAGCTACTGGCTGTGAGGATATCCGATAATGTGGATGTGGAGGAAAATGAACCGGAATTTCTCTATACTGCTACCATTCATGGTGATGAAACCACCGGATATATTCTGACTTTACACCTTATTGACTACCTGCTTGCCAATTACAACCAGGATCCCCGGATTACGAATATGGTCAACAGTACCGATATCTGGATCAATCCGCTGGCAAATCCGGATGGCACTTATTACGGGGGTAACCAGACGGTGAACGGTGCCAGGCGCTACAATGGAAATAATGTTGATCTGAACAGGAATTATCCCGACCCGGCTGATGGACCGCACCCCGACGGTAATCCGTGGCAGCCTGAAACCATTGCCTTTATGAATTTTGCAGAAGAACGCGATTTCGTGATGAGCGCAAATTTTCATGGCGGAGCAGAGGTGGTAAATTATCCCTGGGATACATGGAGCCGGGTAACAGCCGACAATAACTGGTGGGTGATGGTATCGCGGGAATATGCGGATACCGCCCAGGCCAACAGTCCCAACGGATATTTAGATGATCTGGACAACGGAATTACCAACGGTTATGCCTGGTACCGGATAACCGGCGGAAGGCAGGACTATATGAACTATTATCAGCAGTGCCGCGAAGTTACCCTTGAGGTCTCAAACACCAAGTTATTGCCAGCCAGCCAGTTATTGAACTTATGGAACTATAATTACCGTTCCATGCTTAATTATCTTGAACAGGTGCAGTATGGAGTACAAGGGATTGTTACCGATACTGTTACGGGTGAGCCTGTGGTAGCCCAGGTGCTGATCAGCGGACATGATATAGACAGCTCCATGGTCTTTTCATCGCTGCCTGTCGGAAATTACCACCGTCTGCTGAAGGCGGGCACTTACAACCTGACCTTTATCGCAGAGGGATACCTGCCTAAAACGGTCAGAAATGTGGTTGTGAATGATAAATCAACCACCATACGAAATGTGAAATTGTGGGATGGCTCGGCAATTCCGGCTTTTGCTTCTTCAACCACAACAACATACCCTGGTGGAAGCGTGCAGTTTTTTGATAATTCAGGGGGAAATCCGGTCAGCCGTCTCTGGACCTTTGAAGGCGCTGACATACAGACTTCAACGGAACCATCGCCGGTTGTTACATATAGTCAGCCGGGAAGTTATGATGTAACCCTGTATGTAGAGAATATGATTGGTGGCAACCAGCTGACCATTGAGAATTACATAACCATAGAGCCTGATTTCTATATCGGCAATCCCGGGAGCATTACTTGTAACGCCCGGTTTTTCGACAGCAACGGGCCTGATGGCGCATACAGCAATAATGAAAACCTGACCACAACTTTTTATGCAGATGATCCCGACCGCGTTCTCAGGATTCATTTTGTAAGTTTTGATGTTGAAAGTACCACGGATTGCACGGGAGATGCCCTGTTGGTTTACGACGGACCCGATGCGACAGCTCCGTTGATTGCAAGGCTTTGCGGAAACACCCTGCCTGACGACATCCTTACCTCGGTGGGAGGAGGTGCAGTTACCTTCGTTTTTGTTTCTGATGCTGAAAATACGGGAAGTGGTTGGGAAGCAATCATTACCTGCGACAGCGGAGTGGGTATTCGCCAGCTTAATAAACCTGATCCTGTTCAGGTATATCCGAACCCCGCAGGAAAGTCCGGTTTTATGATCCGCTCAGATAACGATCGGATCATGGAAATTCAGATATTTGATGTTTCGGGAAGAATGGTTTATTCAGCCACAGCGGACCGGAATTTTCTTAATGTACCGGAAATGGTGGCAGGAGAAGGATTATACTTACTGACAGTGAGAACTTCCAAAGGGATTTACACACGAAAGCTGATCATCAGGAATTAAAACTGTACCGGGTAATTTAAGGCTAACCGGTATAATCCAATGATAATAAGGGCGGCAATCATCAGGTTGCCGCTTATTTTTATTTCCCTGGGTGTTTCATCATAATAAAGATCTGTTGCACTATGGCTGCTCAGCCATACAGGCAAAACCACCATCACCGGCGTGACAATCCTTAATAATTCGTAGAAGTTAACGGGAAGCCTGAGAAGAGTGATCAGTATGGTACCGGCGATAAACGGAATGATAAGCTGGAAGATCAGAAAGGAGGCAATGCCATCTGTTTTCAGGTGGCTGAAATAGCTGTTCCCGCTGAGCAGAAACAACCTGGTAATGGCAAACCCTGCAGCGGCAAGCAGAAAAAGCGAGATAAGGGTGACAATGAGTTTTCCGGTATCGGGCAGGAACATCCATATCAGCACGTGCCCGAAGCCTTCTCCGAGCAGAGATCCTGCATAGACCGAGCCTAGCAGCATACTCAGGCTGTGAACAAAGCCCCATAAAAAGAACAGTTTAAGCTTGCCTGAATATTCCCTGTAGCGGATGGCTACAACGATCATAAATACAGATAACAAAAGGCACGCCAGGGGCCCTGCACTGTATATTATCTTGACTGAGTCAAAATACCATTCATAGCGCGATACCAGGAATTTAACATTTGTATAATTTAACTCTATATTAAACCTGAACAACCTTGCGGCAAGAATGGTAAATGCCTGATGAACAATAAATACAAAGAAGTAGGAGAGCAGGTAATAGGCCAGCGAGTTGGCAGCTATGCTCAGTTTCCGGTTCGCTTTCATGATGGTAAAGATACAAAGTCATTCTTTCCCTGTAAATATGGATCAATATTTCAGCATTGATTCAGGAACCCGGCATTTCTTCAAAACCCGGAGTAAAACAGCGTAAGCTTTGATTGTCAATATTTTGCGTGTCGAAGTCAGTGAAATGCCGTTTCCTCCTGATTATTAGAAACCAAAAACTTTCCCAGGCTTCAGGTTTCACCGTTATACTAATATTTCAGACAATTTTCGGATTCTTTCTGAAGATATTTTTTGTCAATAGTAATGGTGAGCACAATAAACCGGATGGCCGGCTTCGGGTGGTTTTTATTCCAATGCCCTGGATTCGCCTTGACAATAGGAGGGAACATGTTTTCCTGGCCTTCATAACCCGATGAGGCGCTGACCTGTGAGATTCCACCTCCGGAATATGCCGGTATTTTAGATCATACGGTGAAAACGCAGCCCGTGCTATCCTGGAAAATCCGATCTTAAATTCTGTTCTGAATTTGTTTTTTCTCCTGTTTCT
>JABNAD010000748.1_pt1 | contig 15938 bp, 14 predicted proteins | sample 7240381 | NCBI WGS metagenome assembly JABNAD01 (sample SAMN11332834, study PRJNA596920) | anaerobic digester metagenome | biome: digested sludge; isolation source: digested sewage sludge-derived enrichment culture grown on H2/CO2 | place: Germany: Goettingen
GCCCGATGGCCGGGTCAACCGCCTCTCCCGCGCGGGCCTGGGCCCAGAGGTAGAACGCCAGGTCGGGGTTCTCGGGCGCGAACTCGTTCGCACCAGTGGCGGCGAGCCCCGCCCCAACCACTGCGGCCCCGAGCATCATCAGCATGAGGTACGATGGGACTCCCTGCATCCGATTAAGGTATTTGCCGTCCCCAAGATAAAGCCGATACGAATGAGGCAGACCTCCATACTGCTCCCCGGCAGGTCCGGCACGGACGAACGGCGGGGCGCGCCGAAAGAGAAGGTGGCCGGTCGATGCGGTCCGGCCGGGGAGGGGGGTAGCCGCCCCCGGGGGCTGTTCGGACGAAAGTTCTGCAAGAAGGCCGCAATTCAGTGTTTTCCGCGAATTGGGCCCCGAATTTCCCACCGATGAGATTATCTATTTTGGATGTCCAATCTGGATCATACAGCGCCCGACGCGCACGTGATCCTGATGAAACTCATGAACGCAATCCTGCTGATAGCCTTCCTGGCACTGCTCGTTCCGATGCACGCAGGAGCAGCCGGCCCGACCATCATCGTGGCCGCAGCCGATGCGAGCCAAGCATCCAAGGCACAGGCACAGGTACTGTGCAACGGGAACAACGACGAACAGCAGATCAATGCTGCATTCAATATGCTCCCGGCAGAAGGGGGTACGATCCAGCTGACCGAGGGGATCTTCCAGACCGCTGGTTGGATCCACCCAAAGTTGAACTCGAACTTCTACGGAGCAGGCGAGGACCGGACCGTTATAAACGTCTTCAACCCGACCCAGTATTTCAACCCGATCCACCTCTCCCGCCCGAACGTCCACGTCAAGGGTTTCACCCTCCGGGGCATGGGCTTCTTCCTGATCAGGACCAACGGGGTCCTGGTCGAGGACGTCACGGTAACGAGCCTTGACGTCAAAGGCGTCCGGCAGCCGGTAGGCGGCAACGGGATGTTCTCTATCTGGGTGGATAACCCCGAGACGGGCGACATCACCTTCAAGAACTGCAAGGCGATCGACTGCAACACCCACGGGTTCAATATGAATTCGGACCGGAACGCCTCGCAAGAGAAGAATACCGGATTACCCACGTGGACGATCAGCAACCTCAAGTTCATCGACTGCCAGGCAATCCGCTGCGGTTTCGGGATGGAGAACGGCTCGAACTCCGAGTTCTCATGTGGATTCGACGTCCAGGAGGCGAACAACCTCGAGAACGTCCAGCTGATCAACTGCCTGGCCGAGGACAACTGGGAGAACGGTTTCCATGCCGAGCCGGGCTGGTACCTCGGGACCAAGAACTACTACATGGAGAACTGCATCAGCCGGAACAACGGCCAGCGCAAACCGGCCGAGCCGCCGTTCCGTGACTCCTACCTCTCGGGATACTACATTCACCGGAACTCGTACTTGAAGAACTGCCTGTCGGAGAACAACAGGAACGCGGGCTTCTTCGCTCACGACGGGGTGAACACCACCTTCGAGAACTGCGTCGACATCGGATCGACGTACGGTTTCAAGATCGTCAAAGGGTGCACGGATATCACCCTCAAGGACTGCTGGTCCCAGGACGCAAAGGAATGGGCATTCTGGGGCGCATTCGGCCAGAATATCCGCCTCGAGAACTTCCACCAGATGAATATGGGAGGTAAGTCCGTCGACGGGGAGCCCGCGACCCAATCGAACATCGGCTATTACTACCATGACCCCTCATACCACCACTCGGTCTCGGACTCGTACTTCGATATCACCGGGTACGGCCCCAACATCGATGTGATGAACCGGTACGGGAACAACAACGTCTACATCCTGAACCGTGCGACGTCGCAGTATCCGATGCCATCGGTCCCGCAGATCGCTGCGAAGTCGATCCCACCGCTCCCCCAGCCCGGCCAGGGTGGGATTACACCGGTCGGCCCAACCATCTCACCGATTACCACCATGCCGATCGTCCAGCCAACCCAGGTTGTGCCGACCGGGTCGGGCCTGGCCCCGACGATCACGACCCAGCCGACGGTCATGCCGGGCTCGGACTCGTGGGCCGCACGCGGGTTCGGCTCGGCTCGTCGCTATTCGGGTGCCACCTGGGGAGCCGGCTCCGGGACGACCCGTGTCCAGCCGACGGTCACCACCGGGACGGGATCCGTCGTCCGTCCCTCGACGCCTTTCGGGGCCGGCAGAGGCGGCGGTTCGTATGGCGCCTTCGGTGGGCGCTGGTCGCCGTACTGAACGGGCGAATCCCTTTCCCCTCTCTTTTCTGGACCCCGTATCGCCCAGGAGACCACACCGCGCACAATGTGATAACTATTTTCTCTCTCGGCCCCAACAGGTGCTTCGATGAGGATCACGATCGTCGGGGCCGGGCATGTTGGCGCCGTGACGGGTGCCGGCCTCGCCGAGATGGGTCATCAAATACTGCTGGTCGATCGTGACGAGGTGATCCGGGAGCGGCTGGCGCGGGGCGAGCCCCCATTCTTCGAACCCGGCCTCGAGACGATGATCCGCGGGAACCGCTCCCGCCTGGAGACGACCGGCGACCTGGCCGGGGCTGTCGGTAAGAGCGCGATGACCTTCCTCTGCGTGGGAACGCCCTCGAACGGCGTGGGGGAAGCCGACCTCTCCGCCGTCCGAGCGGCGAGCACGGCGATCGGCGCGGCTCTCGCCGATTTGTCCAGTCCGCACACGGTCGTGGTCAAGAGCACCGTGCCCCCCGGCACGACCGCGAACGTCGTCCGCCCGGCGGTGGAAGCGGGCGCCGGCAGGTCGGCCGCAGACGGCCTCTCGGTCGTGATGAAACCCGAGTTCCTCCGCGAGGGGGCGGCCGTGCGGGACTTCTTCCTCCCGGATCGGCTCGTCCTCGGGGCCGACGACCCCGTGGGGGCGGAGGCGCTCGAGGCGCTCTACCGGCCGTTCTCATGCCCGCGAGTCCAGTGCGACACTGCGACCGCCGAGATGGTGAAATACGCCTCGAATGCGTTTCTCGCCGTCAGGATCTCGTGCGCGAACGAGATCGGGAACCTCTGCAAGCCGCTCGGGATCGACACGCACGAGGTGCTCGGCGCGGTTGGGCTCGACGACCGGATCGGGCCGCGGTTCCTGGGAGCGGGGCTCGGTTTTGGGGGTTCCTGTTTCCCGAAGGACGTCCGGGCTCTCATCGCCCTCGCCGGAGCCATCGGGCGCGAGGCGAGGCTCCTCTCCGCAGCGCTCGATGTGAACGACCGGCAGCCGGACGCCCTCCTCGACCTCCTGGAGGCGCGGATCGGTATCGCCGGGCGCCGGATCGGGGTGCTCGGCCTCGCGTTCAAACCCGGGACCGACGACATCCGCGAGAGCCGGGCGATCCCGGTCGTGCAGGGGTTGGTCGACCGTGGGGCCCGGGTCCTCGCCTACGACCCGATGGCCAGCGATCGGTTCCGGCAGATCCACCCCGGGATCGGGTATGCAGAGAGCGCCGCGGATGTCGTCTCCGGGACCGACGCGACCGTGATCGTCACAGAGTGGCCCGAGTTCGAGGAACTCGATTACACCGGACGGACCGTGTTCGACGGGCGGCGCTGCCGCCGGGCGGAGAAGACCGCCTCGGTCTACGAGGGGATCTGCTGGTGACCCGGATCACCCGGGCGGTGATCCCGGCGGCTGGCCTCGGGACCCGGTTCCTCCCGATGACCCGGTCGATGCCGAAGGAGATGCTCCCCGTCGGAAGCAAGCCCGTCATTCAGTACGTGATCGAAGAGGCGGTGGACGCCGGCATCACCGAGTGCCTGATCATCACGGGCCGGGGAAAGCGGGCGGTCGAGGACTACTTCGATCGGAGCGACATCGGGGATAACGAGGAGAACGCCCGCCTGGACGCCCTGATCGACCAGCTCGATATCTACTTCGTCCGCCAGAAGTCTCCCCGCGGGCTCGGCGATGCGCTCCGGTATGCCGAGCCGTTCACCTCGGGAGAGCCGTTCGTGGTCCTGCTCGGGGACACCTTCACCCGCCCCTCCTGCCTGCCTGGTCTGATCGAGGGGTATCGACGGCACCGGGTCTCGACGATCGCGGTGCAGCCCGTCCCCGAGGAGATCCTCGACAGGTACGGGGTCGTTGCCGGCACCCCCTGCGGTTCGGGAGAACTCCGGATAACGGACCTGGTCGAGAAGCCGAGCCCCCGGAATGCCCCCTCGAACCTGGCGGTGCTCGGCTCCTATCTCCTCACCCCATCAATCTTCCCCGCGCTCGCCCGGACTCGTCCGGGGAAGAACGGGGAGATCCAGCTGACGGACGCACTCCGCGGGGCGGCCGAAGCGGGCCGTCTGGTCGGCTGCATCTCGACCGGACGGCGCTACGACATCGGCGAGCCGCTGAGCTGGCTGCTCGCCAACATCGAGCTCGGTCTCGCCGACCCGAAGACGCATGGGGCGGTGCGCGAGCTCCTCGAGGAACTTGGGATCAGGCATGGTGAACCCGCACCCCAGGACCGGTCGATCCCGGCTCAGTAACCCTTCCATCAGGACCCGGGGGTCTGGTTGAGGGCCGACTCCAGCGCGTCGATCCGCTCGCCAAGCCGGGCGACGAGGCCCCGGAGCTCCGCGATCACCGCTACAGGATCGCCAGCACCGGGTGCCGGGGCAACCTCGCCGATACGGGCGAGCGCTCCTTCAAGGGTCGAAGAGACGAAGGTCGTGCCGCCCCGCGCCCGGACGAGCCCGACCGCTTTCATCTCGCCGGACGGTGCGATCACCGGGACGACCCAGACCTCCTCCCCCCCGATCACGTACATGATGGGCTGGACGACCCGCAGACCCATCACCTTTGAGACCTCCGGATCCTGCTGAACGTTCTGGGCGGCGCCGAGGTCGTTATAGATCCCGTCGTGCCGGTGGAAGACTGCGCTGCCGTCCCGGGCATCGACCAGCATGTACCCGACCATCGAGAAGTCCCGCCCTGCAGACGTCAGGGGCGAGAACCAGTACTGCCGCCCGTCGGCCCCGACCACCAGGTAGACGTCGGTCCCAGCGGCCTCGACCCGCACTCTCCCGTCCTCGCCGGCGCTCGTCGTGAGCCCGCCGGTCGGGTGGAGCACGTCTCGCTGGCCGAGCCAGGAGTTGACCCAGCCCCCGCGATAGGCCCCCCACCAACCGAGGTAGTCCTCGACCAGGGCCTCGTCGTACGGCCGCTGGACCCAGTCGGGGACGCCGTCCGTGGGATACACTATGACCGTCCCAGTGACGGCGTCGACGACGGCAATGCCCACCGGGACGTCACCGGTGACGCCGAGCACTGAGGGGGAGGTTAGGTGCGCGACCCAGGCGGGACCCGTGCCGACCTGGAAGACGGGCTCGCGGATTATCACGCCGGGCGACTCGAAGTAGATCGAGCGGAAGAGGTCGTGGCCGAAGACCGCGTTCGGAGTGTAGCGGAGGTCGGCCGAAACGAACCGGGCCTCGGCATAGGGATCTTCAGCCGGGACCAGGACGTAGCCGCCGGTCCCCTCATCGCCATAGACCAGGGCCTTGTACGGGTCAGTGAAGTCGAGAGGGCAGAGCCATGCAATCGACCCGTCCAGTTGCTGGACGTGGACCTCCTCGGTGCCGGCCTTGTACCCTATCCGGCCGACGGGCTTGTCGGCCCTCCAGAGCGCCGTCTCGGCCGAGACCTGCCGGATGTGTCCGGTGGAGATGACGGTGGCTGTCTCGGACGACTCGTTCACCGGCAGGAGGGCGGCGAGGTCCGGGGCACCGAGCGGGACCGCGACGAGGGCGAGGAGACCGACGCCTACCAGGATGAGGGCGCTCACCGCGAGGCCGCGTGCAAACCCGGTCTTTCGCTCCAGGAGCAGGCCGACCACCTGCGAAGCGGCGAGGTTCAGGCCGAAGAGGAGCGCGATGACGACGGGAGTAAGGGGGGGCATGACGAAGTAGAGCGTTACGAAGGCGGAGAGGCCCCCGAGGAGGAGGGCGCGGACGAGCGCTGTGCCCCGGAGCCCAGGTAAATCCGGGCGGACGAGCCAGGCGGCAAGGATCAGCACGGCGACGGCCGGGATCAGGAGGTCCATGCCCGAAGGTTGGGCGCCCAGGTATTTGAGGACCGGGTTCACTTTCGCGGGGGCGTGGTCGCCCCTTCAGGTGCCGGGGGGTACAAGAAGAGCCGGGCGGACCTGCGGCATGTATGGGCTGCCCGGGAGCGAGCATGAGAAACGAACGGAGCATGGAAGGGATGAAGGGGCGCCGGTGACCGCCGCGAGGACCTTCGCCCGGCATGCCCTCGAGACTGACGGCTATGCCGTCGTCCGGACGGCGAGCGGGACGCGGCCTGCGGACCAGGTCGCCTGGCGGGAGCGGGAACTCCGGTTCATCCTGGTCCGGAGGGTCCGGCAGCACTGCCCGGCGTCCGGCGTCGCAGCGCGGTTCGCCCCCGAGATCGCGGCCCTCCGGGGTTTTCCCCTTCCGGACGGATTCACCTGCACGGCGGAGCTCTGGCTCTACCACCGGCTCGAGGGATTCCGGCGGTACCGGGTGTTCCGGGGGGGGTTCATGGAGCTCCACGCCGAACGTACCCCATCCCGCTCCGCGTGACCCGAACCGCAGGTTCTTGGGTGGAGCCGTCTGATCGATCAAAAGAAGAGAGTCCCGCCATGACTGACGCACCGTACCTCGCCGGCCCCGTCCTGGACTGGTGCGAGGAGAACGGGGTCGTCCCGGTCCCGTGCCGACCCGGGAGCAAGGTGCCGATCGGGGCGATCTCGCGCCGCGGGGTCTACGGCGACAGTCCGCCCCCCCCGGAGGAGCTCCTCGCCCGCTACGGCAGGGAGCGGTTCGGGGCGATGGTCCGCGACTCGTTCCACCTCCCGACGCCCGAACGCCTCGAGCGGATCGCCCGGTTCTGGCGGACCCCCGGAGTCAGGCTCTGGGGCCCCGAGGTCCTCTCCATCTCGGTCGACATGAACTACCCGACGGCGGACGGGTTCACGGTCGCCTGCCTGGACATCGACGACGATGCCTGCGTTTCAATCCTGGACCGACCGCCGTTTGACGCCTGCCCGGTGGTTGCAGGCCGGCACGGGGCAAAAGCCCTCTTCAAGCTCGACCGCGAGGGGGGGCGCACCCGGCCGATCACACAGTTCGCCGCTGAGCCGCAGGGCCCGCCGGCGTTCGAGCTCTTCACCTGCTCGAAACATGCCCTCGTCTTCGGGCTCCACCCGGCGTCCACGCCAGAAACCCCGGTGCACTATAGGCTCATTCGGGGGGCGCGCGGCCGGATGCCGGTCCTGCGCTGGTCCCCGATCACGGCAGCGCTCCTTTCGGCCGGGCGGGAGCGTGGCCTCCTAGTCCGGAAGGGGGCGGGGCCCGACCTGGACCAGGCGGGCCTCGAGCGCTGGGTCTGAGTTCTCACGTCGTGTAGGTGCCGCTCCCGACGAACCAGTCGTCGCCGGCCATCGCGACGTAGACATGTTTTTCCCAGAGACCCGGGTGGTGGAGCCGGTGGTTGGTGATGTAGGTGACGAATCCTCCGCCGTCCCCGGCTGCTTCCTTCATCTGTCGGACCATCCGGACCCCGTTCGGGTCGACCAAGTTCCAGGAGCTCGTCCCGACGCTTGCCGGGTCCGCCGGGAGGGCGAGCACGGTGCCGACCAGGTCGTAGGCGAAGATATACCGGTCGCCGCGGACGAAGGTGCCGTTTGGGTCGGCGAACGTGGCGAGCGCTGCGTCCTTTCCGTTCGCCTGCGCGTACCGCACGGCCTCCTCGACGAGGGAGACCGTCTCGGCCACCGGGTCGGGATCCACCGGTAGGTAGACACCCGAACCGAGCCACCAGTCCTCGTCGACCTGCTCAACATAGCCGAGTTTCGGCTCGGTGGTGTTGCCGTGAGCCGGGTTGACGTACCAGAACCGGGAGAAGCCCGTCCCGTTCCGGGCGACGTCGCGCAGATTCCGAATAAAGAGGGTGTCGCCCGCGTCACGCTCCTCGAGCCGGCTCGTGCCGACAAGGTGCCGCTGGAGCGGGTGGGCGAGCGTGATCCCGTTGAAATCGTAGGCGTAGAGGTAGAGGTCGTCCTGGAAGAACGGACCCGAGGTGTTCATGATCGCGTCAAAGGCGGCGTCCCTCCCGTGGGCGCGGGCAAATGCGGCGGCATCGTGCACGAACGCGACCATCTGCGCAGTCGTGTGCCCGGAGAGGTTTCCAGGGGGGATAGCGGGTGAACCCGAGGGTACGACCGTGGGCACGTCGTTCTGCGGGGCGGTTGTGCAGCCGGCGGCAAGGAACGCAAGGACGAGACAGGCAGTGATGAACAGGTTCCGCATGAGATAAGGATCGCACCGCTTGACCATTGGGTCTTACGGATCCACCTGCCGGCGGAAGGTGAGCGGCGCCCCGAGGATGGGGCGCCGGGCGAAGAGAGGGGGTGTTCGCAGGGACGTTCTCGACGATCGCGGCGAACGCCACGACGCTCTCGATCGGCGATGGCAGGGTGCGCACGGCACTCCTGGTCCCCGCCTTCTGGACTAAGTCTCCCATTTTTTTGCATCTCCGACCCATTTCTGGGCCGTCATGATGGTCGCTCTCGCCGGGCATGAGCGCGCCTCCCCCTCGTAAACAGCGACTCAGATGCGACTCAGAACAGAGGACGGAGAACGCCCGCAGGAGGAAAAAACAGTTGTTCCATCCAGGATACCTTCGACCTGCACGCTCGCGGCCGGGGCGAAACCGTTGACCGCTCAACTGTTGCTTCATCAACTTTATCACCCGGCGCGTCGTACGGGTACCCCCAATCTCGAATATCATGTCCACCGAGATACCCCTTGCCCGTCACCTCTCCATTGTGCTCCGGCACCACTACGCCACGATGAACGAGCAGCTCCGGCCCCTGGGGCTGCTGATCGCCCAGGTCCCGATCCTGCTCCGCCTCTCCACCGGCCAGAACGTCACCCAGGAGTCGCTCGCCCGGCACTTCCACTTCGACAAGGGAGCCGTCGCCCGCGCGGCCCGGGGGCTCGAAGAGGCCGGGCTCATCCGCCGCGAGGTCGATCCCGCGGACCGGCGGGCCGTGCGCCTCTTCCTGACACGCGAGGGCGAGGCGCTCGTCCCGGAGATCCGCCGGATCAACCGGGAGTGGGAGGACCGGGTGACCGCGGACCTCGACCTCGAGGAGCGCGCCGCCATCCGATGTCTTGTCGCGAGGATGGCGGCGACCTGCCTGGAAGGGAGGTGCTGTCGTGAGTGAGATCGGCGAGAACGGGGAGATATGCCTCCCGCGCCGGCCCGAGACCGCCGGCGTCGCCCTGCTGCGCGGGGACCCGAAGACCGCGATCATCCGCCTCTCGGCCCCGATGATCGCCGCAATGCTCCTGATGTCGACCTACAACATCGTGAACGCGATCTGGGTCGCGGGGCTCGGGTCGGACGCAATGGCCGCGATCGGGTTCGTCACCCCGCTCTTCATGGCCCTGATGGGACTCGGCAACGGTATCGGGGCGGGTGCCACCTCGGTTATCGCCCGCCGGATCGGGGCCTGCGACCGGGAGGGAGCGAATCGGGCGGGGCTCCATGCGTTCGCCCTGGCGATCGGCCTTGCGGCCGTGCTGACCCTCCCCCTGGTCGTCTTCGCCGAACCGATCGCGCTCCTCTTCGGGGCAGGCGAGACCGCCGGCCTTGCCGCTGACTACGGCCGCGTCATCTTCGGCGGGATGGTGCTCCTGCTCTTCGTGAACATCGGCTACGCCGTGCTCCGCGCCGAGGGAGACTCGAAGCGGACGATGTACGCGATGGCCGCCTCGTCGGTCCTGAACATCATCCTGGACCCGGTCCTGATCTACTGGGCCGGGCTCGGGATCGCCGGGGCCGCGTGGGGCGCGCTCCTCTCGATGGCGATGGTCTCCGCCGTCCTCCTCTACTGGTTCTACGTCAAGAAGGACACCTACCTCTCCTTCTCGTGGCACCGGTTCTCCTTCGACCGCTCGATCATCGCCGACATGCTCCGCGTGGGGCTGCCGGCCTCGCTCGAGTTCGGGCTGATGTCCGTTCTCGCAATCCTGGTGAACTGGATGCTGGTCCTGTCGGCGGGGACCGACGCTGTCGCCGTCTACACGGCAGGGTGGCGTGTCGTCATATTCGCGATCATCCCGATTGCCGCGATCGGCACGTCGGTGGTCTCGGTTGCAGGAGCCGCGTACGGGGCACGCGAGTTCGTGAAGCTCCGCGTCGCCCACCGATTCGCGACCGGCCTGGGGGTCGTGATCGCCCTCGTCATCAGCGCGGTCACCTACGTCTTCGCCCATCCGATCGCCTGGATCTTCACCTACTCCCCCGAGAGCGCGCACCTCGCGCCGCAGATCGCGGCGTTCCTCGCGGTGATGTGTTTCTTCTTCCCGTTCGTTCCTCCGGGCATCGTCTCGGGCTCGGTCTTCCAGGGGACCGGGAGGGGGATCAACTCGCTCATCGTGAACCTCTTCCGGAACCTGGTCTTCATCGCGATCTCGGCGTACGTGCTGGGTATCGCGCTCGATCTCGGCGAGGTCGGGATCTGGTGGGGGATCGTGATCGGCGACGTCCTCGGCGGCCTCTTCGGCTACGCCTGGGCCCGGTTCTTCGTGGAACGGTTGATCCGGCTTCACGCGACGGCGTCGGCGGAGAGGGAGTAGGGCTGGGCCGACCCCTGCCCCCTCCATTCACCATCGCCCGAGCCGTGGGTGAGCAGGTGGACTTCGATCAGCGCCAAGTCCTGGACCTCGATGTTCGCGCCCGACCTCGAGCATCGCCCGAACACCAGAGCCTTCAAGACGAACGGCGGTCGATGGCCTGTGGGAGGCGCACGTCGAACTCAAACACGGTCGATGAGCTCCCGCCCATCACCTGAAAGATCGATAGAGCGGCATACCGCCCGTTCGGGCTCGAGATCGAGGGCAGACCGATGCACCGTGCCCTGGGCCCGGCGGAGGCAGCGATGCCCTTGAAGGCGGTTCGTATCGGTCAGTGTACTACCGCCGGATAACTGGATTCGTCTCGGACACCGGGAAGACACGACGAGGGTGTTGATCGAGGCTGCCTGGTAGTGCGACGGGGCTCTGTATGGGCACCTGGATTGGTGACTGGATCAACTGCTATGACGGGACCGCCTACGAGGTGGGCGCCTTACTCAATTGCGTCGAGTCTCGCGAAGGGGGCGGAACCCTGTACATCGCCAGTCTCCTGCCGATGCTCGGCGATCCCTCCAATCCCGACGACTGGATCACCGTCCAGTTGATCGTGAATGGGGATGTACTCCTCTGTCCGTACGGTTGGGAGAGCAACCCGGACGCCTACCTGATCGACATTCCCGAGGGTCAATGGGTCGAGATGGCGACCGGGGCCCGGTGCGTGATGATCGACGGATGGCCGTACCAGCCCCAGGGGTCAGCCGATCCGGACGAACGCCCGGGTTCGGTGGATGACTGATCGAGCACGCCGACCGTCTCCCCTCTGGCACGAACCATGATTGCCAGCACGAATCCGACGTGAATGGCAACGGCCGGATGGGATTCGCCCACATCGCCTGGTTCTTCGACCGCCTGCAGGTCCGGTCTCGTTCTTTTTCGCAAATCCGTTACCCAATCAACCCGGATCTCTCCAGGGCGACGCCCCGGGGTATGGTAGACGATCGTGGTTTTCGCTACAGGAATCCAGGAGGGTGCCGCGACGATCAAGTCACGGAATCGTGTGCGATGTCAATGGAACGTCCAGCCCCACCGGAGCGTGTCGAGGATCTCCCATGAGATCGCCGAGGCCCACCAACCCTCCGGGGATAGGCAGAATTCGGAATCATCATCATGACAGGGAAACCAAGCAACGGTACCGAGGACGGGGACCGTGCAGAATTCGCCGAGCCCGGGAGATGGAAGACGAATGAATCCAGACACGATCACCACCCCACAGGACACCAGGAAGGTGTTCCGAAGATTGGGTACCTGCTCACGTACCTTCTGCCATGTACTGAACCGTGGATTCGGATCTCCATCGGAACTGGAGGAACGCGCCGCGGACCCCCTGGCAGGCGGAATCATGGGGCACGGCCATCAATGCGGCATGCTCTGGGGTTCCGCACTGGCCACTGGAGCGGAAGCGCATCGCCGGTGCGAAGACCGCGATCGGGCCATCGGCCTGGCCATCACGGCGACGCAGCACCTGATGAAATCGTTCGTGGAGCGGGCAAAAAGCATCGACTGCCGGGACGTCACCGGGTGTGATATGACCAGGAGGCTCTCCATGGCCAGGTACCTCCTCTCCGGGAGGTTCCGGTACTGTTTCGACCTGGCGGAACAGTGGGCTCCGGAAGCGATCCGGTCAGCAACCGGGGGGCTGACCGACGGCGAGACGGGTTCACCCTGCATGTCGATGAGTTGCGCCTCCGAGGTAGCGAGGAGAATGGGGGCCAGCGACACACAGATGGTCATGGTCGCCGGATTTGCCGGAGGGCTCGGTCTGAGCGGGGACGCCTGCGGCGCCCTGGGAGCCGCGATCTGGATGAAGAGCCTCGCCTGGTGCAGGGACCACCCAGGGAGATCCGCATACACCAATCCGGAAGCGAAGCGCCTGCTGGAGGCATTTCGCGGTGCTACCGGGCAGCAGATGCTCTGCAGCACCATCACGGGACAGCGTTTCGTGACGATTGATGAGCACACGGAATATGTCAGGAGCGGCGGTTGCGACGAGCTGATCGAGCTTCTCGCACGATCATAACTCCTATCCTTTCCGGCACTCACCGGGATTCGGCCCCGAGCATTCGAGTCTCCCGTCAACCTCGCCACGTGCCCCGGCAAGGACACGACAAGAACCGACCAGGTTCACCGGCCTCGCACCCCGACACCGAAGCCTTGGGCCAAACGATGAGGGGTACGGGAACCCGTTCCTAGAACCAGTCCATTCGGATCGCCCACCTCATCACGAACTCCATGAACCCGCCGATCGCGGAGCAGACAGGGTTGATCGGCGCATCAATGTAATACCGGGTGCCTGGCTCGAGCCACCCATGCTCCTTCCAGTACCGGTGATCAACCGGAGTCTCGTCCGCCTGCTCGTCAACGAGCGCCCGCCCGGCGCGAAACATGAAGATCTGCCTGAGCCTGGGGCTCGTTCGCCGCCCGGGCTGGAGGGCCAGGAAGAAGGACGCGGCGGCCTTCTCGAGGATCCGCTCGTTCTTCTCCTGTGTGCGGGCAGAGACCGTGGGCGGCGTGATCAAACCGGCCGTTCCCGCGACCTCGACCGCCCAGAACCGGGCCACCCGTGTGAGGTAGTCCTCGACCAACCCGGTGCTCAACATCCCGGTCACGAGGATGAGCGCCTTCTTGTCGTAGAACCGCGGGCGATGCATGGTGTAGCTGAGCCGGTCGATGAAGACTTTGAGCTGCCCCGGGACCATCCAGCTGTAGACCGGCGAGGCGAGGATGATACCGTCCGTGGTATGCATCTTCTGCACGATCGCCGGCATGTCGTCCCTGTTCGGACAGTACTCCTCTCCCTTTCCGACACAGACCGCGCACCCCCGGCATGGCAACAGGTCAACGTCCCTGAGCCAGAGGTACTCGAACTCGACAGTCCCTCCAGCCTGCATCAGTTCCCGGATTCGTTCAGCCGCACGGTAGGTGTTGCCCTTTCTCGGGCTGCCCATCACGACGAGCACCTTCATACGAAACCCAGGACTGCACTCGTCGCTCCTGTCTATTGAAGCCTTTCCCGGAATGGGGAGTATGGAACCATTCTCAGCGGTTGCCCCCGGTGCACCCTGCGAGGTTTATCGAAAAGCGCTTTCAGGGTGGTTCCCCTGCGCCGGGACGGAGGACGACCGGAACCTGGGTCCTCCCTCCCGTCTCTGCCGGCAACCTCGGCTCATGCAACCCCGGTCGCATTCACCTCAACCCAGCACAGCGACGGTGCCCGGTTCGTGTGGATCCGGTCAGTTCTGGATCAGCCACCTGCATAGATCCCCATGCCCGTTGCTTCTCCCCGGGTGTGATCGGTTCGCGGCTCCATTGGAACGAGTCCGGGTCGTCCTCGATGAACCGTCCCACACGAATCATTTCTTCAGCTCCATCGCAAGATCCTGCGATCGCGGGGCCGGCTGTCCGGGGCGATCGTCACACCGGAAAAAACGCTGCCCTGAAACGATATTCCGGGCCGGGTCACGCTGCAGGATGAACATATCCTGCTCGGGGACATGCGCCCCGTGGGCGTTCCCGGGGAGGCTGATGGCCATGACGTTGTGATAGGTGTCGCGCCGCTCTGCAGGCTTTCCAGGGGTCGACCGTCGTATCAATACAACCCCTGTTCGTGTATACGTTCCCGTGGATCAGGCCCACGGCCATCACAGTGGCCATTCCACAATAGATGATGCGAAAGGCCGCCGAGTCCGTACCCGGCTCCATGCGATCACCCCTGTCGGTTGAAGGTACACGCACCGTAAAACCCATTGTCAACTGCTGTTCGTGGGGAGAGGGCCGCACCGCAGAACAGGATGAACCGCCACGTCGCGTGGGTGAAGGCCGAGGTGTAGCCCCGGAGGAGGGCTGCGAACAGAGAGACCGATCCCTGACCCATCGTTTGCGCCTTTTCCCGAGATCCCGTGCTGGCCCTTTACTTCCACTCGAATCATGACTGAGTCCCGGACCAGTCGGACGAGATGGTGGAGGGGGAGCGCCCGTGGGACAGATTTCCAGTCCCAGGTTCGAATCAGACACCAGGCACTGCATGAGATCCCTTGTTGGGCCTGTGAACAGCGAATTTCATTCATGACCCTGGTCTCGGAAGACGGAGCATCGTGCTCATTCGTGCTGACGGGGAGAACGGGAGATGACCGGAGATGAAACCGGCATTCGTCAACAACATCTGTATCATTCGGCAGAGTTAGGAGGGACGCAGAGGTCATTTCGGGTCGGCGATGATCCAGATGGCCCGCCGCGTCCTCTCCCCTCGCGGACCGCTCTCCTCCCGGTTCACGACGACCACGTCACAGGGGCAGGGGATCGGTACTGTCGACGAGGTGAATCCCTTTCTGGGAGAAATCGGCGAAGCGTGCATTCGCCAGGGCTTCGTAGTCTATCTCGGGGTGACGGATGGAACTCGTGCAGTCCTGGAGCACGAAGACCCTCCCGAGGACGTCCGGCCGATCGGCATACTCCTCCACCAGGTCCTCGACGGTCTCGAGCACGCAGTGGCTCTTCGCCTCGCCGGCAATGAAGATGAGATCCGATGTCTCGAGCAGGTCGAGAAGCTCCCGGCACCCCGTGTTCAGAGGGTGTCCCGGGACGGGGATTTCCGGTCGGAGTATGGAGTAATGCTCGGTCCCGGGAATGCTACCTTTCATCCACCAGGTGGGCTGGGTGCCCCGGGCAAGCGAATGCCAGAGGACCGCGGCGAGGAGGTCGGGATCGAGGCAGTGGCCCGGACTACCGATAAGACAGTGATACGGCCAGATGGTCAGTTCGTTCCGGCCAAGCCGCCGCAGGCTCCGGGTGTACTGGGCCGACCACTCCGGCTCCAGTAACGGGACCCAGGTGCCATCGACCAGGTCTTCGTGCCCGATCATGGTGAACGGTGGGGGGTGCTCGCCGTTCCTGTCGGCCCACCAGGCCGGATGGAAGATCTGCAGGGGGAGGTGCGAATCCAGAGAGCAGGTGATGCCGGAGATCTGCTCCGCGTTCCGAAGGATAAACCGAATGAGCCGCTGCAGGTCCTCCCGGGCTCCCGGAACGGAGAGGGCTCCGTCGGCATGGCAGAAGTCCACCTGCATGTCGACGATGAGCAGGTGAACTCCCGGCCGGCCGGCGCGGACCGGAGGGAGACCGGCGCGGGCGGCTTCAGCGCCGATGGAGGTCATGTCCGGGTGGTACAGCGTTCCGATCCGTTCCGCATCGTGAGCCCGGGGTGCGTCGTGCATGGATCTCTCCGTGGAGGTCTGGTACGATCTGTGCAC
>JABNAD010000750.1_pt1 | contig 15912 bp, 22 predicted proteins | sample 7240381 | NCBI WGS metagenome assembly JABNAD01 (sample SAMN11332834, study PRJNA596920) | anaerobic digester metagenome | biome: digested sludge; isolation source: digested sewage sludge-derived enrichment culture grown on H2/CO2 | place: Germany: Goettingen
CTGAGGTTTATGCGGCGGCAGCGGCAGAAATTATGGGGGTTCGAGCCTATTTCTTTATAATGAGGAACAAAAAGAAACAACAGAAAAACCGCAAGAAACACAACAGGAAAATAGCTGGATTTCTGGTGATGGTAGTTGGATATAAGGAGGGGAAATTATGGATTCAAAAGAACCGTTGGCTTTGTTGAATGAAGTAGAAGCGGCAATTTCCACGATTCTCAAAGGTGGCCAAAGCTACAAAATTGGTTCCAGAAGCCTTACAAGGGCAGATTTGGGAATGTTGAAAAAAATGCGGGACGAGTTGTTGATGCAAGTACAGTCCGGTGGTGGACAGTTATTTGAGAATACAAGCGTTGCTTTTTTTGAAGGAAGGTGAGGCCTATGGGGGCATTAGAAAATTTAATCAGCTGGATTTCACCCGAAGCTGCTTGTCGTAGAGAGGCATGGCGGCAGGAGTATGAGGAAATGAAATCATACGATGCGGGAGGGTTTGGCAGACGCAATGCACGATGGGGCGTTTATAATCAATCGGCGGAAATGACCGACCGATATGACAGGGACACCATTCGAGCCAGAGCCAGAGATTTGGAAAGAAACAGTGATATGGCAGCGAGCATTATTCGTGCGTACAAAAGAAATATTGTAGGTCGTGGCTTTGGCTTGCAGGCAAGAACCAATGATGAAAACTTCAACAATACTGTGGAAAGATTGTGGAAAACTTGGTGTAAATCCAAGAATTGTGATGTAACAGGACAGCAAAGCTTTAATCAAATGATGCGCATGGCAGCGGTGCGGAAAAAGGTAGACGGTGGAATATTGTTTAAAAAATGCTATACCGAGGGGGGATTAGTTCCCTTTAAGCTTCAGGCAATTGAGGTGGATGAACTGGATATTTCTATTACAGCGCCCATGAAAAAAGGGAATAAGGTGGTAGGCGGTGTGGAGTACAACGAATACAACAAGCCCGAGGGTTTTTGGATTACTCAATATTCCATTGATGGTTTTGTCATTTCTGAAGCCAAGTATGTTCCTGCCAAGGATATAATATTTTATTTTGACAAGAAACGACCTTCCCAAATCAGAGAAATTTCCGACTTGGCAAGCACTATTCCAAGAATTCGGGACACAAACGAATTTATTACGGCGGTTTCTGTAAAAGAAAGAATTGCTGCTTGTTTGGCTGTCTTTGTAAAAAAAGTTGTTCCTACAGGCGGATACGGTCGGGGTGCTGTAGAATCTATAGGCAGCTCAAAAACATATTCGGGAAAAATGCTCACGCCTGGCATGATTACGGAGTTAAGTGCTGGGGATGACATACATGTGGTTGATCCCAAGGGGAGCAGTAACGATGCAACGGCCCATTTAAAAATGCAGCTGCGTTTGATGGGGGCAGGTCAAGGGATTAGTTATGAAGCGGTTTCCAGAGATATGTCTGAAACCAATTACAGCTCCGCAAGGCAGGCAAGCATTGAAGACGAATTGACCTTTGCGGAGGAAATTGAATTATTACAGGAGAATGTCATGTCGGAGATATACGAAACTTTCGTGATCTCCGTTTTTTTATCGGGATTGGTCAACATTCGTGATTTTTGGAGTAACAAGCAGGAATATCTTTACCATGAATGGGTGGCAAGCCCGAAAAAATGGATTGATCCATTGAAGGAAGCCAATGCAAACCGCATTGCCATGGAAACAGGGCAAAAATCCTTTAAGCAGATTGCGGCAGAGGGTGGTCGGGATTGGAAGGAACAAATTGACGATATGGCAGAGGTGTTTCAGTATGCCAGGAAAGTGGGAGTTCAGTTAGGGGGTGAGTTATTTGAGCCAAAAGAAAATAAAAAGTAGCGGAGAGCGTTGCTTTTGCGCACAGATCAGAGCTGTGGTGGGGGAGGAAAACGAAAGAAAGTTTATTTTAAGTTTTTCCAGTGAAGAGCCATATTTGCGGTGGTTTGGCCCTGAGATTTTATCCCATGAAGAGGGGGCGGTGGATTTAGGACGTCTGAATGAAATGGGCGTATTGTTGTTTAACCATCATCGTGACCAGGTTTTAGGGAAGGTTGTGCGTGCTTGGGTTGAAAATGGCCGAGGTGAGGCGGAGGTGGAATTTGACGATGATGAATTTTCAGAAACCATCCGCAAGAAGGTAGCCAGTGGAACCTTGAAAGGGGTGTCCGTTTCTTACCATGTCAGCGTATGGGAAGAGGTAGAAGCAGGGGGTACGTCCTCAAATGGAAAGCACGTTGGCCCATGCAGTATTGCAAAGAAATGGGAGGCTTTTGAAATCTCCATTGCTACTGTGCCTGCGGATGCCTCCGTAGGGGTTGGGCGAAGCTTAGAAGAAATGAAATTAGAAATGTGGCACATGGAGCGGCAGTTGGAAATCAATCAGAACTATTTATGAGGGGGAAGAACATGAAGAAGGAATTGTTAGAAAAAATCAGCCGTCAGCAGGCAATTTTAGATCAAGCCAAAGCCGAGGGCAGGGTGTTAAATGCTGAGGAAGCAAGAGAAATGGCAGATTTGCAAAAAGAAATTGAAAAAATGAAAAATCCTGAACCCACAGGGGGTGACGATGCCCAAAGAGCTGTGGAAGCGGAACGCCAACGAGTAGGAGATATTGCAGATTTGTGCAGGGAATTTGGAATGGACGCAGGGGACTTTATTAAAAAAGGGGATACCGTGGAAAGCGTGCGGCAAGCAGTTATTGAAAAGCTGAAACAAAATGGTTCTCCTTTACGCAGCAGTGCCAGAGTCAGCAATACAGGGGAGGAAGCTTTCCGTCAGGATTTGTCTGATGGAATTTTAATCAGAACAGGGCTGAGTTTGAAAAACGCAACGCCTGAGGCAAGAAGCTTTTCCAATATGAGCCTGCGGGATATGGCCATTGTTTGCTTAGGCAGAGATGGGGAAAATGAGGGTAGTTTGCTCCGCAAGAGCAATGAGGAAATCTTGGAAATGGTAAGCAGACGAGCATATAACCCAGAAGCGGCATTCCCTGCGATTTTGGATAATGCTGTACAAAAAAGCATTGTAAAAATCTACGAGGAAGAAGAGACTACCTTCCAGCTTTGGACGGGCAAGGGCAGTGTAAAGGACTTTAAGCCCACAAAAGACCGCCAGTATCTTATCGGTGGTTCGGGTGGATTTGAGTTGGTACCCGAAAATGGTGAGCTGAAAGCAAGTAAACCTTTTACAAAAGAACTGCCTACCAGAAAGATTGATACTTACGGTACCACTTTTTCTATGACAAGACAGGCGTTTATTGACGATGATATTGGCTTTATTACGGAAGTGCCTGCCTACTATGCGAAAGCGGCAAAAAGAAAAATCAATCGTCAGGTTTATGAGGTTTTGTATAACAATGGCACCATTTACGATGGAAAAACCCTGTTCCATACAGACCACAATAATTTAATCGCCACAGGTTCCGATCCTACGGCAAAGGCAATTCAAGAGGCCATCTTGAAAATGAAGATGCAAAAGGATCCATTTGAACAGGCAATTAGAATCAATCCCAAATACATCATTACTCCTGTTGGGTATGAGTTTGATTTGTATACTATTTTCAACTCCGCAGGAATGCCAGGTACCGCCAACAATGATGTGAATCCTCTTAGAAATTATAAGATGGAGATTATTGAGGATGCTGAATTGAACGCTTTGGCGGGTACGGGTACCCTGCCTTGGTTTATGGCAGGGGGTAAACACATCTTTGTAGATTATCTGAACGGGAAAGAGGTTCCTACCATCATGCGAATGGAAAAGGCTGGGGTTTTAGGCTTCTCTTGGGATATCTATCTGGATTGGGGCGTAAGCGTGGTTGACTTTAGGGGCTTGGTAAAGAACCCAGGTAAAACCGTATAATTGAGAGAGGAGAATGAAAATGGCGAAAGCAACGTATGTGCAAGAGGGGAATGCTCTTGATTACAGAAATTTGGGCAGTGAAAAGATTGAGGCCGGGGACATTATCAGCTTAACCACCCGTGTTGGTGTTGCTGGCACAGATATGGAAGCGGGTGCTCTTGGTTCGGTAGCTGTAACGGGCGTGTTTTCCATGCCGAAAGCTACGGGAGCCATTACCCTTGGGGCTTCGGTTTATTACAATGCCACGGAAGGGAAGATCACAACCACCAATACGGATGTTCCAGCTGGTTTTGCAATTGCGACGGCGGCAACCGGTGACACAACGGTACTGGTGAAGCTGTTAGGCTAAGGAGGCGGACTATGAAGTACAGAGCGAATAGTCTTTTTTACGATGGTGAAAAGGAATATCGCCCAGGTGAGATAGTTGTGGCCCAGGAAGAAAAAACAAAGCTATGGGAAGAAAAAGGCTTTGTAATTGGGGAAGAACTGACACCGGACGAAATGGCAGCTGAAGAAGCAGAAAAGAAAGCAGCAGAGGAAGCCGAAAGAAAAGCCTTAGAGGAAGCTGAAAAGAAAGCTGCAGAGGAAGCTGAAAAAAAGGCGGCGAAAAAAGCGGCAGAAAAAGCAGCTAAGGCAGCAACAAATAAACCAGATGAAAAGGGTGAGGAAAAATGAGTGATCCCCTAAATTTTAAATCCATCTTGGAAAATGATTTAAAAGAAATTTTTTTCCTTTCTGAGGAATTTGCGGAGCGGCATCTAGTAAACGGCAAGGAAATGGATGTGCTGTTGGATGCCTATGAGCTGATGGAACGAAAGGGCAGTCAAGGGGCAAATAACCATTTTGATGGGATTTTTTCGGCAGAATTATTGATGTATGTAAAAGGTGTAGATTTCGGAGTGCCTCCAAAGGTGGGGGTACTTTTGGTTTTAGACGAGAGCAAGGTATACCGTGTGAAAGAGGTTACTGAGGAAATGGGTGTCTATGCCATTGCATTGGGGGCGAATAAGGCTTGATTCAGATTGAAATAAGAAACGGTGATGCCATTGTCAGAGGTATTGAGCAAAGATTGGGGCACCTTTACAAGGATGCACCTGTTGTTTTGAAGTTGGCCATAAATGAAACAGCAAACAAAACCAGAACGCTTATGGCGAAGGAAGCCCAAAAAGTTTATATCATGAAATTGGGTAGTGCCAAAAAGTACATGAAAATAAAAAAAGCAACTGCAAATAAGCCTGTGGCTGTGATTTCTTCCAAGGGCAGTCCAACTCTTGTAAATGACCATAAAATTAGCCCCGCCAAAATGCAGACAGGAGAAAATAGACCCAGTATTCTAAAGGCCAAGGTTCTAAGAAAAAGTAAAATGCAGTCATTGCAAAGAGACGGAATAAAGGCTTTTCTTACTAAGTTTACAAACTCTGGCCTACATAAGGTCGGCGTGGTTGAGAGGGTAGGGAAAGGTCGATATCCAATCAAACCTATTTATTCCCCTGCCATTTCGCAAATGCTGGGAAGTGAGAGAAACGTGTTAAATGTCATTCAACCAGAAGTGGGTGAGATTTTGAAAAGAGAAATCACTCGACAAATTGACCGAAGAATACGAAGGGAGATGTATGTAAATTGACACCGATTTTTTTACAAAGAAGTCTGGTGGAAGAGTTACAAGAGCTGTTTGCTGATTTTTATTCCACGGATGATATTTCGGGGAAGTTTTCCAAGGTCAATGTGTTTGCCCAAGATTTGCCCATTACTTTTAGTGGCGATGAGGAGGAACGGGTACCCTATATTATTGTTCGGATAGACAATGGAAATATACAGGAGTTGAACGAGCAGGAACGGGTGGAAATTATCCTTGTTTTCTGCGTGAAGGCAACCAATGAAAACCGCCAAGGCTATCTTGATGTAATGAATATGATTCAGCGGGTAAAAGAGCTATTTTTTAAAAACTCCCTAGTGGGAGAGTATTTCTTTTTTGAGCCACCCTTTGAATGGGCGGTGCAGGACGAGGATACTTTCCCTTATTTTTATGGGGCGGTAAAGATGAATTTTTATTGCCCAGGAATTATTTTGGAGAATGGGTTGTGTTGAAAAAGGAGGATGTCATGAGGAAAGCAGGACAAAAAACAACGGTTATTTATTGTGGGCCGTCCGTTCCTTTTGTGGCAAAGGAGGGAACGGCATTTCAAGATGGTGCGCCGGTGCGGCTAACAGAATTAGGAAAGCAATGCCCTGCCATTGGGGCGCTGCTTGTAAAAATGGAGGATTACGCCGAAACAAGGAAAATGCTCCAAAAGAAAGGCTCTGCGGAGAGTATTCTCTACGAAAAAGCAAAAGAATATATTCAAAAGGGGGTAAAGGAATATGGCCTATAAACATGGTGTGTATGTGGGGGAAGTGGCAACCAGCATTACAGCACCCATTGAGGGAACGGCAGGTTTGCAGGTGATTCTAGGCACGGCACCGGTGCATCTTGCCAAGGATCCCTATGCTTGCAGTAATAAGCCTATTTTGTGCTACAGCTTTGCGGAAGCAGCGGCGCAGGTGGGGTATTTAAATGATTTTCAGAAATACACCCTTTGCCAGAGCGTTGATGCCAGCTTTCGGGTGTTTAACATTGCACCTATTATTTTGATTAATGTATTGGATCCTACGAAGCACAAAAAGACATTGGTAGCAAGAACGCTGTATGTGCTGAAAAAACAGGCGGTTTTGCAAGAGGACGGCGTGCTTTTGGATCAGCTGGTTGTAAAATCAGAGGATGGACAAACCACATTGGCAAAGGACACGGATTATGTTGCAACCTTTGACGATGATGGATTTGTAACGATTACCCTAATCACAAGCAGTGAAATTTCTGCCATCCAGGTTTCAGGGGTTGCCATTGATCCCACAGCAGTGGAAGGGGCAGACGTGATTGGAGGTATTCAAATTAGCACAGGAGAAGAAACAGGCATGGAGGTTATTCGTCAGATTTACCCCAAGCTTGGTATGACAGCGGGGCTTTTATTGGCTCCTGGATGGAGTCAGGATGCCAATGTAGCGGCGGCATTACAGGCGAAATGTGAAGCAATCAACGGTGTTTTTTCCTGCGAATGCTTTTTGGATATTCCTTGCGGTACCGATGGGGCGAAAACCTATACCGATGTGAAGGAAGCCAAGGAAAGCCTTGGGGCAAGCTCAAACCATGCTTTTGCATTATGGCCGAAAGGGGCAGTAGGTAGTAAGCACTATTATCTGTCAGCCTTAGCGGCGGCTTGCACTGCCTATACCGATGCAAATAATGAGGACGTTCCTGCCACCTCCCCATCCAACAAAAACATTCGCATTACTGCGACGGTTTTAGAAGATGGTACGGTGGTAGATCTAGACCAGGAGCAGGCGAATACCGTCAACAGTTTTGGGGTTGCGACGGCGTTAAACATGAACGGCTTTAAGCTATGGGGGAACAATACGGCGGCATATCCATCCACCACGGATCCAAAGGACCGTTGGCTTGCCTGCAGACGGTTTTTCACATGGTGGGGAAATACCTTTATCCTGACGTATTTTCAAAAGGTGGACAGCCCTGGCAATTACCGCCTGGTTGAAAGTATTGTGGATAGCGAAAATATTCGGGGGAACAGTTTTGTTGCCAGAGGATTTTGCGCTGCTGCACGCATTGAATTTTTGGAGTCTGAAAATCCTATTACAGATATTTTGGGTGGTAAAATGCAGTTCCATATGTACTTAGCACCCTATACCCCTGCCGAAGTATTGCAAACTCTATTGGAATTTGATGTGAACGCTTTAGAAGCGGCATTAACCGGAGGTGAATAAGAATGAATAAAAATATTCCTGATAAGATTACAAATTATAACGTTTATAAATCAGGTAACAAATTGATTGGTATGGGTGAAGAAATGCCTATCCCTGAATTATCCTCAAAAACAAGCACCCTCACGGGAGCGGGAATTCTTGGTGACATTGAAACCGCCACCCTGGGGCATTTTGATAGCATGGAGCTGGAAGTGCCATTCCGTATGCCCATGGATGATTATTTCAGCATTTTCACGCCCGATGAAGTCGTGGATTTAACGGTACGAGGGGCAATTCAGACCATGAAAGGTGAAGGAACCCTAAAGCAAGTGGGAGCGAGAATGGTCGTTCGTGGTGGATTAAAGGGGGCAAGCTTTGGAAAGTTCAAGATTGGTGAAGCGTCGGAGTCATCGGTGAAGGTGGAGGTTACTTATTTCCTTTTGGAAATTGACGGTGTTAAGAAATTAGAACTGGATAAATTGAATTCTATTTTCATTGTGAATGGTAAGGATATTTTAGAGAAAGTGAGGTCGTTGTGCTGATGAAAAAGACTTGGGAAGAATCAATGAAGGTGGCTAGAGCAATGTGTGAAGGGCAGGAGGTTTCTGAGGAACAGGTGGAAAACTTTGCACGAAAAATCATGGAGTATGGGGAAGAACCCACGGTGGCAGTTAAAAATGACACTGAATATGAAGATATCGCTAGAGGTAACTTTGAGGAGGACAACGTAATCATTGGAGACGGCATTGTTGCAGAGCTTGAAGAGGAAAAGAAGTCGGAAAAAGAAGATGATGATTTTATTATCCGTTTTCAAAAGACCTATCATTTTGAGGGGAAATCCTATGCGGGGGTTGACCTTTCAGGTTTAAAAAGCTTGCGGGCAAAGGATATTTGGAAAATCAACAGAAATTATCGCAATGCGGGAAATATTGGACTGCTTCAGGAAATGGACAGCGAATACACCGCCCGTGTAGCGGCCAGAGCTTCGGGAATGCCGGTGGAATTTTTTGAGGGCATGGAGCTGCCTGACATGATTAAAGTAAGGACAAAGGTAAGCGATTTTTTTTACCCAAGGGAATAAAATCCCATTCCGATGTAAAAAAGCTTCGTAAAATCTGCATGGATTTGGGGCGCATCACCGGTGCCGGGATTGATTATTTCATGGATCTAACTTTGGAGGAACTCTATGAGGTAGCAGAGGAAGTGGCAGACGAGGTGGTGAAAAATGGCAGGAAGAAGCAATAGAACCTATGAAATGACGGTAGAAATTGCAGGCAGAGTAAATAGAAATTTCAGCTCATCCGTGGTCAATGCCCAAAGGCAGCTGGGTGGATTAAATAGCATGCTGAAAAAAGTGGGGATTGCCGTAAGTGCAACTGCAATTACCATGGGAGCTGTAAACTTTTTAAAGGATGGAGTATCCCAAGCCATTGAATATGAAAGCACCATGGCGGATGTGGCCAAGGTAGTGGATGGGTTGAGAGATAAAAACGGACGATTTACCGAGAGCTACTATGAAATGTCGGATGCCATACTGGAAATGTCAAAAAGTATTCCCATGACGGTTTCTGAAATGGGAGAAATTACAGCGGCGGCAGGACAGGCGGGTATTGCCAATGAGGATCTAATGCAATTTACCGAAACTGCCGCAAAAATGGGAATTGCTTTCGACACCACGGCAGGACAGGCTGGAGAATGGATGGCAACATGGAGAACGTCATTCAAAATGAGTCAGACGGAGGTAGAAGCTCTCGGTGATCAAATTAATTATTTGGGGAATACAACCTCGGAAAACACCCAAAAGTTATCAGGCGTTGTAACCAGGATCGGTGCGCTAGGAAAAACCTCGGGTTTAAGTGCGGCGGAAATCGCCGCCATGGCCGCAAGTATGACGGGCGTAACGGAGGAAATCAGCGCAACGGGTATTAAGAATCTAATGCTTGCTATGACAGCCGGGGAAGCCGCAACGGATAAGCAACAGCGTCTATTGCAAAACCTTGGTTTTTCTGCCACGGATATGGCGGAGCGAATGCAGGTGGATGCAAAGGGAGCCATTCTTGATTTTTTAGGAGCCATTAAGGCTTTGCCGGAAGCGGAACAATCAGCTGCATTGACACAATTCTTTGGGAAGGAGTCTGTTGCAGCCATTGCACCGTTGCTATCCAACTTGGACAATTTGGACGCACAGTTTCAAAAGGTGGGGGATGCTTCCCAATATGCGGGATCTATGGAAGCGGAATATGCTACACGTTCTGACACCACTGCAAATAAAATACAGCTTGCAAAGAATCAGATTAACGCCTTGAAAATACAGTTGGGGCAAAAATTCATTCCGGTGGTAGGTGCTGCGGCAGAAAAAATTGGTGCTCTTGTGGATGCGGCACCAGAGTTTGTGAACAAATATTCTACGGTAATTGGTGTGGTTGGTGCTTTTGCCGGAGTAATTACAGCAGTAAAGCTGGTTAGCTTTGCCATTAATATTGGGAGAGTTACCAAGGCACTGATGCTTCAAAAAATTGCGACAACGAAAAGTATTATTGAGACCGCAATTTTACAAGGGATGTATGCAAAGGACGCAATTGTGAGAGGTGCCAGCATTATCGCAACAGGGGCACATACGATAGCTCAAACGGCGTGGAATTTCGCAATGGCGGCAGGCGCAATTGTTGCCAAAGGTTTTGGTGCGGCGGTTGCTTTTATGACAAGCCCTTTGGGCATCGCCATCATTATTATTGGTGCTTTGATTGCCGTCGGGGTACTCCTATATAAAAACTGGGACACGGTAAAAGCAAAGGCCTTAGAGCTTTGGGAAGCGACAAAATCCGTTTTTTCCGGAATTGGCGATGCAGTCAAAGGAGCCTTTGATGCAGCAAGGGAAAAGATTGCTGGCTTTTTTGATTGGGTTGGAGAAAAGCTTTCGGCCTTGGATGAGAAAATATCTTCTGTTCCTGTAATAGGTTCTTTATATCGTGGAATCAAAGGTGGTATTGGAGCCATCGGTAATGCTATTTCTGGTGGTTCCAAGGTGCCTGCCTTGGCATCAGGTGGCGTGGTCACTGCACCGACGCTTTCTCTTATTGGCGAGGGTGGTGAGCCGGAGGCGGTCATTCCTTTGTCAAAGCTTGAGAAAATATTAGGTGGTGCTTCCGCTTCTGTTGGCGGTGGTGTAACCTTTGCTCCTGTGATACAGATTTCAGGGGAGGCAAGTAAAAAAGATGTAGATGAAGCATTAAACAATGCTTATGAAAAATTCAAGGGCTTCATGGCACGTTATGAGAAGGATAAGCGCAGACTTGCATTTTAAAAAATCCCAAAATCGCAAACACCCGCGGTTTTGGGGGAGAGGGGGAAACGGTGGCACAGTATATCACAAAAACAGGAGATCAATGGGACATCATTGCCAAGAATGTATATGGTGATGAGTGCAAGGCGGATATTTTAATGGCGGCAAATTTCCCACTATTGGATATTTTTCAGTTTGATGCAGGAATAGCGGTGGAATGTCCTGAGCTGACACAAACATTAAGTGAAACGCTGCCGCCGTGGAGATTATGAAAGCACGAAGATCTGAAATTGTATTAAACTATAACGGCGTAGAAATTACACCCTCCATCACAGGCTTTTCCCTAGAGCTTTCTGCTGAGGGTTCCGCAGATAATTGTTCCTTTCAGATTGCGGATCGTGGGGAACAGTGGATGGGAGACTTATTTCCCAAAAAAGGGGATGCCGTGGAAGTGAAAATTTATGTGTATGACTGGGATGGGGACGGAGATAACCGTTCCCTTTCTTGTGGTACCTTCACTGTGGACAGCGCAGGGATTAGTGGCGAGGCGGTAACAGTATCCGTGGGGGCAGTGGCAAAGCCAGTAACGGCGGCTTTTTCTGCCACACAGAGAACACAAACATGGCAGAATGCCACGCTGAAAAAGATAGCGGAAACCATTGCGGGGCGGTATCAGCTGAATTTATTTTATGATGCCGAAGAAATCATGATTTCGGCAAAAGAGCAAAGCGAACAGGAGGATGGTGCTTTTTTGCAGGAGCTATGCCAGGCCTATGGCTTGATTCTGAAAATATATCGTGACAAGCTGGTTATTTTTGACCGTGAGCTATACAAAAAGAAAAGTCCTGTGAAAACAATTTCACGCTTTACAATCAAACGAGAAGCGGGATGGAATTATCAAACGGACTTAGAGGGCAGTTATACAGGGGGTGTCATTACCTACACCGATGCAAGGACGGAAAAGGATATTTCCTATGAAGTGGGTACCCATGAACGGCCTTTGAAGATGAATGAGCAGGCGGACAGCATTGGGGATGCAAAGCGGAAATTAGAAGCGGCCATCGCCAATGCAAACCATGGATTATTCCGCCTCAGTTTTAGCGTCATGGGAAATCCTAATTTGGTTGATGGTGTGGTGCTTGAGGTGGTGGATTTTGGAGTGGAAATTTCGGGACAGTATTTTGTGGATAAGGCGGTGCATTCTCTTTCTCGTGGAGAGGGATATGTGACCGCTTTAGAAATGAGTAAAATTATCTGAGAGGGGTGGCATTTTTGGAGGGAATGAGAGTGGGAAGAATTTCTTCCGTTAATTATGAAGGGGGTACCGCCCAAGTGGTTTACATGGATAAGGACAAAGCGGTAACAGCGGAACTGCCTCTCTTTTCCTTTGAGTATTGTATGCCGGAGCTGGAGGACATGGTTTTGGTTTGTCATTTGCCAAACGGAGCGGCGGCAGGCGTGATTTTAGGACGGTTTTGGTCACTGAAAAACGTACCAGCTGAAAGCGGTCGAGGGTTATACCGCAAGGACATGAGCCGAGAAGCGGGCAAGGCCATGCTCCGTTATAAAGAGGGGGAGGACGTTGTGCAGCTTTCGGGGCCGCAAATAAAATTACATACAGACACCCTTTTCATAGAAACACAAAACGTGTCAGGAACGGGAGAGCAAATCGGTTTTGTAGGAAACCAAGTTACCATTCAAGGAAACGGCGTATCTTTTCAAGGGGACTCTGTTGTGATGAGTGGTTCACAGATTACGATTTCCGCCGGTACGGTTCAAATTTCGGGAGCGGGTGACGTAGTTTTAGATGGGATATCCTTAAAAAATCATACCCATACCTGCAGTGCGCCCGGGGATAAAAGCTCGAAGGCTAATTAAGGAGGATTGTTATGATTGGATCCTATGGACCTATTGTATTTGCTGTGTCGGATAAAAAGGTACTAACCTTTTCCAGCTTATCAAGATCCTCCGGCAGTGAATGGGCTGCTCATGAAACCATGCGGGGGAAGAAACGGTCGGAATACATCGGCCCGGCGTTGCAGACCATTTCCTTAGAAATTACCCTCTCCGCCTTGCATGGGGTACGACCAAGGCAAACAGCGGAAACCTTGGTGCAGATGGCAGAGGATGGGGTAGTGTATTCCTTTGTTGTGGGTGGGAAGCCCATAGGAAATAACCTTTGGAAATTGGTTTCAATATCTGATGATTGGAAGGGGATTTATTCCAAGGGGGAGGTTTCGGAAATCACAGTATCACTTTCATTGGAGGAATATGTATAGGGGGTGGCAGCTTGGCACAAGTGAGCATTGAAATAACAGGTACTTCTACGGCGGCGGAGGATATTTGCCGCTGTCTTACGATTTTATACGGAACGCCTGTGGGGAGTGTGGCTTTAGACCGGGAATTCGGGTTGGATTGGAATTTTGTTGATTTACCCACGGAAGTTGCAAAGGCAAAAATGGCGGCAGAGATTATTGGAAAAACAAGGACGTATGAGCCCAGGGTTTCGGTGCAGGAGGTACAATGGGAAACCAGTGACGAGGGAGAGTTGAAACCAAAGGTGGTGATTCAAATTGTCTAATATTGATCTACTGAAAAATGTACCTGAGATTTCTTTTATTGAGAATACGACACTAGCGGGCTTAAAGGAGGAAATGCTTGCGGATTATGTTCAGGAAATGAAAGCGTTGACGGGAGAAAGTCAAGAACTTCCCCAAGGGGATCCTGTGCGGTTGGTTTTAAATAGTGTTGCTCTGGCGTTGTATCAAACAATGCAATATGTTGACCGAGCGGGGAAAATGAACCTTTTGAAATATAGCTGTGGGAATTTCTTAGACAACGTGGGGGCATTGAAAAAGCTAGCACGAAAAGAACCGTCTTTTGCCACGGTAACCTTGCGATTTTTCATGGATAGCGCACGAGGACAAGCAACATCCATTTCGGGGGGGACTAGGGTTGCAACGGAAAAGGGAATTTATTTCATGACAGACCAATATGCCGAAATTCCTGCAGGAGAGACCGCTATTTCCGTGAAGGGAACAGCCCTTGAGGCAGGGTTGGGAAGCAACGAAATTCCTATTGGTGTCATTACGGAAATTGTGGATCCTATTCCCTATATCAAAAGTGTGACGAACATTACGGTTTCCGAGGGGGCCGCAGAGATGGAAAGTGATGCCGCCTTTACAGAGCGGATTTATAATTCTCCCTCGGGCTACAGCACTGCAGGGGCAACGGAAGCTTATGAGTATCATGCTAAGGATTACCATACCAATGTTTCCGATGTGAAAGCATATAGCCCCTCTGAAAATCAAGTTGTTATTGTGTTTTTAATGAATGATGGTCGATTGCCTACGGAAACAGAGCGGGCGGGAATGTTGGACCATTTGAGTAAAGATAAAATCCGCCCTTTGACGGATCATGTGACGGTGTCCCCACCACAGGAAAAAGAATATAAGGTCAGCCTGAATTACTTTATCAATCGCTCTGATCAAGGGCAGGCGGTAGCAATTCAAACCGCAGTGGCCCAGGCGGTAGACGGATATTTAAAATGGCAGAGGAAATTAGGGCGTGATATTAATCCGTCAGAATTAATTAAGCGTGTAATTTTAGCGGGAGCCAAGAGGGTAGAGCTGACAACGCCTACATATGGGGCAGTGAATGATTATGAAGTTTCAAAGTGTACAGGAAAAACAATAAATTTTGGAGGGGTAGAGGATGATTAAGCTATATGATGCATTGATTACCCAAAGCCTTCCTTACATTGTGGGGGAACAGCCTTGGTGTATTGCTCTTGCCAAAGTGATTCGAAAGCAAATCAGAAAAACCATACTTGTGGCGGAGAAAAGCAGAACCTACAGCGCTATAGACCAGGCAGACCATAAAGTATTGGATGTTTTGGCGGCAGAAATGCGCACTCCGGGGTATTCGGAAAGCTTCAGTATGGAAGTAAAGCGCAGCTTGGTAAAAGGGACGCTTGCGTATTATTCCCATGCAGGAACGGCAGAGGCATTAAAGGCAGTTTGCACGGAAATATTCGGGGATGCGGCGGTGCTAGAATGGTATGAATATAATGGCCGCCCTGGATATTTCAAAATTACCACAAATAGCCCTTCTGTAACCGATGAAACCATAAATGGTTTTATAAAAACGGCGGAGGGTGTGAAAAGGCTTTCGGCAAAGTTGGATGGCATTGAGGTTGTATTGTCGGCTAAGCAAGAGATTTTTGTGGCATCTGTACTCCATACCGGCACAAGGCACACGTTCCGTTTTATAAGTTAGGAGGGAGAGTTGAATGAGTTTTGATTCCGTGCAATTTACCGCCAACGGTAGGAGAATGATGCAGGAAGCGGTAGCAGGAAAAATTTTGACCTTTACCAAAATACAGTTAGGGGATGGTAGAATAACAGGTCAGGCAATAGGTGCATTGACTGCTCTAATAAACCCTGTTAAAAATATCAGTATTTCATCCATTACAGCAAAGGAACAATATGCCAATGTACAAGGCTCTTTTGACAATGGCCAGCTGAGCCAAGGATTTTATTGGCGGGAGATTGGTATTTTTGCAAAGGTAGGTGCAGAGGGGACAGAAGCGTTATATGCCTACGGAAACGCATATGAATTGGCGGAGTACATCCCTGTTGGGGGAAGTGAAATTGTAGAAAAAATGGTTAGTATTCCAATTTTCGTAAGCAATGCAAGTCAGGTTACAGCATTGATTGATGGCAGTCTGATTTATGTTTCAGTTACAGACTTCACAAGTCATCAGCAAGAGAAGGCCAGTATCACAAATTATGGGCATACTAAATTGAGCAGTGCCATAGATTCCGACAGAGAGGATTTAGCAGCTACACCGAAAGCTATAAAGATGGGTGTTGCGGAGGCGAAATATATTGTTGCACTCACAGGGGAAAAGTATAAATGGGGAATGGATGCAATCGGATTATTTTTGGAGGAGGTGTAGGCCATGGCAA
>JABNAD010000751.1_pt1 | contig 15885 bp, 7 predicted proteins | sample 7240381 | NCBI WGS metagenome assembly JABNAD01 (sample SAMN11332834, study PRJNA596920) | anaerobic digester metagenome | biome: digested sludge; isolation source: digested sewage sludge-derived enrichment culture grown on H2/CO2 | place: Germany: Goettingen
TGGTTCCCAGGAATCCGGTAGTGTTGTTGGGGAAGCTGCCGTCGCCGACATAGATTTTTCCACCAAGCACGTTAACAGGATAGTTGGCCGGGGTGAATTTCACGGCATTCATGTTACCGGGCAGTGCCCATGCAGCATAGTTCTCGGCCGAACCATCGTCATAAACGATTTCATAAGGACCCATACCATCGCCCCACGTAACCACACACTCGGTGTCGGCCTCGTTGACTTCGGCATAGACAAATGAAGGAGGATAAGCCTCTTCCCACAACTGAGCATCCAGCGGGGTTACAACGCCCTGCAGCGCAATGGTGTCATACTCAACATAAGTCTGGAAGCCGAGCTTCTCGAAACTTACATTGTAACGACCAGCATCTACATAGAGCATGTATTCACCATTCTCATCAGTCATGGTCTGGAAGGAATCAAAATCGCGGCTGTTGTTCAGGTTCATCTGTCCGGCCTTCTTTCCGCTGTCGCCAGTAATGCCGGATACTTCAAGAATAGCCGGAAGGCGAGATTTTTCGGTATTTGCAACAAGTGATTCCGCGGACAATGTCATTGAAGTGCTTCCAATGAATGCGTTAACACGTTGCAGGAACACACATTGATAACCAAAGCCGGAAAGATTGGTCCATGAGCCACCGCTCAGATACATTCCCAGATCCAAACCATAGTTTGGCCCGTTCTGATCCATACCAAGGAAACGGGTAACGTTGGTGAGCATGTTCCAATGAACCATTGCATAAAAAGGTCCGTTGAATGCAATACCGGGTACGGCGACATTATACCATCCTTCCGCAGTTACGGAGAAAGGATCAGATAATCCCATAGAAACACCGGCATTATCAAAGAACTCAACGACAAGGTTTTCTGTATTTGAATCTCCTGAGTAGAAGAACATATCAATACTGTTGATTGTTCCAGCCGATGCAACCGGGAAATAATTTCCAAGATATGCATCTGCTGCAGCATTAATCCGCAGACCTTGTTCATAAGTACCATCATCAAAGGCAATGGTGGTAAAGTACCCGGTCGGGTTGGCAGTTACCAGCACACCGTTGAGCGGTTCACCGTTCAGTGCATTGGTTACGGTTCCGGCAAACTGGGCGGGAACGTAAACATACATTTCGTTGGTGATGGTTACGCTCGGGTTGGCCAGGTCGTTCGATTCAACTACCAGATCCTGGAAATAGGAGAATCCGGGCTCGAAATCGGTGGCATCCCAGGTAACGGTGATGGTCCTGCTGCCTCCCGGAGGTACAGTGCCCTGTGCAGGAACAACAGAAACAATAAAGCCGCCTGCCTGAACGTCAAGGGTATAATCCTCAACTTCACCATAAGAAGTCGTGCCGCAGGGCGAAAGGGTTCCACCATACTGCAGTCTGACCCTCATCCGGGTAAGTCCTGGTTCTGCATCGTCCGGAACAAGTATGTTGCCTGTGAAGGTTGCGCCTCCGCCGGAAGATGTGGTTGTATAGAACTCGTTGGCATCATCAAAGTCCTCATCCTGATTCCAGTCGATATAAATTCCAACGATATCGCTTGACCAAGGTACAGGGTTGGACACGGTAATCGGGTAGGTTTCACCGGGCTCAACTTCGGTTGAAATGCTTGTATAATCAGCATAACCGGAACATCCTGATGAATTATTGATGGTACCAAACTGTACGGTGCCGATATATTCGTCGCATCCGCCGCTGGCAGCACAGTAAGCCAGGGGAGCGCGGGTTCCGCCATCGTCTTCAACCCATTCAGGGAAGCTGAATGCCAGCGTTCCCTCTCCGGTATTGGAGATGGTTACGGTCTGAACGGCCTGATTGTTTACCCATACCTCATCGTAAATATAGGTAGGATCAACAAAGATGGTAGGATTGGGCCATTCAAGTTCTTCAGGACCTGCAGGTACAGATAATCCTTCATCATAAACAGCCTGAACGGTATAGTAATAGGTACCATAACCGGGCAGGAAGTCGGTGAAAGTATTTGCAGCTGTAGTTCCAACCTGAACGCCATCGCGTTTCACCACAAAGTTGATGAAAGCATCCGTCGGGGCGAAAGTCCAGCTCAGGTTAGCCTGTCCGGTGATCGGGTTGGCCAGAACGGCTACAAGATCCTCAGGATAAGCCAGGGGATCTCCTGCAATGATCATGGTAACCGGAATGGTAACCGTGCCCACATTGGGATCGCTGGTGAATATCACCTCTGCCTGGTAAACCTCACCTGCTTCAGTGTTCAGTGCACTGAAATAGACAGGGTTATCATAATTGGTATAAGGATTTACTATTCCCTCATACTGATCCATGGTGAACCAGCCACTGGCACCACCACCCGAGAGGCACATGGCCAGTCTTTCAGGGGCAAGGCTGACAGCATTCTGATAGGCCCCTCCGGTTCCTGTCATGGTATTCAGCCAGTAAAAGGTAGGAGAAGCTGTGGTAGCCTGAACCGAGATCCAGCCTTCACTCATGGCCGTTGAAGGCAGTTCTACTGTAAACAGGTAGGTATTGTAACCTATAACAAGAGTACCTGTGTTTACGGGAGCAGCATCAACGTTGAGGGAGGTTATCACCGCCCCAGGGGTTGAACCTGCAGCACAAATTTCAATATTGAAATTCATGGTTGCCGGAGGAGCTGCGGTAAAGATGGCCCAGAAATTCAGGATATTGAAGCTGCCATCCACACCAAGGAACTGCTGGTAACACTTGTAACCTGCAGAGGTAGTGCTGGTGTATCCGTTATCGGAACCAACAGGCGCATTGCTGAATTTGCTTCCATCGGGGCAGAGCATGGTATTTCTGCTGCTCAGCGCCTCTCCGTTGCCGGGACCAATGGATGAAATCTCCGTGGCGGGCAGTGAGTTGAAGTCAACTACGGGGATGTTCGGATCGAGGCCCGGAACAAGCGTGTTTTCTTCCATATAAACAACTTCGGCCGACCAGCCCAGGGTGCCATCACCATTGTTGTTGATGTTCAGCGCGGTCTGGTACATCTCGTTCGGCTGCAGCGTTACACTGAGTGGATTGGGTGTAACGGCCATGGCCGGACGGGGAAGTTCGAAGTTCTGATAAGTGGTGTTACCTTCAGTGATCAATACGTTGTTCACATAAACGGTATTGTAACCATCCTTGGCGGCTGCCATGGTGTAGGTTCCGATGGCAATATCAGGAATCTGATAGGCACCGTTGGGGCCCGAGGTGGTTACAAAGTTTCCGCTGGTACCGCTGGCGGCAACCGTAGCACCAGACAGGGGTACACCAAATCCGTTGGTGACAAATCCCTGTACAATACCGGTCGGCAGGATGGCCGAAGGGGTAATGGAAAGGTAAACATTGGCCCTGGTGTTATAGGTACCGGGGGTGACAATATCCACGCAGCCATCCCCCGTTGAGAGGTCGTTGTGCTGGTGGGCTACCATACCCGGCACATCAGCGCCAAGTACCAGTGAGTTACTGCCATAGGCAGCATTGTTAAAGCAAACACTGACCAACAGGTTTGAAAAACCATCCCATGCAAAAGAGTTTTGAAGGTCAATGGTTTGAACACCAGTTGCATCAACACTGTAGGTTCCGCTGTAAACGTTGGTCCATCCGCTGTTTACAAATCCGGAAAGTGAAGTGCCGGCATAGTTTTGCATATCAATGTTAAAGCCGTTCATCACATACGGATAAGCAGAAGAAACATCGAAACCGATGGCCGTAATATCACCCGGAACACCACCGGCTGCCAGAATTTCAGCAGCTGTATAGAGATACTGGGTACGTGAGTCCATGTAGAAGGTATAAAAAGGATAACCCACTGCAAGCGTACCTGAGCCAACCTGAACCACCAGTCCCGGAGGAGGTGGCGGAGGTGCACTGGTAATGGTAAGCCTTACGTTGGGCCGGTTGGCCTGAGCGGCACCTGCCGAAAGGCTGCACCCGGCAGCACCGTCGGTGCGCTCTGCCCATGTTTTTCCGGCAAAAGCTGATGAATTAACGGTTGAATTACCGTCCCAATCTGCATTGTCAAAACAAACGTTTACGAGCAGGTTGGATGTGCCGTCCCAGGCAAATGGCGTATTCAGTACAATGGTCTGCCAGCCGGTGGCTGCCACAGTATATGTGCCCGAATATACATTTGACCACCCTGTATTGACGAAGGCGCCCAAGGTTGTTGCGGAGGTGTGCTGCATGTCAATACTGAAACCATTCATTGCCATCGAATTGGCAGTAATTACATTGAATGCGATTTCAGTAATGTCACCGGCCATACCGCCTCCTGCGATGATCTCAGATGCATCGTAAATCACCTGCATCCTGGCATCTTCATAGAGGGTGTAGAACGGCCATGAGGAAGAAGAGGTCCCCGTTCCGATTTCAACGGTAACCTGGGCCTGAAGGTTCAGGGCAAGGAAAAGCGCCATCAGCGATGTAAGCCACCAGCGCCAGCCTTTTCTTTTTGTAATGTTTCCCATAATTCCGATTTTAAATGAATAATAATGCGTAATTCTTTATTCAATATTCAGATTCATTATCACACAGGCATTTAGTGTGTAGGGTCATATTTCATGTCTGGTAAATTTCAGGTGATTCATAACCTCGTATCCCCGGCAATACCTCCTTTCCTTTGAAATAAATGCATGAAACAATAAGGCGATATATTGATGTTGTGTTTTCCGGTATGATTCAATGGTTGCTTATATATTGTTGAGAATGCGCAATCTAGGGGAGAAAATAAGAATGCCGGGTCGGCACACAACCAACCTGGCCCAGAAAATGGAAGTAACCTTCCATTGCGGATTGAAGCGGTATTCATCGCGACCATGCCTTTGGTTATTATTCAGTGCGGCATTGCCCGGGGAAGGGGTACCGACTGAGGGTTAAGGGCAAAATGAATGCTCAATCACTCAATACAGTAAGGGAGTCAACAGGTAAATCAGGGGAAGGGATCGGTTAGTTATCTGGCAGCAGTTACCCTTCATTACCAGGAGGAAATTCAATTCAATTCATTAATCAATTTGCCTTGCTCTTTTCATCTGTGAAGGCAATTTAAGCTATACAAGATTTGCTAATATATAACATAAGACAATTGAAAACCGTTTTACCCCTATTCAAAAAATAAACAAAAATATTAACAATTTTGTATCATCCTGTTTTAGTGACGAATAGCCGAAAAATAAATTAAAACTTATAGATATTCCGGTCAAATTCATGTTCATTCGTCAGGTCGCCGGCCAAAAAACCATTCAGCGGTAAAGTTATTAACAATTCAATTGCTAAGGCGCTGAAAAGCAGCACATAACTACCAATAATCTGACCGATCTATCCGGCTACAATAAACTTTTTTGCGATATATCCGCCGTTGACGGTCAGGTAACGTATCAGGTAAATCCCGGCCTTGTAATTGCTGACATCCAGATGAACCGATTCTTCCCCCTTCACATCCCTGGCGTAAACCACCCGCCCCAGCTTGTCAACGATCATAATATGGATGATATCATTGTTCAGACCAATTATTAACTCATCTTCTGCCGGATTCGGGAATAGTTTCAGTCCCGCGGTTTCAACCTCTTCAGTGCTTATTTCGCCATACCTGACTTCGACTTCCTCTGATATACCTTCACAATCCTCATAAACAGCAACAACATAATAGGAATAATATTCCCAGGGAATAAGTCCGCTGTCTGTATCAATGTAATATGTTTCTTCGGTAATTCCCAAAGGCTCATTATCCCGGTAAACCTGAAAATACCGGAAAGTGCGTTCATTCGGGTTGTCCGGCAATTTTTCTGTTCCGGCCCTGCGCGACAGCCCAGCCCGTTTAAAAACACCTGCTTTCAAAGGCTTGACATCGGAAACGTTAGCCATTAACGTGTCAACCGCTGGCATAAGTTCTGCAACTCCGCCTTCAGCAGATTCAACCATTACGCGCAGGTTCCAGTTGTAATTCAGGCCGTAAGCCGTGACCATCGATTCCCAGATTGCTCCGTCAAGGGAGATCATATCCCCGAACCCTGCTACTGCCGGGCCATTATCAACCCCTGCACTGTAATCGTATGAAGGATGATTACAAACATACCCGAACCAGTATTCAGTATTGGGAAGGATCATCTGTGGCAGGTTGAGTTGAATATCGTTCCATGCACCGGGAGTATAGGTGATCACCGGTTGCTGATAAATCAGCTGGGCAGCTCCGGCACCTTTCCATATCATCAGCATAAATGAGGAGCCCGCCTCAACCGGAAAAAACCTGAACAATGAGATTGTCCTGCCTGCATGCTGCTCAAGTTGCTGGGGTGTAAACCTGATGGCAGTATAAAATGTTCCGCCACCCGTCAAACCGATGGCATCATAATTACTCCCGTCGTCATAAAAGAGCCAGTCGGGCGGAGCCATTGGTGCAAAATTCCAATACAATTCCACCCGCGGCATATAAGGATAATAAGAATAGCCATCTAAATCCTCAGGTGCAGCACATGCACGGTAAATATCAATATTGTCAATCCGCCAGTATGCAATATTGGACACATCCGATCCAAATGCAAGAAAACGGACGTTGAACAGCTTATCCTTAACAAACCAGGTAATATCATATTTCTTCCTTTCCCAGGTGATGATTTTGGTATTCGCAATTTCATCCAATCTGATCCAGTTACTTCCGTCGTAGAGTTCAATGGCAAGGAATTCTGTTCCCGTCGGATTTACCGGAGCATGGTCAAGGTCAAACTCCAGATAAATTTTACCGTCAATGATTCCGGTCGCAATGATTGAAGAACTGGTCAGCGGCTGGGCATAATCCGTCAGGCCTGGCCAGGGATAAAACTCTGCAGAGGGATAAGGATTGCCCATTTGTCCGGCAATTCTCCAGTTATCGCCCCCGGGAGTCCATTGATTGGTTTCGAACAGCCCTGTGTTGAATTCTTCTGTAAAAGGGAGGTAATTGCAGCATATCCAGGCAATATCAACCGGCTCACCCGGCATCGATTCCTGTACCTCCCCGGGATAACCATAAGGTTCAAGGTCGTATACAGCGGTAATATTATAGGTGAAAAAGCCCGGCTGAATGCTCAGGTCAAAAAACTCATGCACCATTCCGGTAACTTCACCCATCAGGCTGTCGCTACGGTAAATCCTGTATCCTGTGAGGCCGGGCACCGGCTGCCCGGGCAATTCCGGATCTTCAGGTACATCCCAGGTAAGATGCACGTAATCGGTTCCTTCGGGCATCACGCCTGCCGTGTTGAGCGGCGGGAACAGAAACCGGGAAGTAAAAATACAGGTGTCAGGCTCTGAATAGCCTGAAGAATATAAAGCCGCCACGCCAGCCGTATACTGCTGTCCGAAAACAAGATTTTCAAAAACGAATGTGGTGTCAGTCGTGGTACCCACAAGTTCTCCATCAATAAATAAAGCATATTCCAGCACCTGAATGCTGTCGGCCGCGATCAGCACATCGTCGATCGCCCACCCGGAACCCCAGTTACCGTTATCATCGGAATGAAAAGCAAACTTAACCTGATCAAGGCCATTCTGGCCTGATAAACCGGCAAGGCTGATCCTGTAAGAGATCCAACCGACATAAGGCAGCGGGGCAGATGACGGAAGATACTGCCAGGTTGAACCGTGATCGGTTGAGTACTTTAATGATGCCGAATGGCTATACAGACCAGTGTAAAAACCTGAATATTGAATAAAATAATTGTCGTGGCCGGTAAGATCGGCCTCCGGGGTGATCAGATAATCGCAGCATCCGTTGTCATTGGCGGCATCATCGTTCGAAACAGCATAGCGGGTATGGGGCTCAACGATAAAATACTCACTGCTGCCATCGTTGGTAGCAAACCAGCCCACGGCACTTTCCGTGCTGGTCTCCCATCCTGCCGGAGGAAATGTTTCCTCTTCGAAATCAGCTTCGGCAACCACCGCAAGCGGCCTGGACCATGTGGCCTTATGTGTAAGTGGGTTTACTTCAAGTTTGCGGGGACTGTGTCTGAGTTCATCCAGTTGTATATTCAACGTCTGATTGACATACAGAGTACATTCCTGATTATAAATATAATAGCCGGTTTTATTTGCTTTGAGGATATACCCGGTTTCAACCACTTCAGAAAAAACGATGGTACCTGATTCCGGCACCAGCTGGTGATAATACAGGTTGGGGTTATCCTGGCCAACAAGCTGTACAAATGTACCGGCGGGACTCTCACCGTTACTGAGCGAAACATGAACCGTTACGGTAATTAGCATCAACCCATCCGGAACAGCGGCGTTGTTTCTGATGTGAATGTTTGATGACAAAGCCGGATCAGATGTAAAAATGCCTGACAGGAAAAGCAGGATAGCAAATAACATGATATTTTCATTAAGGGAAAAATGTCTCTTCATAATAAGAATAAATTAATGAGAATAAAATTATATACATATTATAAGACAATCCGGAAGTGTTTTACCCCTATCCGGAAACCTGATAAAATGAAAAGAACCGGAAAATCCGCTGACAAGGCAGGCCCTTCCGGTAAAACAGAAAAGGCCCCTTCCGGAGCCTTTTCCAAACATGATTTTCATGCTGTCCGTCAGAATCCGAACCTGATTCCCTGAGCCAGGGGCAATTCATGACTGTAGTTGATCGTATTGGTTTGACGGCGCATATACATTTTCCATGAATCGGAACCGGATTCGCGGCCTCCGCCGGTATCTTTTTCACCTCCGAAGGCGCCTCCGATTTCCGCACCGGAAGTCCCGATATTCACATTGGCAATGCCGCAATCGGAACCAGCTTCTGAAAGGAATTTCTCCGATTCAGAAAGGCTGTCCGTGAAGATGGACGAGGAAAGCCCCTGCGGCACATTGTTATTGATTGCAATGGCTTCTTCAATCGTTTTATACCTGATCAGGTAAAGGATAGGGGCAAATGTCTCTTCCTGAACAATATGATAATGATTCTCCGCCTCAACCAGCGAGGGGACCGCATAAAGCCCTGAAGAAAAAGCTTCTCCTTCCAGCACCATTCCACCGAAAACAACCCTCCCTCCTTCTTCCTGAACCCTGGAAATGGCATTTTTATAAGCTTCCACGGCTTTCTGATCAATCATCGGCCCGACCAGTACCTCTTCTTCGAAAGGATTCCCGATTTTCCCGGAAACACTCTGGTAGGCTGTCATCAGTTGCTCCTTCACGGTTTCATAAATACTTTCGTGGATGATCAGCCTGCGGGTGGAAGTACACCGCTGACCGGCTGTCCCGACTGCACCGAAAACTACTGATTTCAAGGCCATCTCAAGGTTGGCCTTGTCGGAAATAATCACCGCATTGTTGCCGCCAAGTTCCAAAATGGTTTTTCCCAGCCTCCGGCCTACAATCTCACTGATATGCTTTCCGACTGCCGTTGAACCGGTTACCGAAAACAGCGGGATTCTGCGGTCGGCAACGAAATTGTCTCCCAGTACGGAAGAACCGGCAACCATCAGGTTGAATACCCCTTCAGGGACGGCATTGCGTTTGAGAACCCCTTCTATGATGTTGTGAACGGCAATTGCAGTCAGAGGAGTCTTTGAACTTGGCTTCCAGACCACCACATCTCCGGCGATCGCCGCGATCATGCTGTTCCAGGCCCATACGGCAACCGGAAAATTAAAAGAGGTGATCAGGCCGACAATGCCCAGGGGATGGTACTGATCATACATACGGTGGTCAATTCGTTCCGAATGCATGGTGATTCCGTTCAGCAACCTGGATTGCCCCACGGCAAAATCGCAGATATCGATCATTTCCTGCACCTCGCCCAGTCCTTCCTGATAAATTTTCCCCATTTCGAGGGTAACCAGGTAACCAAGTTCTGCCTTACGCTCCCTTAAAGCCTCCCCGATCTGCCTTACAATTTCACCCCTCCTGGGCGCTGGCCATTTCCGCCATTCCAGGAATGCTTCCTGTGCTTTTGCAATAACCATTTCATACTCGGCGACTGATCCGTTCCGGACTTTAGCAATAAGGCTACCGTCGATGGGAGAGCGCGATTCCGTGATGAGTCCGCCCGACTCCAGCCAGGTTGTGCCAGTGCAGACACCTTTATTGATTTCACTGATTCCAAGCAGTTCAAGTAAATCATTTTTGCTCATTTGGGTATTGGTTTAAGTGTTAGTGTTTCATGTAGTCGTAACGGTAATCAGTTGCCGGAACAAAGGTTTCCTTGATGGTTCTCGGGCTGATCCATCGGATAAGGTTAAATTCCCCGCCGGCCTTGTCATTGGTACCTGAAGCCCGGGCTCCCCCGAAAGGCTGCAACCCGACAATGGCACCGGTAGGTTTATCATTGATATAGAAGTTACCGGCCGCATAACGCAAACTTTCGCAAATCCTGGAAGCGGCTACCCTGTCCCTTCCGAAAACAGCCCCCGTCAGACCGTAAGGAGAAGTTTTATCGCAGATATCCACGGCTTCATTCAGTTTGCTGTCGGGATAAACCCATACCGTAAGCACAGGGCCGAAAATCTCTTCCTGCATTGTTTTGAAAAACGGGTCCGTGGTTTCTATAATGGTTGGTTCAATAAAGTACCCTTTGCTTTTATCTCCCCTGCCTCCGCTGATGATATTGACATCAGCCGATTTTTTCGCGAATTCGATATATTCCATAATGTTGTCAAAGGAAGCCTCGTCAATGACAGCGTTAATGAAATTTTCAGGATCCCGGATATCGCCCATTTTCATATCGCGGCACATTTCCTGCATCAGGGATTTGATTTCCGGCCAGAGCGATTCGGGGACATACATCCTGGAAGCCGCACTGCACTTCTGGCCCTGATACTCAAATGCGCCCCGGATCGCATTCACAGCTACTTCCAGCGGATCAGCCGAAGGATGTACGAAAATAAAATCTTTCCCGCCGGTTTCTCCCACCAGGCGCGGATAGGAACGGTAGCCTCCCAGATTGGCTGCCACCTGTTTCCACAAATGGTTAAATGTATTGTTCGAACCGGTAAAATGAATACCGGCCAACAGCGGATCCTTCAATAGAACATTGCTTATAACAGCTCCCCTTCCCGGGATGAAATTGATTACCCCATCCGGTATGCCGGCTTCCTGAAAAACCTTCATCAGGTAATAATTTGAAAGCACTGCAGTGGATGCAGGCTTCCAGATGGTGGTGTTGCCCATCATCACCGGCGCCATGTTCAGATTGGCCGCGATGGAAGTAAAATTAAACGGGCTAACCGTGAACACAAACCCTTCCAGCGGCCTGAACTCCATTTTGTTCAGCTGATTATAAAATGACCTCGGCTGTATCTCATAAATCCTGGATGCGAAATAGGCGTTGTACTTCAAAAAATCAATGGTTTCGCACACGCCGTCAATCTCCGACTGGAATATATTTTTACTCTGGCCCAGCATGGTTGCCGCATTGATCACATGCCTGTATTTGCCGGAAATCAGTTCTGCCGCCTTTAACAATATGGAGGCCCTGACCGTCCATGACAGATCGGACCAGACTTTATGCGCTTCCATCGCCGAAGCTGAGGCATTTTTAAGCACCTCTTCCGTGACATTATGAAACTTCCCGATCACCTTTTGATGATCATGGGGCAGGACAATATCAGTGGTTTGGCCTGTGAAAAACTCCCGTCCACCGATGATACAGGGAATGTCAGCAAAAGCATCGGATTGCCTCCCGATCTCATCCATTAACAATTGCCGTTCAGCGCTTCCATTCAGGTAGCCCAGCACCGGCTCATTGGCAGGTGCATTGAAGTTGTAGATTGCATTATTCATAGCATTTCAGTATTAAGTATAGATCGTTATGAATCTTGATTCATATCGGTGGGCAAATGTAGCAATAACATTTAAAATAATCAGCAATGAAAGCCACTCCATAAACGTTGCTTTCAGCAGAAAATTGAGGGTAAGCAGTAATAATGTACCGCAAATAGGATTAGTTACAGATTACAGGCTAATTTCCTGTCGAAAAGCATCAGGGTCGAAGCGACACAGAAAAATATATAATCGCATCGTGACCACAATTAATAATATTTTGCTGTTGGGATCAGTGCTTTTTTATTTCCACCAGTCAAAATTGTCCGATATAATGATTTCATTCTTTTGAATGTGGTGAGTCGTTTTCATCGGAATTGTTATAAATTCAAGGTTGTACTTTTCGGCCAGCCCCCTTATTTCTTCAGTATCATCATAGGTAAGCATAAACTTCCCTTTAAGTTGAGCAGTTAAAGAAAATAATGCATCATGGTCAATTTCGAAGTGAGTATAAAGTCGTTTTCCTGCAACTGTGTATGGAGGGTCAATGAATGAATACATATTTACGTCATTCTTAATTTTCTCTAGTTCAGCAAATGCATCTCCTGTGATAAACTTCATTTTTGACTTAACGTGTGCAACTGCTAATATTCTGTCACGCAAGGTTTTTGGATACCAACGAGATTTTATTCCTTTACCGTTCTCTCCGTTTTTAATTCGGCCTGACCCTTTAGTAATTATACCACCATGGAATATTCTGTTCTTAAGAATGGTACTAAAAGCCTGTTCTTTTATAGTTTTAACTTTCTTTTGAAGTACCAAGTTAGCATTTTCAGAGGTAAGGTCAAATGAAAAGATTTCATCTGCCAACCAATTATGGTCACCATTAATGATTACTTCCCAAACAGCGGCTACTTCATGGTCTAATTCAACCATTACAATCCTTTCAGCTAAACTTTCAAATGCTGCAGTAAGACTGACAATACCACCACCTGCAAAAGGTTCAATCAATGTTTTTGTTTCTTTGGATTGCTTAAGCCATTTCCTGACAACAGGAATTAGCCAGGTCTTTCCACCAGGATATCTGAATGGACTTCTTTGCGGAATTGAAGACACATTTACAACTTTAGAAGTTATTTCTTCCAGTTTAGTTCCAAATATTGATAATTGACCGTCCATGATTAACAACTTATGATGTCTGTTAATGACGGAGCATCTGGTGAATTTTTATCCAAATGCTCATCAAGACGATTTTGTAAAATATCAATAAAGTTAGAAATGTCTCCCGGTTCAGGAGTGGTAACCCTTAAAAGAGCTGGTTCAAACTCAGTATAAACTGTTTCTACTAGAACAAGATTATTTTGCTTTTGCTCTTTATCAAACACAAGGTCATACAGAAACCATGCAATGTCTGCCTTTGACTTAGTTGTGGTTGGCAATGATGGGAGGGTATCGAAAAATGATTTTTGTAGCGCGACCATTTGTTTCTTTTCCCATGATTGAAAAATTCCACCCTTGTATAGCATTTGTGGAATAAGTCTCTTACGAGATGATGATAAATAATCGGGTTTGGGATAATTGTATCCAGTAGACCATTCAAATTCTTTAGAAGGCTTTTTGAGATACTCTTCAAATGGATTTCTAAGGTTACCCGAAATATATACTCCTTGAACTTCAAGCGACGCAAAATCTATAAGCTGACCCTTATCGTTGTATTGAACAAGTACAAAATCAATGTTGCCTGCTGATTGTCCGTTTTTATCAACAAGCTTGATTTCAGACAAGGAAGTCCATGTTGCTTTATTTCCAAAAGCAAACTTTGCAGCCTGTTCAATAATAATCCAATCTTCCCTGAATCTTGTTGGGCAAGTTATTACTGATGTTCCGTTATGCCAAACGCTACAAACACCGAGAGGATTGTTTGCTTTGTCTTTTGTACAGTTCGGCACTTTGTTGTTATAAGGGCAAAGTTTTTGATTTCGATAACGTTGAGCCTTGGGGCTATCATTATCAATTGGAAATCCAAAAACTTCGCCAAGTGGACTTTTAATTTCTTTAAGATTAGTCATAATACAAAGTTAGTAAAATCTGTCGGCCGCTAGAAGTTCTGTTGTTGATTTTAAAATTGGCTCCAACGTATGTTTTATCATATTTTCTTTCGGTCCCGATCAAAAAAAGAGGTTTCGGGGACCACGGATGCAATAAATTTAATGTGCATAAACACAGAAAAGGCCCCTTCCGGAGCCTTTTCTGTGCCGCACAAAGTGCGAAAGATATCAATTCAATGATTATTTGGTAACCACAACTTTTTTGGTGAAGCTTTCGCCATCCCTGGTGATGAATTTCACGAGGTATGCACCGGATTCGTAGTTACGTACATTGAGCTGGAGGGTCTGTGCACCGTTCACATTGTTTTCATAAACAACCTGGCCAACATAGTTGTAAACAACTACCTGGCTGATGCTGCCGGTGACATCAATGTTAACCACGCTGTTTGAAGGATTCGGGTAAATGCTTACAGACTTTTCAACAACAGAAGTGTTGGTGAGCAGGATGCATGCTTCTTCCGACATACCGCTTTCGCAGTCTTCGTAAACAGCAGTTACGGTGTAGCAATAAGTGCTCAGGAGCTCGAGGGCTTCGTCAGCATCAATGTAGGTGGTTTCTGCGGTTGAACCGATCATTTCACCATCGCGGTAAACGTTGTAACCAACGAGTTCACGGCTGTTGCTGATTTCTGCAGGCAATGAAGCACCCGGAAGTGCAGGCAGGTTGCCACGCTCAATCTGTGAAACAGGACCGTAAACGGTAGGATCGCTGAGCGGCTGCAGTGCAGCTGTCACGCCATCGAGGGTTTCAACATATCCCTGGAGGTTCCAGTTGTAGTTCAGGCCATAGGCAGTTGCCATGGATTCCCAAACCGAACCGTCGAGTGAAAGCATATCGCCAAAACCTGCAACGGCAGGACCGGCATCGCAACCAGCTACATAAACTCCATCAGGATGGGTTACTGCATAACCAAACCACAGTTCGGTAGCACCGGTTACAGGGATCGGGGTATTGAGTACAAACTCATTCCATTCGCCGCCAACATAACTTGCAATCGGCTGGGTAAGAACAAGGGTACTGGCATTGGCTCCGGTCCAGACTTTCAGCGCGATGGTTCCGCCGGCTGAGTATGGGAACATCCGGATCTTGGTCAGGCTGGTTCCAGCATACTGTGCAAGTTGAGTCGGGGTAAACCTTACGGCGACGTTGAATGTACCACCACCGGTAAGACCAATGGCATCGTTATTAACGCCATTATCCCAGAAGAGCCATCCTGAAGGGCCGGGGCCCGATCCTGAAGGAGCTTCCCAGTTAAGTACTACCTGCTCGAGGTAGGGGAAGTTAACTGCTGCAGTCAGGTTGACAGGCTCAGCGCATACGCGGTAGATGTGAACATTGTCAACTAACCAGTTGAAGATATCGGTGGTAACAGCACCCGAAGCGGTGAAGCGTACACGGAATACCTTGCCCTTGGCCTGGTTGGTAATATCAACGCTCTTGGTTTCCCAATCGAAGGATTCTGCGTTGGTGTATTCCACAACCTGGATCCATGAAGATCCGTTGTAAACTTCAACTGCCAGACTTTCTTCTTCGGTAGGATTAACAAGGGTATGTTTCAGGTCAAAATCAAGCATGATCTTACCATCGATGATACCACTGCCAATCATATAGTAGCTGGTGAGCGACTGGGTGTAATCACTGGTTACAGGATTGAAATAGAATTCTGCAGAAGGCAGGGGATTTCCAACCTGACCGGCAATACGCCAGTTGTCTCCGTCAACAGTCCACTGGTTGGTTTCGAACAGACCGGTGTTGAAGTTTTCAACGAACGGAAGCTCATAACCATAGGTAACAGTTACATCAACCGGACCTTCAATCATGGATTCTCCGGTCTGACCGGCAAAACCATAAGGAGTGAGGTCATAAACGGCTGTGATATGATAGCTGTAAGTTGCAGGTGCAAGGTTAAGGTCGAAATACTCAGTCTGAGGATGTTCAACATAAGCAGCAAGCATATCATCACGATACAGGTTGTAACCAAGCAGGTTGGAAGGAACACTTCCGCCGCCTGAGCCACCACCGGTGCCATTGAGGATAAACGGTAAGCCCTGAG
>JABNAD010000752.1_pt1 | contig 15860 bp, 15 predicted proteins | sample 7240381 | NCBI WGS metagenome assembly JABNAD01 (sample SAMN11332834, study PRJNA596920) | anaerobic digester metagenome | biome: digested sludge; isolation source: digested sewage sludge-derived enrichment culture grown on H2/CO2 | place: Germany: Goettingen
ACCTTAGGTAGTGGGTTTATCCCCTCTGCAAACCATGCGGGAGGCTTACGCTATCACGGCATGAGCCCTGTAGTTTCGGAATTGTTCCATCAAGGTCTGATAGAAGCACGTTCAGTGGAGCAAACGGCAGTATTTGAGGCGGCAGAGCTGTTTGCCAGGGTGGAAGGCATCTTGCCTGCACCGGAGAGCGCCCATGCAATTCGTGTAGCAATAGACGAAGCGTTACATTGTAAAGAAACTGGAGAAGAAAAAACAATTCTCTTTGGTTTAACAGGCACAGGATATTTTGATATGCTTGCTTATGAAAAATACAATGATGGCATAATGAACGATTATATTCCCTCTGATGAGGATTTGAAGCAAGGTTTTGCGGGAATACCGAATATTCCTCAGAATCAATAAGCAGTTCTTTTTTACGTAAGTACTCCTTTTTCAGGGGTGCTTACGATTTTTTAAATTTCAGGATGTGGAAAGTAAAGATTGGAAGTATATATGAGCAACTTCTTTGCTTTGGAAAATTCTCATGGGGTAAGACATATCAAAGATATATATATATAACATTGGCCCTTCATATAATCCAGACAATTATTAAAACGACTATCGTTCTTGTAGAATTAAAGAAAATATGCTAGGCTTAAACTAGTCTAATTGGTTCGAGGTGGAAGATGAAGTTTTTACCAAATAGTATTACGATAACAAGAATAATTGCTTCACTTTTTCTGCTAATGACAGAACCGCTTTCATGTTCATTTTTTGCTCTTTATCTTTTTTGCGGCTTAAGTGATATCTTAGACGGATTTTTAGCCCGAAGGCTCGGCCTGATCTCCGTTCTAGGGGCCTCATTAGATAGTATTGCCGACTGCATTTTTGTTTTTGTCGCACTATTTACTTTGCTTCCTAATATCGCTGCGCCCCATTGGGTACTGTTTTGGATTGGGGGTATTTTTCTAATCAAGGGTTGTACCTTTGTGATAGGGATTTTTCGATATGGTGGGCTGGCATTTTTACATACTTATTTGAATAAGGTAACGGGAGGAGCACTGTTTTGTTTTCCGCTGTTTTATGCGTATGGGGGAATAACTGTTACGGCATCCCTACTTTGTGGGATTGCCACCATTGCCGCCTTAGAGGAGCTATGTATCAATATCATAGAAAAAGACTTACAACGGGATAGAAAAGGTTTGCTTTTTAAATGATCTAGGGCATTAATGATTTATGGGGATTAGAAAATAAATTCTGTCTCACCCTTTAATAACTATCCTAAATAAAATAAACTTTATTTATCTTTACATACTAGTTATGGTTATTTGAAAAAGGACTATATTTTGATAAAAAGAGCCTGTTGCTTATCTGGGATTTGTTTTGCAAATCTAAGCAACAGGCTTTTTTAAATACGCTAAGGTTTGGGGCTATTGGTTTTCGTCAGTTTAAAGGTATTGAAGCTATGATTTAGGCGGCAAATTTTCCTTTTGCACGGTTTGTCATAAGAACCCGTTCAACGCTCCAATAGAAATTTTCTTCCCCGATGATTTCTTTTAAGTCTGTTCTCTGCATCATTTTCATGGTGTGGGTGGGAAGACCGCAAAGGGCAACATCGACCCCTTGACTGCGCAGGCCCTCAATCAGCTCTCGCAAAACTTGTGCGCAGGAAATATCAATATTTGAGACACCACGCATGGAAAACAGCACAGTATCTGCGCCCGTTACTTTCTCTGCAATATCAGAGATGGCCTGGGTATTAGCAAAAATCATGGGGCCTGTGATATAAACCACCTTCGCATTGCTGTAGCGTTGGCAAAGAATGGGATCTGTTACATTCATACGACGCATATCAACATCTTCATAATTAATTTCTATAAAGGAAAGACGAGTTACAAGGAACACCAAGCCAATTACAACACCGACTAAAATTGCGATGGTGAGGTCAAACACAATGGTTGCGACCATGGTTGCCACAAACTCTAGCATAGCCCCTTTGAATTTATGGGAGAAGATATAATGGATAGATTCCCATTCATTCATACGCCATGCCGTAACCATAAGCACCCCAGCCAAAGCGGCAAGCGGAATTTGGGACATAATAGGTGCTAAAAGGAACATGGAACCCAGAAGTCCTAGGGCATGAAAAATACCTACTAAGCGGGTTTGTGCTCCTGACTTTACCGCAACACTAGTACGAGCAATTGCGGCTGTGGCAGGTATGCCCCCGAAAAATGGCAAAAGAATATTACCTACACCTTGGGCAATCAGCTCTTGATTACTGTTCAGGCGTACTCCTGTCATTCTGCCTGCACTGGCACCGCATAAAAGGCTTTCAATCATGCCTAAAATTGCAATACTAAAGGCAGGGGTTACTAATTCGCCTAATGTTTTTAAGTTTAAAGACGATAAGTTCAAACGACTTTCGGGGATGAGCGTTTTTGGAATTTCCCCAACCACGGAAACATCCAGCTTTAGAAATAAAGAGGCTGCTGTGGCAAGTATAATACTTAAAAGGGACGCAGGAATAACAGCACTCCACTTTTTAGGGAAAAAAACCATAAATACCACGACAAAGGCACCCAAAAGCACTGCCGTTAAATTTGGAGAAAAGCCTAAGCGGGCGTAACTGAATAGTTTTGAAATTGCTGAGGTACCTTGAGAATGGGTACCAAAAAAATTATCAATTTGTCCTAGGGCGATAATGACAGCAATACCCGAGGTGAAGCCTGTAATCACAGGAGCGGGAATAAATGCTGTTAGTTTCCCTAAGCGCAGAAGGCCGGAAAGAAGCAATAGAATACCTGCAATCAGGGTAGCCATGTAAACCCCATTAAGGCCATAAGTAGCCACCAAAGACATAAGAATTGCGGCCATTGCTCCTGTGGGGCCTGAAATTTGGTAATACCCCCCAGATAAGCTACTCATGACCAGACCAGCAATAATGGCTGTGATTAACCCCGCCGCCGCATCAGCACCACTGCTGACACCAAAGGCAAGAGCCAACGGTAAGGCCACTGCCGCAACGGTAAGACCAGCCATCAAATCCTGTGTTAATTTGGAAGCGTTGTATCCTTTGAACTCTTGTTTTAAGCTGTCTGCAAAATTGCCCAGCATGTTAATATCCCCTCTCGAATCTGAAATACATTTGGTTTATTAAAATCTACTTAGAAAGTCGCACCCGCTAATCATAACAAAGCAAATTCCCTTTCTCAACAGTAAAAACGGGGATTTTAGGCAGAATTAGACACGGTTTTTTGTGCAAGATTATTTCTATTGTGCAGTGTATGGAAGGAAGGGTTGAATGATATGAAATAACTGCATCCTTTTGTGGAAGGTGGACGAAACAGGCGTTCATTCTGGAAGAGAAGGGGATTAAAAAAAGCCTGTTTCCATGATGAAGTATCAAGGAACACAGGCATATTTTTTAGATGATTAGCGTTCCTCTCTGAAGTAAGGATTGGTTAAATCAGCAGGAGGCAAATCTTCTTTTTTATTTTTTCTTGTACTGATAATTACGATGATAATGGTTGCCGCATAAGGAAGCATATCAATCAAATATTGGGAAATTTGGATTCCCATGCTCTGCAAACGGAACCCTAAAATGGACAAACCGCCGAATAAGAATGCTCCGAGCATTGCCTTGATTGGATTCCAAGAAGCGAAGATTACCAATGCAACAGCAATCCAACCACGTCCGGAGATTATATGTTCCTGCCAAACGGGAACCGTTACTAGAGACATATAAGCACCGCCTAAACCACATAAAGCACCGCCCAAAAGGATATGCACATATTTATACAAGGTTACGTTAATGCCTGAGGCATCCGCGGCCGCCGCACTTTCTCCCACAGCACGAAGGTTCAAGCCTTTTTTGGTGCGGAACAGATAATAGGTTGCGGCGATGATGGTAATATAACCAAAGTAAACGAAGATATCTTGCTTGAAGAAAATCTCCCCAATATAAGGGATAGAGGAGAGACCTGGGATTTGCCTTGGCGCAAAAAAGCTTTTGATATCCCCAGGGACGATGGACCCCATAACTCTCTGGCCTAAGAAGCTGGCAAAGCCTTCACCGAAAATGGTCAGGGTCAAGCCGCAAACCGTTTGATTCACCCGAAGGGATACGGTTAGAAAGGCATAAAGCAATGCGCCAATTCCTCCGGATAAAACTGCACCTATCATAGCAAGCAGGGGATTATGGGTATTTAAGCCAACAATAAACCCCACGATAGCACCCATATACATCATACCTTCTACACCAAGGTTAAGATGACCTGCCTTTTCGGAAAAGATTTCGCCTAAGGTGGCGAAAAGAAGAGGGGTACCCGCTATGATAGCAGCGGAAAGAAAACCGACTAACATCTTATTTCGCCTCCTTTTTTACTTTTATAAATTTATGGAACTGCACCTTGTATTGCAGGAAAAATTCACTGCCCAGCACGAAGAACAGAATAATTGCTTGAATCATATCTGCAACGGAGGCAGGAACCTGCATAGAGATTTGAATATAGTTTCCGCCCTGCACCAATATGGCAAAGGCGATACAAACAAACAGTGTGGCAATGGCATTTAAGCCTGCAAGCCAAGTTGTAATAATCGCTGTAAAGCCGTAGTTGGCTGAAAGGGAAGCAGACAATGTTTTCTCCACTGCGGATGCCTGAATCATACCCGTTAAACCACAAAGACCACCGGAAAGGAGCATAGAGATAATGATAACGGAGGAAATATTCATGCCGGCATAGCGTGCAGTTTCAATGCTTTCTCCAACGACAGAGATTTCATAGCCTTTTTTTGTGTGGTTCAAAAAGATATAAACCAAAACCACTAAGATCAATGCAATGATCCATCCAATATGCACCCCGCCAACGGAGGGGAGAATTGCATCATTTGAAAAGGTTGCAATTTTGGGAAAACCTTGAGATGCAGGGTCTTTCCAAGGGCCATACTGCAAATAGGTAACAAATTTGATTGCCAAATAGTTTAGCATTAAAGTAAAAATGGTTTCGTTGGTACCCATTTTGGCCTTAAAGAATGCGGGAATGAAAGCCCAAAGGCCACCCATTACCATTGCCGCAACACCCATGGATAAAAGCATCAATGGTCTGGGAAGGTCAAAATTCAGTGCAACGGCAGAAGCTGCAAAAGCACCCATCATAATTTGCCCCTCGCCACCGATATTCCAAAACTTCATTTTAAAGGCAACTAAAATACCTAAAGAGGTTATCACCAAAGGAATTGCCTTAAGGGTGGTTTGCTGAATACGGATAGGAGTACCCAAGGCACCTTTTACCATAGAGGTGAAAATTGTAATGGGGTTATAGCCCAAAAGGGCGATAATAAATCCTGCAAACATAATGGAAAGGGCCACAGACAGGGTGCGAATCAGGATTGCTTTTTTACGAGGTAAATCATCTCGTTTTGTGATTTTCAAGGGAATCATGATTTTACCTCCTTTTTCAATGTGCCGCCTGCCATTAAAAGGCCGATGTCTTCTTTCGTAATTTCTTCGGGGTTAACGATACCTGTCATTTTACCACCGCAAAATACCATAATTCTATCGCAAAGGGCCATCAAAACGTCTAAATCTTCGCCAATGAACAGCACGCCGACGCCCTTTTTCTTTTGCTCGTTTAATAAATCATAAATCTTATAAGATGCACCAATATCCAACCCTCTGGCAGGATAAGCGGTAATCAAAACCTTAGGATTGGAGTCGATTTCTCGACCCAAAAGAACCTTTTGGATATTGCCGCCGGAAAGCTTTTTGATAGGGTGGTGTACGCCGGGCGTTAAAATTTCCAGCTGTTCTACCAAGCGTTCTGCTTTTTTTGTGCTTTCTTTTCGATGCAGAAAAAAGCCGGGCTGATTGGGGTAATCTCGCAGAATCATGTTATGCACCATATCCATGGAGCCTACCAAACCCATGCCTAAACGATCCTCAGGAATAAAGCCCATGCGAATGCCCAAGCGGATAATGTCTCTGGGACTTTTTCCTAAGATATTTGCATTTTCAAAGAAAATACGTCCCTTTTCCGCAGGAAGAAGCCCTGCGATGGTTTCACAAATTTCCTTTTGGCCACTGCCGGCTACACCGGCAATACCTAAAATTTCGCCTGCAAACAGATCAAAATTGATATCTTCCAAAGCATGCTTATTTTCCTTTGTGGAAACATAAAGGCCATCCACCTTAAGCAAGGCATTTTTTTGGGTGCAATGGGGTTTATCCAGCTCTAAATCCACCTTTTTTCCTACCATCATTTCAATCAGACGGTTTACTTCAACATCCTTGGTTTCTACGGTTTCAATGGATTGACCACGGCGCAGCACAGTAATACGGTCGGAAATTTCCATAACTTCGTTGAGCTTATGGGTAATGATAACTACGGCACAGCCTTGCTCTTTCATGTTTCTTAAAATGGCAAAAAGACGCTTGATTTCCTGCGGGGTTAGAACTGCGGTAGGCTCGTCCAAGATGAGGATTTTTGCACCACGGTACAACACCTTTATGATTTCCAGCGTCTGTTTTTCACCTACAGACATTTCATAAACCTTTTTATCCGGCTTGATATCCAGTCCATATTGATCACAAATGGTTTGCATTTCTTTGGTGAGCTGCTTGCCACGCAAGGCGATGCCCTTGCTTCCCATGACCATATTTTCCTTTGCCGTCATAACCTCCACCAGCTTAAAGTGCTGATGAATCATACCAATGCCCAAAGCGATGGAGTCCTTGGGGGAGGAAAAATCCACTTCTTTGCCCAGAATAGAAATGGAGCCGCTATCGGGAGTATAGATGCCGGAAAGCATACTCATAAGAGTGCTTTTTCCGGCGCCATTTTCTCCTAATAGCGCATGAATCTCACCGTTATAAACAGTGAGATTCACGTTTTCGTTCGCCTTAACGGACCCAAAAGCCTTGGAAATGCCATTCATTTCGATTGCTTTTACGGGTTCCATATTTTTTTCTCCTAGTATTTTCTTAAGGAAGTACTGATTCTTTAGTTTACAGCGGAAACGCCTTTTACTAAGCTCTGCATTACAGTCCAGATGCCTGCTCGGTCAAGAGTTTCGCCTTCTTTAACCAGTACATTGCCCTCTGTATCATAGATAGGTCCAACGAATACAGGGTATTCGCCAGCTTCCATTTTTGCAGCAACTTCGTTTACCTTAGCCTGAACTTCAGGGGGTACCAAATCTGTCATAGGTGCAAGGCCTACATATCCATCTTTCATTGTACCATAGTAAGATTCGGGAACATAAGTGCCTGCAATGATTTTTTCAATTGTAGGTACCAGGTATTTATCGTGGTGCCAAATGGGGGCTGTCAAGAAAGCACCGGGAACAATTTCAGAGTTATCCAAGTTGTAGCCGATTGCAAGCTTGCCAGCTGCTTCTGCTGCAAGTTGAGGGCCTGCGGAGTCAGCATGCTGTGTGATAATATCGCAATCCTGAGCCAACAAGGATTCAGCGGCTGCTTTTTCGCCAGCGGGATCGCCCCAGCTGTTGGTGTAAACAACCTTAACCTCTGCGTTGGGGTTTACACTCTGTGCGCCCAATGCGAAAGCATCAATACCAATGTGTACTTCTGTATAAGGGAAAGCTGCAACATAGCCCAGCTTATTTGTTTTTGTCATCATACCTGCAATCATACCGGTCAGGTATCTGGGTTCTTCCATGGCACCGAAGTAGTTGCCAAAGTTTTTGTCGTTCATTTTGTTGCCGGAGAAATGCAAGAATGTTACATCAGGATATTCTGTTGCCAATTCATCCAAAGCATCCATGAAGCCAAAGCTTGTACCAACGATAATGGTAGCACCCTGGTCAATCATATTCATTGCTGTGGTTTTTACAGTTTGCTTTTCTTCGGATACATTTTCAGCAATAATGGTTTCTACCTTATCGCCAAAATATTCCTGAACAGCCTTTGTACCATTATGTTGTGCCTGAGAATAGCCACCGTCGTTCTGGGAGCCGATGTAGATAAAGCCTACCTTTGTTGTCTCTGCTGCTGGAGCCTCTGCGTTCTCTGCGGGCTTAGTATTACCGCCACAGCCAGCCAAAGCTGCCATAGACATTGCTACTGCCAATGTCAACGCCAAAAATTTAGTTAACTTTTTCATGGTTCCTCTCCTTTTCTTTAAACATCATACTTTAAATAGTGACAGGTATGTTAAACGCCCTCCCCTTTTTTTTGAAGGCGAAATAACCAAAAAACAAAAAAGCTTATAGTTTGAAAATCACATAAAGAAGGACGTATTAATCTTTGAAATAGATTTTTCCGTCCTCAATGTTTGTAATGACAGCCAGAGAGTCTACATAATAACCAAGCTCTCTTAGCTTTTTACTCCCACCTTGAAATTCCTTCTCTACGATTGCTGCGATGCCGCATACAGTTCCGCCGGCTTGCTCAACAAGGTTTGCGAGACCTGCCGCTGCTTCGCCATGGGCAAGGAAATCATCAATGATAAGAACCTTGTCATCCTTGCTCAAGTATTGCTTAGAAACCTTGGCAATGGAAACAGTGCCCTTTGTAAAGGATTTTACGGGTGCACCATAGAAGTCCTCGTTCATTGTGCTGGGTTGTGCTTTTTTTGCAAAAACAACAGGCACTAGATCGAAATAAATGGCTGCTATGGCGGCAATGCCAATACCGGAGGCTTCTATAGTGAGAATTTTGTTGATTCCCATGTTTCCGAAGCGGCGATAAATTTCTTTGCCTAATGCCATAAATAAGCCAATATCCAACTGGTGATTCAAAAAAGAATCCACCTTAACGATCTCCGTGCCTATTTCTGTTCCGTCGTTGATAATTCTGCGTTTTAACAATTCCATGATTAATGGCTCCCTCTTATTACTGAAAACTCGATGCTTAAAAAGGTATTTTAATTATACGGTGGGACTCTGATGATGTAAATAGGATAAAGCCGAATTGTATAATATTTTGTTATGACGCATAGTCTAGGTGGGAAAATAAGCGAAAAAGGGACATGAAATGTATGAACCTTTGGAAAAAAGTTATGAAAGAAAATATAATTTTTTCATAAAGCAACTGAGCCGTGTGTGTTTTTTTGTAGATATGTTAATTTTCTGTAAAAATATATTAATGTTTTTGAAAGAAATGAAAAAGAAAAGGCAACTGAAATATGGAAAATACTGATAATTTATTCATTTATTCAATTAAACGTGAAGAGGAGAGACTGAAAAACATAAAAGCGAGAAGGCAAAAAGGGATAAGCTGTTTTTTAAAAAAGGTGCCAACAAAGTCGGCACCCAAAGGTAGGTGGTAAGAAAAACAAAGTTGCATTTCTTAAAAAAGCATTATTTTCTTTCACCATTGGCTTTTTCCAACTCTTGAAGAGAGTTATTCTGGCTAATACGACCAAGAACATCTTGACGCTCTTCGGTGGTTAGGGTATAAAAGCGTTTCATATCTGAGTCGTTATGAGCAATTTCCTTAGCCAGTTCAGGCTTAAGGGTTGATATATCCTGAAAAATTTTCATGCTTTCACCTCCTAAGCTCATTATGTGAAAAAATGCAAAAAAAGATGCAGTGAGAATTGATTTTTGACTCATAATACCTATAATAAAAACTAGGAGTACGATGTTGAAAATTGGGGAAGGAGTCATAAATATGGATTTTTTTGATAAATTGGGCGAAGCGGCCAGGAGCTTGACAGAAAAAGCAGGAGATAGCTTGGAGATTAATCGCTTAAATGGTGAAATTGCCATTGAAAAAGGAAACATTCAGTGCTATCAGAGAGAGTTGGGCGAGTACTATTGGGCAAAATTTGCAGTTGGAGAAAAACTAGACGAAGAGGCAATGTTGATTTGCGATAAAGTTGTCAACAGTCAAGATCGTATTCGTCAGTACATGCTTGATATTGAAAAAGTAAAAAAAGAACGGGAAGCAGTTTTGGATGAGCGGGTCAAAGCAAAAGCATTGGAGGACGAGATTACAGAACAGTCTGAGGATGAGACAGTTCAAGACAAAGCAGAAGCTGTTTTTAGTGAAAACCATGAGAAAGCAACGGAATGGCCGCAATTTTGCCCCAATTGCGGTGGTGGTGTAAAAGTAGGGCAACGGTTTTGTATGTTTTGTGGCGCTGAGATAAAAGGATGATTTCGTTGACTTGGGTTTTTTCCTGTGATACCATCAGTATATCAGGAAGAGTATAGACTCTTCTAAAGAAAATATTAGCTTGACAGAAGGAAATGCCATTATTTTTTAGGATGTATCGTATACTATGAAATAAAAACAATTCTTCGGAAATGGGAGATACCATACCGGCGGTAAAAGCCCGCGAGCTAAGGTGAAGGCCAAAGCAGGATTCGTTGCAATGCGAAGCCGACAGTCAGTCTGGATGAGAGAAGAAGGTTATGGAACACTCACGGTGGTGGGCTGCCTTTTTCTGCGCAAAAATTGATGGAAAAGCATTCTACCCCAACTTGGGCAGGGTGCTTTTATTTTATTGATAAGAAAGGGTGTCCTTGAAAAGTAATCAGATTAAAATTTTAAACAATTATTAAAATCACTGAATAAATGTTATTCAGGGTGGTATTTTCGTATGCTGTTATTCTAGGGGGCGTTGGTATGGCACAGGAAAATAAATTGGGCACGGAAAGAATTGGGAAGCTTTTGGTTCAATTTTCCGTTCCCACTGCACTGACTTTAATTGTAAACAGCTTATATAATATTGTGGATCAAATTTTTATTGGGCATTCTGTGGGGATTGATGGTGTGGCGGCAACTAACGTGGCATTTCCGCTGTTTATTCTAACTGCGGCATTGGCCTTGATGATTGGTGATGGGTGTGCCGCAAATATTAGCCTTGCCTTAGGACGCAAGGAAGAAGAGAAAGTAGAAAGTTTTTTTGCCAACGGTTTGCTATTGCTTTTATTGGCGGGAGTTGGAATTTTCATTGTAGGAATGGTATTTTTAAAACCTCTCCTTTTATTCTTTGGTGCTTCTATGTCAGTTCTGGATATTTCTGCGGAATATACCAAGATTCTTTTGTGGGGTGTACCCTTTTCTGTACTGACCATGGCTCTTACTGCTGTGATTCGGGCGGACGGTAATCCACGCTATATGATGCGCACCATGATGCTCGGGGCTGCAATTAATTTAATACTGGATCCCATTTTCATTATGGGGTTTGAAATGGGGGTGAAGGGTGCAGCTTTGGCCACAATTATTGGTCAATTTGTATCAGGAAGCCTTGCTTTGGCGTATATTCCTAGAATGGAACATATTCGTTTTTCAAAAGAAAAAATGGCCTTAGATAGAAACTATGCTGTGGGCATTTTTAAACTGGGCTTTCCCAGCTTCTGTATGCAGACTGCCACAGCAGCGACTCAAATTGTTATGTATAATTTAATGCGCAAATATGGTTCGTTAAGTATCTATGGTAGTGAAATTGCCCTTTCTGCTTATGGGGTTATGACAAAGCTATATCAGATTGCCCATGCAATGTTTGTGGGGCTTTCAGCAGGAACACAGCCCATTCATGGATTTAATTTTGGTGCAAAACAGTTTGATCGTGTGCGTCAAACCTATCGTATTGGCTTTTTTGCATCTCTTGTCATTTCTTTTGTTTGGTTTGGAATTTTTCGATGGGGTGGTGCATTTATTGCAGAGATTTTTGTACAAGATGAACCCTTGTTTTTGGAATTTGCAGAGCATTGTTTCCGCGCTTATATGCTTGTTTTCTTTTTATACGGTCCACCTCAGATTACGGCATCTTTCTTTCAAGCCATTGGCAAGCCCATGAAGGCCCTGTTGGTGGCTTTGGCCAGGCAAGTGCTGTTTTTGATTCCTTTGGCTTTGCTGCTTTCACAAAGAAATGGCATGGATGGTGCACTAAACGCTGCACCTATAGCAGATACCATGGCATTTTTACTGGCGATGGTCTTGGTTTCCTATGAATTTTACAGTTGGAAGAGCAACTGCAATACATCGGGGAAAAGAGATTATTATAATGATGAAGCGTAAAAGCCGAGCTTGTAAAGGGTTTTCTCTCCTTCTGTTTGTTAAAAAGGGCATATTGGACAAATATCCTGTGTATCTATAAATAACAAACGGCATAGAAAGGCTGAGGAAAATGAAAATAAGCTGGAAAAGCGGGTTGTGTTATTTAATACTATTTGCCTTTTGTTTTATGGGCGGAAGAATGACTGCGCAAAGACAGGCAGTCAGGGCGGCCAATATGACGCCAAGTGGGAAACTTGCCATAGTGATTGATGATTTTGGGTACAACGGAAATGGAACGGATAAAATGCTTGCGTTGCCCATTCCTTTTACGGCGGCGGTAATGCCTTTTTCGGAATATTCGGATGAAAATGCAAAAAAAGCAGTTGCGGCAGGCAAGGAAGTTATTATACATATGCCTATGGAATCAACAATGGGAAAACGCGAGTGGGTTGGAGATAAGGGTGTTTTTTTGGACATGACCGACGATGAAATCAAGGCTGTGGTTGAGGAGGCCTATGCTATTTTACCAGAAGCAGTTGGTATGAATAACCATATGGGTTCTGCGATTACAGAGAGCGCCAGATGTTTGGGGGATGTTTTGGATATTGTTAAGGAGAAAAATGGGTTTTTTATTGATAGTGTGACCACTTGCAATAGTGTGGCAAAAGATTTGACAGCGGAAAAAGGAATACCATTTTTTAAAAGAAGTGTATTTTTAGATGGTACCAATGATGTGGAAACGGTAAAGAAAAACCTTCGTAAGGCGGCGGCAATTGCTTTAAAGGAAGGAAAAGCCTTGGCAATCGGCCACGTGGGTCCTGAGGGGGGAGATGTAACAGAACGGGCGATTGAAGAATTAATTCCTGAATTAGAAAAACAGGGAATTACCTTTGTTACAGCAGGCGATTTGGTAGAGTGACATATAGAAAGAATGCGTGATAGCGATTTCGGGTTGATTATGACTTTCACATAGGGACTGAAATTGAAATATAAATTTGCCAAATATGAGAGGTTTTTGCCAGGTGCTTTGATTTCTCTTTTTGCCATGGATATGGTATAATAAGACAATGAAAGCGTGGGGAGAGGGATCACTTTTTGGCAGAACGATATACATATTTTTAGGAGGAAAAATGTCACACTGGAATTCAAGGGGACTCAGGGGAAGCTCGTTAGAAGAAAGCATTAATTTTACCAACGAGAAGTATCGGCAAAGAGGGCTGGCGCTTTTTCAAAAGGTGCCTACGCCCATTACGCCGGTAAAAATTAATCAAGAAAACAAGACCATTACTTTAGCTTATTTTGAAAAGCAAAGTACGGTTGATTATATCGGGGTTGCCCAGGGAGTGCCCGTTTGTTTTGATGCAAAGGAAACATCACATAAGCATCTACCATTACAAAATATACATCAGCACCAGATAGAATTCATGGCGGATTTTCGTGCTCAGCGGGGACTGGCTTTTCTTCTGGTGCATTTTACTGCTTTAGAATCATACTTTTTACTGCCTTTTGAAATTTTGAAGAGGTTTTGGGAGGAGGCGGAAAAAGGTGGACGAAAGTCCATTCCTGTTGAGGCATTTGCAGAAAAATACCGCATTCAGAAAACAGGCAATGGTTTATTGCATTATTTGGAAGCAGTAAGTCTATACTTAGAGGAAACAGAGGAAAATGAAAGAAAGGAAGGTGGCTTATGCTAAACAAAAATGTGGTGGAAAATACGCTGTCGGCGGCATTGGGTTCGGGAGCCGATTTTGCAGAAATATACATGGAGCAGACCAAACGAAATTCCATAAGTGTGGTAAACGGCAAAGTGGAGTCAGTGCAAAGCGGTCTGGATTATGGCCTTGGCATTCGATTGTTTTTTCAAAATAAAGCAATTTACGGATTTACGAATGATACTTCGGAAAAAAATTTAATTCGCATTGCCAGAGAAGCGGCTGCGGCGGCAAGGGGAGATCGGGTTTGCCCATTACAAGGATGGCAGAGAATGGATATGGCTTGCAGAAATCCCATTCTGATGATGCCTGATACAGTGGAGAAAAATAGGAAGGCAGAGAAGCTGTTTTTGGCGACGGAAGCGGCAAAAAAATATAGTCCGTTGATTCATCAAACTAGGACAGGCTGTCTGGATATTGTAAAGGATGTTTTTATTGCCAATACAGATGGACTTTGGGCAGAAGAACAGCGGGTACGTAGTCGTTTTACGGTGGAAGCCATTGCTTCTTCAGCAACGGAGAAACAAAGCGGGCATTTGGGGCCCGGTGGTTCTGTAGGCTTCGAACTTTATGATATGATTGATGTAGAAGAGAAGGCAAGAGAGGCAGCCAGAATTGCCGTTACCATGCTAGGTGCAAAGCCTTGCTCTGCCGGAAGAATGCCTGTGGTGATTGATAATGGTTTTGGTGGCGTTATCTTTCATGAGGCTTGTGGACATAGCTTGGAGGCTACAGCAGTGGCAAGAAATGCTTCTGTGTTTGCAGGCAAAATGGGACAGCAAATTGCGTCCACTGTAGTGACGGCCATTGATGACGGTACCATCCCCAACGGTTGGGGTTCTGCCGCAATGGATGACGAGGGGACGCCTACGCAACAAAATGTTTTGATTGAAAACGGAATTTTGCGTTCTTATTTGGTAGATAAATTAAACGGCAGACGCATGGGGGCCAAACCGACAGGTTCATCAAGAAGGGAAAGCTATCGCTATGCTCCTACCAGCCGTATGACCAATACATTTATTGACAACGGAAAAAGCACTACTTCTGAAATCATATCCAACACCGAATATGGTCTGTATGCAAAGCAAATGGGTGGCGGCAGTGTGGACCCGGCCACCGGCGCTTTTAATTTTGCTGTTTTGGAGGGCTATCTGATTCGAGATGGAAAAATTGCAGAACCTGTGCGAGGAGCAACTTTAATCGGTAAGGGCATGGAGGTTTTGATGCAGATTGACATGGTTGGAAATAATCTTGCCCGCGCCCAAGGGATGTGTGGCAGTATCAGCGGTTCTATCCCGACGGATGTAGGACAGCCTATGATTCGGGTAAAAGAAATGACCGTTGGCGGAAGGGGGTAAGGACTTTGGATAGACAAGCTTTGCAAAAAAAAATGATAGAAGAAGCGCTGAAAGAAGGCTTTACCGATTGTGAGGTGTTTTATTTAGGCGGCGAAAGCTTTGAAGTTTTATTGATGGAAGGCGAAGTGTCCAACTACGAAAACAGTAGTGAAGCGGGGGTTGCCTTTCGTGGAACCTACCATGGACGCACTGGATATGCTTTTTCGGAACGCTTAGAGGAAGACTGCATTCCTTTTTTGGTAGACTCAGCCAGAGAAAATGCGTTGCTTATGACAGAAGAAGAGCATGAGGATTTATTTGGTGGTGAGGCATATCCGGAATTTACCGGTTATTACCCGGAATTGGAACGAGTTTGTGTGGAAAAACGAATTCAACTTGCCAAGCGCATGGAGGAAGCAGCTTTAAATGGTGCCGAAAGCATCGCATCTCTTGATTATTGTGTTTTGGGCATTGGGAAAAAAGAAGTTTCTATTGTCAACAGTCTGGGTTTGGATATTTCTTATACCAAAAATTTTGCTTCGGGCTACGTCAGTGCCATTGCCAGGGCCGGGGAAGAAACAAAAAAAGGCTCCGCTTTTTGGAAGGGTACCGATTGGGCTGAGTTTAACCCTGAGGAAACAGGCAGGAAAGCAGCAAAGCGTGGTGCTGAGCTTTTGGGCGCTGGTTCTGTAGATAGCGGCAATTATACAGTGGTTTTAGATGGTAAGGCAATGACTTCGTTGCTATCCTCTTTTAGCGGCATTTTCTTTGGTGAAAATGTGCAAAAGGGCTTTTCCTTACTCAAGGACAGAGTAGGCGAGCAGATTGCTTCTTCTTGTGTTACCCTACGAGATGATGCAC
>JABNAD010000754.1_pt1 | contig 15804 bp, 7 predicted proteins | sample 7240381 | NCBI WGS metagenome assembly JABNAD01 (sample SAMN11332834, study PRJNA596920) | anaerobic digester metagenome | biome: digested sludge; isolation source: digested sewage sludge-derived enrichment culture grown on H2/CO2 | place: Germany: Goettingen
CTGTGCCACCTACGGAAACCCCCAGAAAATACCATTAACCGAGGACCATCCCCAGAACCCCATAAACCCCTACGGCCAGGGTAAACTCATGGTGGAAAAGGTCCTAAAGGACTACACCTCTGCCTATGGGCTCAAATATGTTTCTCTCCGTTACTTCAACGCTGCCGGTGCGGATCCAGAATGTGAAGTGGGTGAAAGGCATGACCCGGAAACCCATCTCATACCGCTCATACTGGATGCTGCCAGGGGTAAAAGAGAAGATATAAAGATCTTCGGAACAGATTACCCCACCCCTGACGGTACCTGCATCCGGGATTACATACACGTCACTGATCTGGCTGATGCCCATATAAAAGCTCTTAAATACTTAGAAGCCGGGGGTGAGAGTGAAGTTTTCAACCTGGGAAACGGTAATGGATTCTCAGTCCTGGAAGTAATAGAAGAAGTCAGAAAAGTCACCGGGAAAGAGATAAAAGCCACTGAAACCGATAGACGGCCAGGTGATCCTCCAGTCCTGGTGGGAAGTTCCCAGAAAGCCCGAGACATTCTTAAATGGCAACCCCAATATGATGACTTGACTAAAATCATCAGCACGGCCTGGGAGTGGCATAAGAAGGATAATTAAATTTGATTGAAAATTTGATGAATTTCAATTGATTTACTCCATTGTTGATTTTATTAAATTACTGATTTATTAAGATAACACTTACTTTTATTCTATTTTTTCTTGATTACTGGTTAAAATTATTTAAAAAGTAAATTTAGTTTATTAAAAATTAAATATCAAATTATTTGACTAAATAATGATTTTAAACTACTTTTAGGTATATTAAATCTTGACTTTTGTTTTTATACTGCCTATATTGATATTTTCTATGCGTAGGATATGAATAGAAAGTATTAAATATAAGTTTTAGTCCAATATCTGTGGTGAGGTTATTATTAAATAGTAATTTTATAATGGGGGAACATTTATGGGTGGAGTAAGGAGAATTTCGATTTTTATAATATTTTTGGCAGTATTAGCAATTTTCACAGGGTCTGTTGCAGCTGCGGATTGGAATGTGAGTGTGGGAAGTAGCATTCAATCGGTTGTTAATAATGCATCGGAAAACGACACAATCATTGTAAACGATAACAATGGAACTGCATATACTTATTCTGAAAATATAGTTGTTAATAAAAAAATAAATTTACATTCTGCTTCTGATTTAGTTACTATTCAAGCTTTAAACTCCTCCAAACCCGTTATTACTATTAATTCACTGGGTAGTGGTTCAACCATACAGAATTTTATAATAGCTGGCGCTACAAGTTCCGCTGGTATATACTTGAACTCTGCAAATAACTCTGTGATCACTGGAAATGTTTTTACAGGAAATTATGATGGAATTCGGCTCTATAAAAGTGCCAATAATCTTATTAGTGATAACACGGTAAGCAACATCGGCCGTATTGGAATATATGTTTATACAAATTCCGATAATAATTACGTTCAAAGCAACTTTTTAACGTCTACTCCTTATGGGATATATGTCATTAACTCAATAAACAACCAGGTAACGAGTAACCCGGTTAATAACAGTAGTTCTTATGCTGTTTATCTCAGCAACGTTAATAATACTCTCATAAGTCAGAACAACTTTAACAACAATAATTACGGGATATATCTTTACAATGCACAGGACAACAATCTAACGGGAAACTCGGTAACCAACACCAGTAAGATCGGACTATATGTCAACACCAACTCTAACAATAATAATATTCAAAATAACAACCTTACTGGCAACCAATACGGAATTAACGCATACAATTCCCAAAACAATACCATAAGTGGGAATAATGTTCTTAACACTACTTATTATGGTATTTATCTTTTTAATTGTACGCAAAGTACTGTAAACTTGAACATCATAGATTGCAGTAACAGTACTGGAATCTACCTCAACACAGGCTCTAATAACAACTACCTTCAGAACAACTTTTTAACATCCAACCCATACGGAATTCGCATATTTAACTCAATAAGCAACCAAATAATGGGTAACACTGTAAATAACAGTACTTCTTATGCTTTTTATCTTAAAAACTCTAATAACACCATCGTTGATCAAAACAACGTAACTAACAACAATTATGGAATATATCTCTATAATGCTCAAAACAATAGTCTAACTGAAAACACTGTGGCTAACAACACCAGAATTGGAATATACGTCAATACAGATTCCAATAATAACAACATCCAAAATAACACGCTAACGGGCAATCAATACGGAATCAATACTTACAATTGCTTAAATAACATTATTGCAGGGAATTTTATATCTAACGCTTTATCTTATGGTGTTTATCTTTCTAATAGTGTACAGAACACTATAACTCTAAACACGGTAAATGGTTGTAATAGTACTGGAATTTATCTCAATACTAATTCCAATGACAATTATATCCTGGAAAACATTTTAACATCAAATTTAAATGGAATTGTTGTTAGGAATTCTTTGAATAATTTTTTGTCCGGAAATGAAGTAAATAACTGTCGTTCCTATGCTTTTTATCTTAACAACGTGAATAACACAGCTATATCTCAAAATAACATCACTGGCAGCAACTATGGGCTCTATCTGTACAATAGTCAAAACAATACAGTAAACCAAAATGCACTTTATAATAACGCCAGGATTGGAGTATACATCAACAACAACTCCAATAACAATAAAATCCAAAATAACACACTAAGGGGCAACCAATACGGAATCAACACGTATAATTCCCAAAATAACACCATAATTGGGAATACTATTCTTAACACTACCTATTATGGTATTTATCTTTCCAATAGCACACAAAGCACCATAATTCAAAACACTATTAATAACAGCAACAACACTGGAATCTATCTGAACACCAATTCTGATAACAACAACATCCAGTACAATAATTTTTCGAGTAGTAGGTATGGAATTTACTTAAACAACAATTCTAATGATAATCACATCCAGAACAACATCTTAACCTTAAATCAATACGGAACCTACAGCTACATCACCCAAAACAACATAATAACCAGTAATATAATAAACAACAACACTTATGATGGAATTTACCTTTACAACTCTTCAGCTATTATCAGTTTTAACAGAATTGCTGGAAATGGTAGATATGGACTTTATAAAGTTGGAAGTGGCACTGTAACTGCAGTAAACAACTGGTGGGGTTCCAACACTCCCCAAACTTCATCAGCTAGCCATAGTGACATTTACATGCCCGGAGGTATGGTTGATTATGATCCATGGCTTATTTTAAATACAACTGCTGATACTTCCGTTACAAATGAAAATTCTGTTATTACTGCTGATTTAACTCATAACAATAGGGGTGATGATACATCCTCCTCAGGCAGTATTCCAGATGGAATTCCGGTGAATTTCACGACGGATCTGGGTACTGTAACTGGCATCTGTTATACTAGAAATGGCCGTGCTAATGCAACGTTTAACCGTGATTCAACCACTTCCGGCACAGCAAACATCACAATTTCATTGGATAAAGAAACAATCTATATCTCTGTTGTTATTGACACAACAGCTCCGAATGTGTCTGCTAGTCTTGTAGGTGGTGTTTACGATACTCCAATATATGTGTCGTTCAATGTTGTTGATGATTTTGATCCAAATCCTGTTATTTATTTCACACTTAATGGCAGTGACCCCACAACCTCCAGCACCAGATATACTAGTCCAATACACATTATTACTTTGTTTACAGAACTCAAATTTATGGCTGTAGACCAAGCAGGGAACCAGGCACCAGTACAAATTGAAGATTTCACATTAAATATTCCAATTATAAACATTAACACCACAAATGCCTACGCTAATATTCAAGATGCCATTGATGACCCCTCTACTCAGAATGGAGATATTATTGAAATAAACTCAGGTACTTATGTGGAAAATGTAATTTTGTATAAAAAACTCACTATTAGATCAGCTTCTGGAGTGACTGTAACTGTTCACGCAGCAGATCCTAACGAGAATACTTTTACTATAACTAACACTGGAAGTGGCTCAACCATAAAAAGAATTAATATAGTTGTTGATTGGAGTGGAAATGGAATATTTTTGGATTCTGCAAGCAACTGTAACATTACTGATAATACTATATCCTTTAAGGGGGGTAATGGAATTTATCTCAAATCCGCCTACAATAACATAATTACTTTTAATGATATCTCTGGCCAGTTTAGACCCGTGTCTAGAGCAGTTTTTATGAACACATATAATAATTATATAGAGACTCCGGGTAACATAAAGAACTGCATTTATCTTGAATCATCTTTTAATAACACCATAGCTGAAAACACATTAAATGGTAACGAATTATATTTTGGTATACTTTTAAGTTCATCTCCAGAAAATACCCTTGAGGGAAATTTAAACAAGGGAATTTACCTAAAATCTTCACCAGGAAACATCTTACGAAATAATGTTCTCTTTGATTTTGGGGTTGATGGAAATTGCGTTTCGGACTATATTCAGGATATTGATACAAGTAATTCCTTAAATGAAAATCCGATTTATTATATTGTAGGTCAGAAAGGATTGATTTTCGATGGAACATCATTAGGATGTTTAGCTTTAATTAATTGTGATAACATCACTGTAAAAAACATATATATTAATGTTAGTGGCATTAATGGTGCTGATGAAAAATATAGTGCATTTTTGATTGTAAATACAACAAATTCAGTATTTGAAAAATGTGATCTAGAATATTCTGAGTATGGAATATACCTTTTAAATTCTCAAAATAACTCATTTTCCTCAATAAATATGTCAAATAATTGTATTGCAATTGGCATCTATTCATCATCCAACAATCAGTTTTCAAATAATAATATAAGGTATAATCGGTACTATGGAATTATTATAAATAGTTCGCCTGAAAATATCTTGAAAAATAACGTTTTTGAGTGTAACCCTTACACTTTTGGTATTTTGGGGAATGGTGTTCAGGATTATGTTCAAGATATTGATACCACTAACATCAAAGATGGTAATCCTATTTATTATATAATAGGGCACGATGGACTCACCTTTGATGGAATTCCTATGGGGTATTTGGCATTGATCTCATGTAATAACATTACCTTGAAAAATATAGTTGTTTACTCGAATGATAATGGAATATTCCTTTTTAATACTACTAATTCCTGGATTGAAAGTTGTACCCTATCTATGAATGAAAACGCAGGAATATTTTTGGATAATTCATCAGGAAACACGTTAATCGGGAACAATTTCAATTATAACTTCCGTGGAATTTGTTTAAAAGACTCTACGTGTAATACTATCATTGAAAACCAGTTTCTTGATGATTATTTTGGTAGTTATACTTATTCAATTACTCTAGAAAATTCATCAGGAAACACAATTAGTGGAAATGTTATGACTAATCGTGAAAACGGAATATATCTGATAGAGTCTGTTAACAACACAGTTTCAGGAAACGTTATAACCAATAATCTTAATGGTATAACTCTAGAAAATTCATCAGGAAACACAATTAGTGGAAATATGGTGAACTACGGTTGGAATGGAATTAATTTAAAATCCTCTTTTAACAACACTTTAATGGAAAATAACATAACTAATACGTATTATAATGACATAATACTTGAATGGTCACATGGAAATATAATATCAAATAATATAATTGAGTTTAATGATGAAATATACTTTTTCATGAATGGAATTTTAATTCTAAATTCTGTTAACAACACCATTATTGGAAACCAGCTTATTCAGGCCCCTAATGGTATTGTGTTAAATAACTCTTCCCATATTATCATATCTGGGAATACTTTTGATTTTGAGAACAATCTACTTATTAACCCAATAAATGACAATGCAATTAAAATTATAAATTCTTCTAATACCACGATAAATGGGAACCAGATAATTAAGGCTTCTAATGGGATCATTCTTGATTACTCTTCTGAGACCATAATATCTGGAAACACATTTGACTCCATTACCCACGAGATACTAATTCATGAATCAACAGGAACTCTAATATCAGGTAATCAGTTTAGTAATACTATTTCTAATGGCATTAACTTAGAAAACGCTTCAGGAACCATAATAAGTGAAAATATAATTCAAAATAGCGAATATGGAATATATCTTAAAAATTCCACTAACAACACAATCTATAATAACACAATCTATAACTGTGGTATGGGAATTTATTTGGAAAATTGTTCCCAAAATATCATATTAGAAAATTTCATTGGAAGAAACATTGAAAACCATTATGGTCTTTGGCATGAAAGTGCTTATGGCATTGTGCTAAAAAATTCCTCTGATAACAGAATCCTGAGAAATAATGTAGATTTGGTAAGTAAAAATTGGTTAACAGTAAATTATTGTAGCCCAACATATTCTCTTGATTACTTTGGAATTTACTTAGATAATTCACCCGGCAATATTATAGAAAACAACTCAATCAATATAAACACACATATCATCAGATCTTTCTCTGATCTTGAAAATTCGGAACTTGTTCGGTTTTATCTCCATAATTATGGAATTTATTTATATAACTCGGCAAACAACAGTGTAGAAAACAACTCAGTCAACATAACTACCAGAACTGAAATTGATTTTGCGCATAGTGGGTTCCGTGTTTTCTTGTTTTATGATCCCTATTATTATGGAATTTACCTTGAGAACTCATCAAACAACCGAATTAACAGCAATGATATCCACGTAAATACAAGCGACTATTTATATGATTACAATGACCTGACGCACTACTATTATTATGGTATTTATTTGGTGAACTCTGCTTACAACTATGTTAACGGCAATTCATTCATTATAAACAATGATCCCCTTGAAGCTGATTACTATTACTATTGTGGAATTTATTTGGTGAACTCTGCTGATAACTGGCTTAACAACAACTCTTTCGCGATAACCAATGGTCGATTTTATAATTTCGGAATTTATCTGATAAATTCTTCTAACAATTTAATAACCCATCATACTGTTAATTGTTCGGTTAATGGAATTTATCTCGATGGTTCATCTCCAGGAAATACCATAGATGAGAATAACGTGATTAACAATTTAAGTACTGGGGTTTATGTCTATGGTGATGGTAACACCATCACAGACAATAATGTATCTTCTAATGGTGGAAATGGAATAACCGTTATCGGTAATAATGAACGGGTTATTGGAAATACTGTAACCAACAATGGTGGAATAGGAATATCTGTAACTGGTGATGCTCTGGATTCAGGTATAGTTATATCTGGAAACACAGCCGTGGGTAATACTGGTGATGGGATTAATGTTGTGGGTAATGCTGCTATTATCACACCAGACAATACCATTCATGATAATGGTGGTTATGGACTTTATGTGCAGGGAGATAACATCAATCTTTCAGGATTTACCATCTATAATAATGGTCAGGATGGTATTTGTGTATCTGGAAATAATTTCCATATTCAGGGGAATACTGTCACGGATAATGGTGTTGATGGGATTTCTGTTTCTGGAAATAATGAAGAAATTCAGGGAAACACGGCTAATAACAATAGCCAGAATGGAATAAATGTTTCTGGCCAAAATTTAACCATTTCCGGAAACACTGCCAACTATAACCATAATAATGGAATAAATGTACAAAGTGACAGTGTAACTGTTTCTGGTAACACTGCCACTGGTAATGGGCAGGATGGAATATCTGTCAATGGTAATGGTGCTACTCTCACTGACAATACTGTGACCTATAATCATCACAATGGAATAACCGTCACTGGTAACAATGCAACGATTTTAAGGAATATTGCAACTAATAATAGTGGAACTGGAATATCAGTCACTACCAGTGCAACTGTCTCCGGCACAACTCTTTCATACAACACCGCCACATGGAATGGACAAGACGGACTATACACCACGGGAAACAACGCCGTCATCACACCAGATAATACCATACATGACAATGGACGTTATGGACTTTACGTGATTGGAGATAACATCAACCTCAACGGATTCAACATCTACAATAACGGTCAGGACGGGATTTATGCACCAGGGCACAATGTGAATATTACAGGAAGTACTTTGACTGATAATGGTGGTAACGGAATATCCGTTACAGGGGATAACGAGTATATTTATGGAAATACTGTAACCAATAAAGGTAATATAGGGATATCTGTTATCGGTGATTATGCAATTGTTTCGAATAATATTGTAACCAATAGTATTGAAAATGGAATCTCAATTACAGGTAAATATGCAGTTGTTTCTGGGAATACTGTAACAAATAATAAGAAAGATGGAATATTAGTCACAGGTGATTATGCACATATTTCTGGAAATACTGTGACTCATAACGGTGGTAATGGTATTAATGTTCAAGGGAAAACCGCTGTTGTTAATAGTAATCCGGCTGTCACTAATAATGGTGGTAATGGAATATTGATTACTGGTGATTATGCGTACGTTTCAGGGAATACTGTAAATAGTAACGGTAATTATTATTCTGCTCCAATTATTCCTTCTGAATTGATGTCTCAATCTTATCAGGAACTTTCAAATGCTTATACAATTTTTAAAGAAAAAATAAAACTTTTTAATTCTAGATTGTATAATAGCACATTTATGGGTGAATTAGGAGTTACTCTAATGGAGTTTTTCACGGATACAATCACTGAGATGGTATCTGTCCCTGCGGCTTTGGACTATATCTCCACTTTAAGTTCCATTTACGGAAGTTCAAATGTCATGGGAAGTATTGAGAATAAACTTAATTCTTTGAGCTATGGTAATGGTATTACAGTGATCGGGGACCATGCCAATGTTACTGAAAATTTTAATGTAATTGATAACAGCGGTTTTGGAATTTCAGTTACGGGTGTTTTTGGATCGGTTTCTTACAATATAGTTACATATAATGGTGGGGGAATTTCAGTTCAAGGAGATAATAACAAAATTGATCAAAATACTGCCAATTATAATCATTGGGTGGGAATTTATGTAAATGGAATTAAAAATAATATTTATTATAGCCAATGTAATGACAATCTGGGAATTGGTATATATGTTTCTGGACAAAATAGAGTTATTGGTAGCGTTTCAATAGATCATAATGGTTTAGATGGTATTGTGGCTCATGGAGATCTGTCAGCAGATATACAAAGTATGCTCGATCCTCTAGTTCCTTTCCCTTCAGTCGATAATGTAATATTTGGAAATGAATTGAGTAATAATGGTGGAAATGGTATCTTTTGTGATGGAAATCCAGTTATTAGTGAAAATATGGGTAGCAGTAATGGATTGTTTGGAACTTTAATTGCAGGTAATCCATTAACCCTTTTAGTACTACCAAATCCTGTAGAAGGTAATCTTGGTGCGGAATTGCCTCCAATGCAATTAATAGCTATTCCAGCTGACATAGCTGATGTCATTCAATATGTTGTTGGGGCATTTCATAATGTAATAGTATCAGATCTTGCAGGTAATGGTTAATGTTGGATAAATTCTTGACTGTAATACTAGTGGAATGTAACATTAATCTTGTGGAGTTTAATCTTGGATATTAACTCAATGTTTTGATGTCATCAATACAATAAAGAACTAGCAATCTTTTTATTAATCGAGGTCTTTCAAATGCTTTCAAATTTAGAAATTAAAGTAAGGAATGAATGTAGAATCAAAGGGTTAGATCCAGATGAAATTTTACAATTAATGCAAGTTCCTTATGAATGGAGGGAGGATAGTTTTCTATTTGATTTCGATTCTATGCCAGTTGAAAAATTATCTAATTATGTTGATTACATTTTTAGAAAGCAAGGATACAGTTTAGATAAGGGAACTCAAATAGATGGTGTTTATGTTAAGAACAGATTTGGTGATTCGCTGGCTTATAAGCGACTTCCAATTGAATATAAATATGAAGTTAAAATATACTCAAATGAAGAAAAAACATGTTTAAAAATTTCTAAAGTATTCCATGGAAACTTAATGTCTGCTGATAAAACAATCTATGGAGATAATTACCTTAATTCTGAATTAAACAAAATAATTGACCAAATAAAATTTTTAAAACCGTCAATTAAAGGTTATCTTGTTTGTGATAAATGTGGTGTATATTACGAAATGCATCAAGGAGAATCCCCAGAAGATTTCCCTGATAATTGTGAATGTGGTGGAACTTTTAAATACATTGCCAGTCCAATTTTACCCGATGAAAAACTTGTAAAACGAAAAAGAATGGCCTGTCCAACTGAATACCTGCGCGCCCCCACAGTTTTAATCGTAGTAAGTTTAGTATGTATTTCAACTGTTGCATACAATACAAGTGAAATACTTACTTTGGGAATTATTGGTTTAGCATTTAGCATGGCTTTCATGTTAATTCGTATTAAAAGTCAAGAATTAGTTATGAAAACAATATCTCGGCGGTTACTCTATTTTTTAGTGGCAATTTTATTTTTTGTGGAGGGTTGGGCATTAGGTAACAAATCATTTACAACTGATAATTACAGTATAATGGCGATGGTGCTCTTTTTTTTCATGCTTATAGCCTTAATATTTGGTTTAGGTATGATTTTCAAAGTAATTAGTCCGGATAATCCTCGAAATTTCTTGGATCCGCCTTTATGAACGTTTAATATTTTTAATCTTTCATTCTTGGTTCAATTAGTAGAATTGTTGGTGTAGCGTTATAAGGAAAAAATTGAGGTAATTTCATTCAGGGGTAATACTGTGACAGGTAATGGTGTTGATGGGATTTCTGTTTTTGGTAATAATGAAGAAATCCAGGAAATACCGCTAATAGCAATGGCAATGATGGAATAAAATGTTTCCGGCCAAAACTTAACCATTTCCCGAAAACACTGCCAATTATAATGATAATAATGGGATAAATGTGCAGAGTAGCAGTGCAGTCTCTGGTAACACCGCCACCTGGAATGGACAAGACGGAATTTACACCATAGGAAACAACGCCATCGTCACACCAGACAACACCATTCATGATAATAGTCGTTATGGACTTTACGTGATTGGAGATAACATCAACCTCAACGGATTCAACATCTACAACAATGTTCAGGACGGGATTTATGCACCTGGACACAATGTGAACATTACAGGAAGTACTCTGACTGATAATGGGGGAAATGGTATTTCTTTAACTGGTAATTGGGCTTACATAGTGGGCAATACTATCATTAACAAAGGTAACATTGGAATTTCAGTTATTGGGGCTTGGGTTTTTGTTTCTAATAACATTATAAGCAATAGTATTGCGGATGGGATATCAGTTTTAGGTGATAATGCAGTTGTTACTTGGAATACTGTAACCAATAGTAAAAAAGATGGAATATCAGTAAACGGAAATTATGCAAGTGTTTCGAATAATACTGTTTCAGGAAACAATGAAGATGGAATAGTAGTTAACGGATATGCTGCGACCATTATGTCTAACTATGTAACTTCACAAATACAAGGAAATGGTATTACAGTGATAGGAAATAATTCATGGATCTCTCAGAACATCGCAGAATATAATGGTAATAATGGAATTTTCATTAACGGTAACCACGCAACAGTTTACGAGAACACAGTGAATAACAATGGTTCTCCAGTACATTCAATTCTTAACATTCCTCAATTTGTGAAAGATCAGAACGCTGAAAACGTAGCATATTGGGTTAATTACTATAACGGATTGATTGACGATTGTTTTACCCAATTATCTAATCAAACATGGGTAGGCGAATATATAAGTGATTTTGTCGCATATTTTTCATCATTAGCTTCTGAATTTGCCGCATCATCTGAAATGGAGGATTATTATTCAGTTTTAAATTCTCTTTATGGTGGTGGTGTTGAGAGTAAACTACTTTCTTTAGGTGGTCATGGTAATGGTATTGAAGTATCTGGGGATTTTGTATCGATTTCAAATACTCATGCCAATAATAATGAGGGTTATGGAATTTTCGTAACTGGTGATGATACAAATATCGAAAATAATCCCCAAATTACAGGTAATGGTGGGGGGATTGCTATTATTGGAACTAACACCCATCTTCGAAGCAGCACTGCCAATGAAAATGAATGGGTCGGAATTTACGTTAATAGTGATAGATCAGAATATTATCGCCAAAGTTTTATAGATGATTGCACAACTGAAAACAATGGAATTGGTATTGTTGCATCTGGAGTAATATATGTTGCTCATTGTCATGCTAATCACAATAAATTAGATGGTATTCTAGCCATTGGGGAATTATCAGCTGGTGGCGATCCTTTAAGTCTTGCTATCTCTGAATTGAGTAATGGCCTGTACTCTAATGAAGTGAATGATAATGGTGGAAATGGTATCTATAGTTATGGGAACAATGCGATGGCTCTTAATTATGGTGATGGCAATGCATTGGTGGGAATAATGGTATGTGGGAATCCTTTTATTTTGGCTCCACCAAATTCGGTCACAGGTTATTACGGTATTCAGTTCCCCCTAACATTCCAACTAATACAAATAGCAACTTACGCAGATAGCACATATGCTATAGAAACAGGTGCAATAAAACTAAACGGCCTCATAGATTGTATAGGAGACAGAACAGCAGAATATCTTTCTACACTACAATCATATATTCCTAATCCATGATATATTGGTGAATTTGTAGTTTAATCATATAGAAAATATATTAACCTAAAAAACTAAATTTAAAAAGCTATAAACACACTTAAAATTCATAGATGACTGAAATAATAAAATTTTTTTACTTACAACATAATGAGTGTTATCCATGCCTTACCTAGTTTGCGATAAATGTGGAAGTTACTACGAACTCCAACCTAATGAAGCTCCCATGGATTTCAATGATAAATGTGAATGTGGTGGGAATTTAAAATGCGTTCAGAATTTAAAAGATGTGGATGAATCTCAGAAAATTTGTCCTAATTGTGGATGTGTTATGGGGGATGATGATGAAACATGTCCAGCTTGCAATTTCGAACTGGAAACACAACCTATAACAGAAAAACAACTAATTTTTGGATTTTTATGGTACTTACCGTTAATAAGCTTTTTTATGACAGGTACCATTATATTTATCGGATTGTCGGGGGTTATAGTTCTTCCTTTAATTTTTCAATCCCAATCAACAAATATTTATTCAGATCTCGGAAATATTCTATTTTTCTCATTTTTTACTATTGGTATGTTTATAGTAGTTATCAAGTCAATAGAAAGATTCCGCAATAGATATTTGAAATGGTATAAAAAAGAGAATCTTAATTGGTCAGCAATTATCGTTTCCTTTCTAGTTACGCTGGTAATTGGTATTTTTGGTGGAAGATACTTGCCAGATAATGTTAGTCTTATTGGGCCGGTGATTGGCGGATTTGTTGGAGGTTTAATTGTTGGTAATCGTTACATTGATGGGATTGTAAATGGGGGAATACCTACAGGTATAGCGGCGTTTATTGGCTTTCCACTTCTTGTAATAATATTTGGAAGTCAAATACCTATTATAATCAACACACCACTTGGAATGTCCTTGTTTGTCACGTTATCAATTGCAATTCCTTATTTCCTGCTCTTTTTCATCATTGGCTCTATTAGTGGAATTGTTGGTGTAGTTATAAGAAAAAAATGGAATAGTTAATGGAGTTCTTTGTATTTTTAGGAGAAAATAAGTTAAAGGTGGTACTATTGTTTCTAGCGAAGAAATCAGGTTAAAACTTGCATTAATAAGGGAAGGAGTGGACTCTGAGGAGGGATTCAAAATCGCATTGGAAATGCAAAGGCCATTGGAATGGGTGGATGGTTCTTGTATTATTGATTTTGATTCAGTATCTGTTGAAGATCTTGCTATTATTATCAAAAATTTATTTGAAGAGGGAGGGTATCATTTAGAGGAAGGTACACCTGTAAATGGAATTTATGGTAGGGGAAACGCTTCATTACGCCTATTAGTTGGTTAATTTGCATTTAGGTACAGATTTAAAGTAGAAATATATTCGGAAGGTGAAATTACATTTCTAAAAATTTATAAAGCACTGACTGGTATAAAAGAAGGGATTATTTGTGGATGGCAGGGATTAGCCTTTTATAATATAGAATTTCACAGAATCATTGATACATTCAAATATTTAGGACCTAATTATGAAGGTTACATGGTATGTGATACGTGTGGAGGATATTATAAATTACAACCGGGAGAATCTCCTGAAGATTTCACTGATAAATGCGAATGTGGTGGAAACTTAAAATACATAGAAGATGCCGATTTTGAAGAAAAATAGTCCACCGAAGCTGTATTCCTTAGGGAGTATAGTCCTGGGTCTTTGGAATGATAGAATCCTCAATACTTTGAGTCCGCAATCATTTGAAGAAATAGATATACACTTTGGCTACCACCCGACTACTGATAATAAAGGTGATATTAATAATTGGAGGTCACTTGGGTTGAACTATACTTTTAATAAAAAATGATCGATTATACCATAAAACACTCATATTAAATAGAGATAACTTAAAATTAGGCATATATTAACCTATATTTCCATATAAATGAAGCAGTTGATTATAATGAATATTAAAGAAATTATAATAGACTCTATTAAATATCCTTTTTTGGATTGGAAGAAAATTCTTATTTTGGGATTGATAGTTGTTATTTGTCAAATTCCGCTTGATATTATAAGTCCATTTAATTTACATTATTATTTAACTTATCCATTTTTAGTTATTGCTTTATTGATTAATTGTTTTATTATTGGATATTTTTTCAAAATTATTCAATATTCCTTAAAAGATACAAGGGAACTTCCTAAATTTAGTAAGTGGGTTAATTTGTTTAAAAATGGGTTTAAAGTAACTTGTGTAAGCTTTATATATTCAATACCTGCAACTTTACCTTTAGTAATATTAAACTCATCTTTACTCAATTTTTATTCACACGTACCTTACTTTTTTATCTTTATAATGGATGCAATAGGGCACGGATATTTTTATACAATTTGGTTTGTGTATATTTTATATTTATTAATACTCTTCCCGATATCTCTAATAGCAATTGCTAATATGGCTAACAATGATGGTAAATGGAGTTATGCATTTGAATTTAAAGTAATATTTGATAAAATAAAAAATATAGGATGGATTAAATTTTATTCCTGGTACTTATCAACAAGTGTAATTGAATTATTGATATTTTTAATAGGATCTATTATTACCATGCTCTCAATTTTAATTCCCACTTTTCCATTCGGATTAATTGCTCCATTAATTCTAACCCCCTACATCTACATATTTTTCGCTAGATCAATCGCCCTAATTTACCAATCAGACAATACAATCTAATTTCTTATTAGATGGACCGCATTGATTTATAATTCTGCAATAAAGAGTTATTGAATCCTGGAAAGCGACACAAACTATCAACTAAACCAGTATGGCTGAAACTAATATTTAATTATGAATAAAAATCAACCGAACACCATTATTTCATTAAAAAATTAAAAATGAGAATATTTATTTTAGAGAATATTTATTTTATAATATTCTTCAAATACTCCCTTAGCTCCTCACTAACTGCAGGGTCCTGCAGGGCTATCTCCAGGGAGCTTTTAAGCCATTCCACATTGTTCCCAATATCGTACATTTTCCCATCAAATATATGGCCGTATATATTGTCTAACTGTCTCATGGCATCAGTTAACTGTATCTCCCCACCCACACCTGGTGGCACTT
>JABNAD010000755.1_pt1 | contig 15785 bp, 20 predicted proteins | sample 7240381 | NCBI WGS metagenome assembly JABNAD01 (sample SAMN11332834, study PRJNA596920) | anaerobic digester metagenome | biome: digested sludge; isolation source: digested sewage sludge-derived enrichment culture grown on H2/CO2 | place: Germany: Goettingen
GTGCACGGCAGCCCCGCCGGCCGCCGTGCAGGACATGGTCGAGGGCGTGCGCATCCCCCGCGGGGCCGGCGCCGCGGTGGACCACTAACCTCCGACGCGGGGGCCGGGCGACCGGCCCCCGGACAAGGACGGCGCCATGAACGCGGGAATCCAGCCTGCGGGGTACGACAGCATCATCACCTTCCTGGAGGGCACCCTGCCCTTCTCGGAACTGGACCGGCCGAGCCTGGTCCGTATCGCCAGGCACTGCCTGGTGGACTTCTTCCCGGCCGGGACCCGGCTCCTGCGCCGGGGGGTGAGCGAGGTGGACGGCCTCTACCTGATCCAGAAGGGGGCCATACGCCTCTTTCACGAGGACGAGGGCGTCCTGGTGGACATCCGCACCGACGGGGCGTCCCTGGGCGCCCTGTCCCTGTTCAACGGCGAGAAGGCGGCCCTTGATGCCGAAACCGTCGAGGACACCTTCCTCATCAAGATCCCGCGCGAGAAATTCTTCGAGGCTGTGCACCTGAACCCCGCCATCCCCCGCTTCTACCTCAAGTCCTTCGCCGACACCTTCCTGTCCAAGGCCTTCGAGGAGATGCGCTGCAAGCCCGCGGCCCAGCACGAGGACCACAGCCTGCACCTCTTCAGCAACCCCGTGGGCGGCCTGGTCAGCCGCGAACCCGTCAGCGTCCCCTTCGGCCTGAGCATCCAGGCCGCGGCCAGGGAGATGATCCGCCACAACACCGGGTCCCTTCTCTTCCGGGAGCCATCGGGGGAGATCTGCGGCATCGTCACGGACACGGACCTGCGCAAGGCCATGGCCCTGGGCCTGGATCTGCAGGCCCCGGCCGAGACCATCATGTCCACGCCCGTGGAGAGCATCGACGCCTCGGCCGTGTGCTTCGACGCCCTGATGACCATGATGTCCCGCAACATCCACCATCTCGTGGTCAAGAGCCACGACAAGGTGCAGGGGGTCATCAGCTCCCACGACATCATGCTCCTGCAGGGCCGCTCGCCCATGTCCGTGTTCCGGGAGATCGCCTCGCGCACGACCATCGCCGGCCTCTACCCCCTGCACGACAGCATCACCCCGGTCATCCGCACCCTGGTCCAGCAGGGGGCCAAGGCCGGCAACATCACGCGCATGATCGCCATCCTGAACGACCAGATCATCACGCGCCTGATCGAGCTCATGCTGCGCGAGCTGGGCCCGCCGCCGGTCAAGTTCTGCCTGCTGCTCATGGGCAGCGAGGGCCGGCGCGAGCAGACCTTCGCCACGGATCAGGACAACGCCCTGATCATCGACAACTGCGGGGTGGATTTCCTGGAGCGGGCGGCGGAGACGTACTTCTCGGCCTTCACGGAGCGCATGGTCGGCCACCTCATCAACTGCGGCTTCCCGCGCTGCCCCGGCGACATGATGGCCTCCAACCCCGTCTGGCGCGGCACCCTGGACGCCTGGAAGGGACGGGTCGACACCTGGGTCGCGGCACCCGAGCCACAGCGCGTGCTGGCAAGCTCCGTCTTCTTCGACTTCCGCGGCGTCTGCGGCCACAAGGAGCTGGCCGAAAACCTGCGCCAGCACGTCACCAGCGCCTGCGCCGGCAAGGACCTCTTCCTGCGCTACCTGGCCGCCGACTGCCTGAACGCCCGCCCCCCCCTGACCTTCTTCAAGAACTTCATGGTCGAGAAGGACGGGGAGCACAGGAACACCCTGGACATCAAGGCCCGGGGGCTCCTGCCCTTCATGGACTTCGCCCGCGTCATGTCCCTGTACCACGGCATCCGCGAAACCGGCACCCTGACCAGGCTGGACCTCCTGCACCAGGCCGGGCACCTCTCGCGCGACCTGTACCACGAAGCGCGGGAGGCCTTCGAGTTCCTGCTCCACGCTCGGCTCATGCACCAGCTCGAACAGATGGAGGCCGGGACGAAGCCCGACAACCGCATCGACCCCGGCACCCTCTCGGCCCTGGAAAAACGCACCCTGCGCGAGGCCTTCGGGGTCATCACCGCCCTGCACGGCGTGCTGCGCGAAACCTTCCGCCTGAACATGGGGTGACGGACATGGCCCCTTTCGCCATCGACAGCCTGCGCCGTCTGCTGGGACTGGCCCCACAAGCCTCGAACCTGCCCGCCCTGGACGAGAACAACCGTCTCTGCCGCGAGCTGGACCAGAACCGCCCCCTGAACGACTACGTCTACACCGTGCTGGACACGGAACTGACGGGCCTCTCGGCGCGCAAGGAGGAGATCGTGTCCGTCGGGGCCGTGCGCGTGCGGGGCCTGGCCATCGCGCCCGGCGAAAGCTTCTCGGCACTGGTGCGTCCGAGCATCCCCCTGCCCAAGGTCAGCACCCTCATCCACCGCATCACGCCCGAGGCCATCGCCCTGGCCCCACCGCCGCATGAGGTCCTGCCCGGACTGATCGAATTCTGCAAAGGCACCCTCATCGTCGGGCACCACATCGGCCTGGACATGTCCTTCCTGAACCGTGCCTGCCGCAAACACCACGGCCTGCCCCTGGCCAACCCCTGCCTGGACACCATGCGCATGGCCGTGCTCTGGCGCGAAAAGCGCAGCCCGTCCCACTACGAGCGCTTCAGCCTGAACATCTCCTACGTCCTGACGGACCTGGCCGAGGAGTTCGACCTGCCCCGCTTCACGGCCCACGACGCCCTGGGCGACGCACTCCAGACCGCCTATCTCTTCGTCTACCTGGCCAAAAAAATCGCCCGGAACACCCCCCTCACCCTGAAGGAGCTGTTCCGGGCCGGCCAGAGCTGGCGATGGTACATGTAGACGGCGCATTTCAACCTGGACGCGCGAGAAAAGGACATTTACGGGTAATCATCCATACTGAGGATCAATCCCTGCGCACCCATGAAGAAAATAATCTGCTTCGCCATGTTCCTTGCACTGTCCCTGCCCTCGCTCGAGGCCTGCGCTCTCACGCTGGCCGTGGAGGACGCCTGGGAGCCTTACGCCAATCCCGATGGGACGGGGATGTCCGTGGAAATCGTGACCGCGGCCTTCAAGTCCGTCGGGGTCGAGGTTGTTCTCGAAGTCCTGCCCTATGCCCGTGTCCTGCATGAGGTCAAAAGCGGGAAATACGTAGGGGGACTCAACGTCGCAAGGGAAACGTCAAGGGAAGACGACTTCCTGTGGGGCAGGGAGATGCTTTTCCTGGCCCATGCGCACTACTACCACCACACGAGCAGGCCCCTCCGGGTCCAGGAACCCCGGTCCCTGCAGGGCGGGGAAAGGATCGGCGTGATCCGCGGCTACGAGTACGGAAACCTTTTTCACGACCACGAGGGGATCGTCAGGGTATGGGCCAACAGGCACGATCAGATCATCGACATGCTCAGGCTCGACCGAGTGCAGGCGGTCATCATGTTCGAGAAAACCGCAGGGCTATACCTGCGGGAAATGCACCTGGAAGACGAGATCCAGGCAGCCTTTCCGAGTGAGCCGAGCAGGATTTTCGTCGCCTTCTCCAAGCGCCGCCCCGAAGCCCCGCACTATCTGGAACTGCTCGACGAGGGGCTCCGGCGCATCAAGGCCGACGGCACCTACCAGGCCATTCTGGACAGGTACTGACCGTCGGCAGGCGGCTTCCCTCTCACTGACCATCCCGCTCAGAACAGGGAAAAGAGCATCTTGGTGCCGACCACGAAAAGTATCACGGCGAAGGCACGCTTGAGCTTGTCCACGGGCAGGCTGTGGGCAAGGCGCACGCCCAGGGGCGCCGTCAGCACGCTCATGACCGCGATGGCCACGAGGGCCGTCAGGGATACGTAGCCCAGGGAGTAGGGCGGCAGGTTCTCCACGCCCCAGCCGTTGGTGATGTACCCCACGGTCCCGGCCACGGCGATGGGGAAGCCGATGGCCGCCGATGTGCCGATGGCCCTGTGGATGGGAATGTTGTGCCAGACCATGAAGGGCACCGAGAGAGTGCCGCCGCCGATGCCCACCAGGCTCGACACCACGCCGATGACGTTCCCGACCCCGAACATCCCGGCCATGCCCGGCAGCTGCCGGGAAGGCTTGGGTTTCTTGCCGGACAGCATCTGGTAGCAGACGAAGTAGAGGAAGACGACAAAGAAGCCCTTGAGCCAGGCCGTGCTCAGGCCCGCCGCGATGAAGGTGCCGAGGAACGTGCCGACCAGGATGCCGGCCACGACCCGCCGGACCACGGACCATTCCACCGCGCCGCGCCGGTGGTGGGCCATGAAGCTCGAAACCGAGGTGAAGACGATGCTGGCCATGGAAGTGCCCAGGGCCAGATGCATGATGAGCTCGTTGGGAAGGTTCTGCAGTTCCATGCAGAACACGAGCATGGGCACGATGACGAGCCCGCCGCCGATGCCCAACAGACCCGCCAGGACGCCGGCGATGGCGCCGACGACAAGATACAAGGCCAGCACTTCCAACATGGTTCCCCCTGATGACGGCCCCGGGACATGACCCTGAGCCCTGAAATTGGTAGGACCAATTTCTGAACCACTCCGGCGCGCTTGTCAACGTCCGTGTCGCCACGCGCGACAAAGAGGCTTGCATTTCGCCGCCGGGCGATGGATGTGCACCCAAGGTCAGTCGCAAGGAGAGGACACGTGGGACACATCGTCGGCAAGGACATCTACCGCAAGCTGGGCCGCCGCCTGGATCAGGCGCCGGTGCGCACGCCCTGGACCCCGGTCTTCCGGGAACTGGTGGAATCTCTCTATTCCAGGCCCGAGGCGGAGCTCGTCTCGCGGCTGCCCTACCGGCCCTCAAGCATGCCGCGCATTGCCCGCATGCTCGGCGAGCCCGAGTCCGCCCTGCGCCCCATGATCGAGGGGCTGTGCTCCAAAGGCTTGGTCCTCGACATCTGGGACGGCCGCCAATACCTCTACATGGTCAGCCCCATCGTCATCGGCTTCTTCGAGTTCACCATGATGCGCACGGGCCCGGATCTGCCGCGGGCGCGCTGGGCCGAACTCTTCCAGGCCTACATGTTCGGGGAGAAGGATTTCCTGCACGCCAATTTCGGGGACGGGCAGCGGACCTCGGTCATGCGCGCCCTGCCCCACGAGGAGGCCCTGGGCGAGCATGTCGAGATCCTCGACTACGAGAAGGCCTCGGCCCTGATCGAGGAGCACACGGAGTTTTCCCTGGGCCTGTGCTCCTGCCGCCACGAGAAGCACCATCTGGGGCACCCGCCCTGCCCCACGCCCATGGAGACGTGCACGTCCATGGGCACCGGGGCGCAGTTCCTCATCCGCAACGGTTTCGCCAGACCCATCGACAAGGCGCAGATGCGCGACATCCTGGCCCGCTCCCGCGACCGGGGCCTGGTCCTGTCCGCGGACAACGTGCGCCGCGACGCGGGCTTCATCTGCCACTGCTGCGGATGCTGCTGCAACCTGCTCCAGGGCGTGCGCGACACGGGCTACACGGGCATTCTCGTCACATCGAGCTTCGTGGCCGTGGTGGACGAGAACTTGTGCACGGGCTGCGGCCTGTGCGCCAAGGCCTGCCCCGTGTCCTTCGCGACCATGCGCGCCAAGGCGCCCGGGGCAGCTCCCCGGACGCCCAAAAAGGTCGTCCAGATCGACCCGTCCTGCCTCGGGTGCGGCGTCTGCGCCCTGAAATGCCCCACCGGGGCCCTCAGACTCCATCCCCGCCCGGTCCGGGTCCATCATCCCGAAGACAGCTTCGAACGCGTCATGCTCCAGGCCCTTGAGCGCGATACCTTCCAGACCTTCCTCTTCGACAACCCGCAGAGCCGCACCCAGGAATTCATGCGCGCCCTGGTCGGCGGATTCCTGAAACTGCCACCGGTCAAACGCGCCCTGCTGGGCGAAAAGCTGCGCTCACGCTTCCTCTCGGCCCTGCGCAGGCTGGCGGGTTAGACGCAGACCCCGACGTCGGCAGGCTCATAAAGACTGAAGCCGCCCCTGGGACGGCTTCGTAACTCCTTCCACGCCTGGTGGCCGAGCTGTCAAAATCGGCAACACAACCGACACGTTCGTCAACCGCCTCACTCCATCGCCCAATTCTCCATTCGCAACTGCGGAACACGTTCGAACTCTTTCCCGTTGTTGGTCACCAGGATGCAATCAAGGGCCAAGGCGTGGGCTGCGATGAGCATGTCCAGGGATCCGATGGGTGTGCCCCGGCGTTCCAGGCAGGCCCGAAGATCCCCGTACCACTGCGCCGCTACGTCATCATATGGGATGATCTCCAGCGGGGCCACGAATTGCGTCAGGGCAAACCGATTCTGTTCCGGGCGCGAGCTTTTGGCCGCCCCGAACATCAGTTCGCTGAAGGTGATGGACGAAATGCCGATGCTCGACACGTCCGCCCGCCTGAAACGCTCCAGCACCTGCGGCGGCCTGCGCTTGATGACGTAAATGCAGATGTTCGTGTCGAGCAGCCAGGTGATCACAGCTCTTCCCGCACGTCCTGCGGCGGCTGATCCCTTGCGCTCATGAAATCGTCGGAGAACTGATCCAGGCTGTTCATAAGCGGCGACCACGGATCATCCTTGGGCAATAAAACGACCATGTTGCCGATCTTCCTGACGAACACGTCCTCGCCGGAAAAGCGCAGTTCCTTGGGAAGCCGGACTGCCTGGCTGCGGCCGTTGTTGAAAAGCTTCGCGGTCTGCATGTGACACCTCCGCACAGTAAGTATATACCACCGTATATACCACCGAGGACACCCTGGCAATTCGGAGAACTACCCAGCCGTGAAGAAATCCGGAATTGCCGAATTTCAGCCAAACGTGCGGAACAGACCCCAGCAAAGGGCCGCTTTCCCGTTCAACCTTGACCTTTCCTGCAAGACAACACCAGCGCTTCTCGTCCGGCGTTGGCATTTCCTTCCGCCCACGACCTGGTTCCGTTCAGGGGGCTGCAACGCCCCCTGCGGCTCACTCCTCGGGTTCAGAGCTGAAGGTGCGGATAGAGGCGATCTCCTCCCAGCCGTAATAGGTGTTGACGGTCTGGCCGTCCTCCTTTTCCGTGACGCGCAGGAAGTCGGAGCCCAGGAAGAGCGCGGCCTTTTCGTAAATCCTGCCTTCGTTGATCTGAATCTTCAGGCCCTTGCGCAGCTTGCGCGAAAGGGTGCCGTGCAGGGGCATGGAAGCGTATTCGACGACTTTTTCCAGACAATTGACGTTCATGTGCTCTCCGTTGCTGTTGGCCCTACCACGCGCCGGCACCCATGGTGCACAGCCGTTGCATGGAGGGCAGTGGTGGGTGGAAGGGAACCGCGGTCACGTCGGTGGCCGCGGCGGAAATTCTTGATTGCCCGGCCCTGCCGATCCAGACCCGGCCGCCGGTGAACTCCAGGGCCAGGGGCCCGACTTCCAGACGCTGCCCGTCGCACGGGTCGCGCCGCAGGGGAGGCTCGACCCGGCGCACCCTGCCGTTCTCCTGCACCACGTCGAATGCATGGGCCGTGGTGACGAGGCCCAGGAGGGACCCGTTCTCCCGGAATCGCAGGGAATTTGTGTCGCCGTTGACTCCCACCGCGTCCGGGTCGAAAGCCGTGAGCGTCCCGATGGGGGTAGGAATGTCCGTGGGTGCGGCGGGCTCCAGCGAGCGTATTGCCCCGCTGTCGTAAAAGGACACGCCTATGCGGGCTGTCACGGAACCCAGGGGGCACGGCACCTCCAAAGTTCGACCGGGCCACAGGGTCAGACTGCGCAGTCCACCCTGCCCGGAGAAGTACAGGCTGATGATCGCTGTCTCCACGGGGCCGAGGGGCGTGTCCAGGGCAAGGGGCACGGCCATTGCGGCCTCGTCCTCCTGGGTCCAGAACCCGCTCAGGGTTCCGTTGAGGGGGAACAGGCGCTTCAGGGCGCCGCTCTCGTGGAATGTGACCTGCTCGGCGGGCAGAGGCCCGAGAGGCGTCGGCACGACGGTCTGCTCTTCCAGCGGCAGGTTTCGCAGCCTCCCACCGGGGTGGAAGAGCATGGCCGGCAATTGCCGTTTGCGCTGGGTGTTGGCCGTGAACTGCGGAACGAGGACGCCAAGAGGCGTGTTCAGGGGGCAGGCGATGGCGGGGATGCAGGAGCGCACGGAGCCGTCCGGGTGGAACTCGGCTCCGGGCAGGGCCTCGACAGGCCCGTAAGGCGTGATGATGGTCGGCATGGCGGCCTCCTCGTTGCGAGGGGCAAAGCAGGCCTCATGCCATATGCATCCTGCTGAAATACCGGGGATTCAAGAAAGGTTGCCCGACATTTTCGTCACAGGCTACGCGACAAAAACGTGGGTTATGTCGGCTGCTCTGCACGAAGCATCCCGCCGTAGCGGGCCGCGCCGTGCAGACCGGTGTCCGGCACGGTGACGAGGCGCACGGGAATCCCGGCCAGTTGTGCGCCGTAGGCCGGACAATCCCGGAATTCCCTCAGGAATTCGGCGTTGTCGACCAGGAACGGGTTCTTGGCCGCCAGGCCGCCGCACAGGAAGAGCCCGCCCCAGGCCAGGACGTGCAGCGCGTAGGCCCGGCAGGCCCGCGCGTAGAACCGGGCGAACCAGCACGTCGTCTCGCTGTCCGGGCCGATCTCTGCGGCGACCTCGGCCGGAGTGAGACGCCTGCCGGTCAGGAATTCGTGCAGGCTGGAGAGGCCGGCCCCCGAAACCACGACATCCCCGAAGGCGTGGGAGTGTCCCGTACGTTTTTTCAGAAAAGCGAGAAAGGCGAATTCCTCCTCGTCCACGAAGGCCAGGGGCGCATGTCCCCCTTCGGAGGGTACGGGCAGAACCCCGCCGCCGGGCAGGGGGACGAGGGCGCAGTGCCCGAGGCCCGTCCCTGCGCCGAGGGCGGCCGTGACGCCGAGGCGCCCCCCGGAGTGCCGAGCATCCCCGGACTGCACGTCCAGCGCGGTAAGCGCCGCGTGGGCCGTCCCGCAACCCAGGGCCTGGGCCACGAAATCGTTGATCAGAACCGTGCGGGCGCGGGGCAGCCCCGTGGACGGGTCGTCCAGGTCGATGCCCCACGCGGCGTTGGTCAGCCGGCAGCGGGCCCCGTCCAGCACGGGACCGGCCACGGCCAGGACGATCCGGTCCGCGGCCGCCGGCGTCAGGCCGAAACCCGATTCCGCAAGCATGCGTAGCAGTTCCGGCAGGGAACGGACCGAAGACGTCGGGAAGCTCCGTGAATCGACGAGCCCCGCCTCGCTGCCCGGGACCGCCTCGAAATGCCCGAAGCGGCTGTTCGTGCCGCCGATGTCCGCCGCCAGGATAGTCGCCATGACCGCCTCCTCTGCACTGCCCGTCAAAACGAAAAGCCGGGTCAAACCCGGCTTCTCCTACTTCGTCGCGCTTGCCCCCGCTTCGCGGATGCGCTCGGCCACGTAGGCCACCAGATCCTCGTCGAGTTCGTCGACATTGAAGCACCGTGCGTCCTCTCCCATGAGGCCGCCGGGCACCCAGTCGCCCTGCTCGTCGGGGTCGGTGATCATGTCGTCGTAGAAACAGACCGAAAGCCAACGCTGTTCAGGATCGTCGTCGATGACGTCGATGAGCGCGAAGAGGTCGCGTCCCTGCTGGGCGGGATGTGTGCCGCGCAGGGAATAGGTGATGCCCGGCCGGGCCTTGAAGTCCAGCACCACGCCCTCGACGGACTCCAGGGCCTGCCTGCAGGCGAGAAAAGCCTGCCTGGAGTCGCAGGACTCCCAGTCCGCAAGAAACGCTTCCAGTTCCGCCACCGAATTTTCCATGATCGCTCCTTAGCTTGGAAGAATTAACGAATTTCCCTGGCCTGCGAGGTGAAGGAAATGCCCTGACCGGACTGGGCCCCGATCATGACAGACTCGACCACCGGGGCGTTGATGGGCTTGGCGGCTTCCCAGCGCACCAGGAAATTGGCCCCGGACCCGCCTTCGACGTCCCGCTCCGCCACTACGTAGCGGATGGAAGCCAGGGGGCCGAGTTCCCGGGGCGCATCGAGATATTTCCGCACGAGCCGGCCCTCGGTGTCGTAGTAGTCCACCGCCGTCAGCCGCAAGGCGGACCCGGGGTCCGTGTTGCGGACGGACAGGGTCACCGCCAGGTTGAAGGGACGTTCCTTGTCGCCGGTGTAGATGTGCGAATAGACCGGCACATAGAGGTGCTGTCCCGCGGACAGTTCCGGCCCGCCGCACAGTCCGGCGACGGGCATGAGAGACAGGAGAAGGATGAGCCAGCGCATGAGGTCCTCCGCGGCGCAGCACGGGCTGCGCAAGGCTAGGATTTGACGTCGTCCATGCTGGGCAGGAGGTCCGCAGGGGCACCGGACTCGTAGCGGAAGGTATGACTGAAGGGCGTCATGACCTCCAAAGCCTCCTCCAGGGTCGCGCCTTCGGCCATGAGCTTCTCGATCTTGGCCTTTTCCCGCCACATGTCTCCCAGAGGATCGTGCTCCTTGTTCTTGATGGGGCCCACGACCTTCTCCCAATCGTAGGGGTCGGCCTGGTCCTTGGCCACGATCTCCCAGTACTCCCCGGGCTTGCGCATCTTGTCCGCCCTGGAGGCCGTGGCCTCGTCCAGGATTTCGGAGAACCTGGGCACGTCCTCGTCCCACAGGTTGATGACGGCCTCGGGCTTCTTCAGAACTTCCCCTTCCTTGCAGCGATAGACCAGATATGCTCGGGACATGCTTTCCTCGTTGTCGTAAGTGTTGCGAAATGAAATGTCAGAGGCCCATGCGCACCAGGGCCATGGACACGGCCGGACGGCTGTAGTCCATGCGCGTAACGCGCCCCCGACTCAAAATGCCGATGATGCCTTGGGCGTAACCGATGCGGTCGTTGTCCGTCAGTCCGGCGAGGCGCACGGCGGGGTCCAGTTCGAGGCCGTCCTCCACCACCAGACGCGTGACCTCGGCCGGCAACTCGAAGGCCGGGCCCAGGCCCAGATATATCTCGACACCGTCGAAAATGGCGCAGGCCGTGAGGTTCATGTAGCCCGTGGCCGTTTCCGGCACCGGCACAAGGCCCGACTCCAGGGCCACGGACAGGTCGCACCCGGCAAAAGCCGCGCTGGCCCTGTTCTTGGCCCCGCGCAGGGTCTCGTCCAGTCCGACCGGCTGGACGGACACGCCCGAGTCCACGCTCACGGGCACGTATTCGGCCTCGGGAAAGCGCGTCTCCATGACGGCGCGGATGGCCCCGAGCTTCACCGGGTTCATGGACCCGACCCTTATGATCACGAAAACCTCCGCACGGTTCTTGCCAGGGCCTTGCTTCCTCTGTCACGGATCGGACAGGAGGAACCCATGCAACGCGCCCTCATCCTCATCGGACTCGTCATCCTCGCCGTGGGGCTGCTCTGGCCGCTCATCGGCAAGCTGCCCCTGGGGCGGCTGCCCGGCGACATCGTCATCGACCGGCCGGGCTTCAAATTCTTCTTCCCTCTGACCACGGGGATTCTCGTCAGCATCGTGCTGAGCCTCATCGCCTGGCTCTTCAGAAAGTGACGACCTGCCAACCCGCTTCCATGTAGGAAGCCATGGACGGGTGCCCGCTCATGTCGCCGATGAGCGGCACGCCGACGGCCTCGACCTCGGCGGCCACGCCCAGTTTGACGGAACAGGCCTTGCAGGCGCCCGCCAAGAGCCCCATCTCCCGAACCTGGGCGAAAAGTCTGGCCAGGGGATGGTCGGGCTTGACCAGGGCCGGCGGCAGGGCCACGGAAGCCCCCTCCATGACGATGGTCGCCTCGTGGCCCCTGGCCTGCAGGTCCAGGGCGTTCAGCAGCACGTGGATGAAGCACATGGGGTCGCCGTTGAAGACGAAAAGGGCTGTTTTCACGGTCCGCCTCCTCAGAATTTGCGGATGAGGATCACCCCGGCGAAAAGCAGCGCCGCGCCCGCGATCCTCCCCAGGGAGATGGGCTGGGACGCCACGCCAAGCCACCCGTAGTGGTCCATGACCAGGGACGCGGCCATCTGGCCGGCGACCAGCAGTGCCATGACGCTCATGGACCCCAGGCGGGGCACGGCGACGATGGTCATGGTCACGAAAAAAGCGCCCATGGCGCCGGCCGTCCAGGCCCACCACGGCAACGCGGCCACGACCTTGACGCCGGGCCAGGGCAGGCGCAGGGCCAGACAGAGCAGGCCCAGAGCCACGGTGCCCGTCAGGAACGAAAAGAACGAGGCCAGGTACGGACTGTTCATGTACACGGCGGTGACCGCGTTCACGGCCGGCTGGACCGGCATGAGACACCCGGCCAGCGCTGTCAAGACGAGAATCAGTCCATCCATCATTCCTCCGGGGCGGTCCGGGAATAGACAATTGCCGCCCACTGAGGGCTTTGATACGGTATGCGTCCGCGCTGATCAAGAAGCGCGGAAAACTCTGCCGACCCGCCTCCACGACGGGCGACGAAGGGGGAAACATGCTCGAAATCCTGCGCAGACGGCGCAGCGTCCGCCACTATACGCCGCAGCCCATCCCGGCCGATGTCATGGACCAGCTCAAGGAGGCCGTGCTGCGTGCGCCGTCATCCCGCGGCCTGGACCCCTGGGAGTTCATTTTCGTCACGGACAAGGCCCTGCTGGCCGGGCTCGCCACGGCCAAGCCCCACGGCGCCCATTTCCTGCGCGACGCGGCCCTGGGCGTGGTCGTCCTCGGCGACGAGGCCAGGGCCGACACCTGGGTCGAAGACTGCGCCATCGCCTCCATCATCCTGCAGCTGGCCTGCGAGAGCCTGGGCCTCGGGAGTTGCTGGGTGCAGATCCGCATGCGCGCCTGCGACGAGTCCACCTCCGCCGAGGCCCGCGTGCGGGAGATCCTGAACATCCCGGCCCACCTGCGGGTCGAGTCGATCATCAGCATCGGATACCCGGCCAAGGCCCCCAAGGGCCATCCCCGCGAAACCCTCAAGGATCACACGATCAAAACCGACACCTACGCATGACCCCCACCACCGGCCCCATCCGCCACGACCGCTACCGCTTCTGCCCGGCCTGCGGCGCCCCCCTGGAACCGGGGCGCGTCCACTCCGACGGCCCGGACCGCCTGATCTGCACCGCATGCTCGGGCGTGGTCTATTTCGACCCCAAGGTCGTGGCCTGCGTCATCCTCGAAATCGGGGGCAAGATCCTGCTCATGCGCCGCAAGCGCCCCGACGACACGGAAAAATGGCTCCTCCCCGGCGGCTACGTGGACGAGGGCGAACCCGTCGAACAGGCCGCCATGCGCGAGATCCGGGAGGAGGTGAACCTCGACGTCCGCCTCGACGGTCTGGTGGGCGTCTTCTCCTACGCGGGCTGGCCGCCGGTCATCGTCGTCTACAGCGCCCGCCTGGCCGAGGCCGCGCCCAGCCCCGGCGAGGAAACCGAAGACTTGGCCCTCTTCGCCCCCGAGGAAATCCCCTGGTCGAAACTGGCTTTCCCCAGCACCCGCGACGCGCTGCGGGCACACCTGCAGGGCAGGGCTTGCCAACCCATGCCCCTGACCGTATTCACAGCGGCTGCACAGGAACCCGGGACATCCCGCACCATCACGACAGACTGAAGGACCATCATGGACACGCCATCCACCCCATCCAATTTTCTGCGCGCCATCATCGAAGAGGACCTGAAAAACGACAAGAACGAGGGCCGGGTCTTCACCCGCTTCCCCCCGGAGCCCAACGGTTTCCTGCACATCGGCCACGCCAAGTCCATCTGCCTGAACTTCGGCCTGGCCCGGGACTACGGCGGACGCTGCCACCTGCGCTTCGACGACACCAACCCCGGCAAGGAGGACCCTGTCTACGTGGCCTCCATCAAGGAGGACGTGCGCTGGCTCGGCTTCGACTGGGGGGAGCACCTCTACCACGCCTCGGACTATTTCGAGCGCCTCTACGCCTTCGCCGTTGAGCTCATCAAGAAGGGCAAGGCCTACGTCTGCTCCCTGTCGGCCGAAGAGGTCCGCGAATACCGCGGCACCCTGACGGAGCCCGGCAAGAACAGCCCCTACCGCGACCGCTCGGTGGATGAGAACCTGGACCTCTTCGCCCGCATGCGGGCCGGCGAGTTCGCCGAGGGGACGCACATCCTGCGCGCCAGGATCGACATGGCCTCGCCGAACATGAACATGCGCGACCCGGCCCTGTACCGCATCCTGCACCAGGAGCACCAGAACACCGGCAACGCCTGGTGCATCTACCCCATGTACGACTTCGCCCACGGCCTGTCGGACTCCCTGGAGCGCATCACCCACTCCATCTGCACCCTGGAGTTCGCCGACCACAAACCCCTCTACGACTGGCTCCTCGACCAGCTCGACGTGCCCAGCCGCCCGGTGCAGTACGAGTTCAACCGCCTGAACATCAACTACACCGTGACCAGCAAGCGCAAGCTCAAGACCCTGGTCGAGAACGGCGTGGTGGCCGGCTGGAACGACCCGCGCATGCCCACCATCTCCGGCCTGCGCCGCCGCGGCTTCCCGCCTGCGGCCATGCGCGACTTCTGCGAACGCATCGGCGTCAGCCGCTCGGACAGCTGCGTGGACATGGGCGTGCTCGAGAACTGCGTGCGCGAGAACCTCGACGCCACGGCGCCCCGGGCCATGGCCGTGCTGCGGCCCGTGAAACTCGTCATCGAGAACTACCCCGAAGGTCAGGAGGAATTCTTCGAACTGGCCAACCATCCCAAGAACCCGGACATGGGCAGCCGCAAGGTCGGCTTCTCCCGTGAAGTCTTCATCGAGGAGAGCGACTTCATGGAGAACCCCTGCTCCAAGTTCTTCCGTCTGGCGCCCGGCAAGGAGGTCCGCCTGCGCGGCGCCTATCTGGTGACCTGCACGGGTGTGGTGAAAAACGACGACGGCACGGTCAGGGAAGTGCTCTGCTCCTACGATCCGGCCAGCCGCGGCGGCGACGCTCCCGACGGCCGCAAGGTCAAGGGCACCCTGCACTGGGTCGGCGCCCGCCACTGCGCCGAGGCCGAGGTGCGCCTCTACGACCGCCTCTTCACCGCGGAGTTCCCGGGCAAGGACGCGGATTTCCTGGATCAGGTCAATCCGGCGTCCCTGGAGACCCTGACCGGGTGCAAGGTCGAGCGGTGCCTGACCGAGGCCGCCCCCGAGGACCGCTTCCAGTTCGAGCGCCAGGGCTTCTTCTGCGCCGACCGCTTCGACAACGCGCCGGGCAGGCCGGTCTTCAACCGCACGGTGACCCTGCGGGATTCCTGGGCCAAGGTGGCGGGGTAAGGCCTGCGGGCGATGCACGGAATGGACGCGACGGACGGCATGGACGGGATGGACCGGGCGTGCCGTTCTTTTTTGGGGCGGACATGATCCTGTACACGCGGCCCGAGTTCACGCCGCCCATGCCGTGCCCCTACCTGCCGGACAAGGTGCTGGTCTACGCCTCGTTCTACGCGGACAGCCTGGATTGCCGCGAACTGACCTGGCTGCTGTCGCGGGGGTGGCGCAAGTTCGGGCACAACTTCTTCCGGCCGGCCTGTCCGGGCTGCAGGGCGTGCATCCCCCTGCGCGTGCCCGTGGAACGCTTCCGGCCGAGCAGGAGCCAGGAGCGGGTCCTGCGCCGCTGCGCCCATATCCGCGTGACGTTTGGCCCCCTACGCTACGAAAGCCCGCTTTTTGACCTGTATCAGAGACATTCGCAGGTCCGTTTCGGACAAGAGCACAGCTTCGAGGATTTCGCCGCCAGTCTCCACTCGCCGTCCTGCCCGGCGGTGCTCTCGCGCTACGAGGAGGATGGCCGTCTCGTCGGGGCGGGATACCTCGACCGCGGCAGCGACGGGCTCAGTTCCGTGTACTTCGTCTTCGACCCGGACGTGTCGCGCCTGAGTCTCGGCATCTTCAGCGT
>JABNAD010000549.1_pt3 | contig 15757 bp, 11 predicted proteins | sample 7240381 | NCBI WGS metagenome assembly JABNAD01 (sample SAMN11332834, study PRJNA596920) | anaerobic digester metagenome | biome: digested sludge; isolation source: digested sewage sludge-derived enrichment culture grown on H2/CO2 | place: Germany: Goettingen
TCCTTTTGCATGGAGCAAAAGGGCGTTTTTATTTTTTGCAGCTCATTGTGCCCAGATCCATGGCATTGTTCGGCTGAGTAATAACTGAACATTAGGGATAGGGATAATCAAGAGGAGAATAAACGGAGCAGTGAAGTCTGAGGTGTGTGATGACGTGAGGATTGAAGTGAATAATGAAGTGAGTGAAACAGATAAGACTGAAAAAGGTAGCGAAATGGAAGATAGGGCAGAGGTGAGTCGGATGAATGAAATAATTGGAAAGACAGGGGTGAGTCAAGTGAGCGGATTGATTCAAGAGAGTGGAATTGGTGATTTGAATGGATTGAATGGATTGAGTTTAACATCTGAGGACAGGGTAGCTGAGACGGAACGGATTTTAGGCCTGATCCGCAAAGGTACTGACCAGGTTGTGGGAGAGGATGATCTCAGAGAGAAGCTGCTGCAGGGCCGAACGCTGGTCGTCAAGCTTGGGCTGGATCCGACTGCTCCGGATATTCATCTGGGGCACACGGTTGTACTGCGTAAAATGAAGCTGCTGCAGGATCTGGGGCATCAGGTTGTCATCATCATCGGTGACTTCACCGGCAAGATCGGGGATCCCTCGGGAAAGAGCAAGACACGGGTTCAGCTGACCGATGAAGAGGTTCGCCGAAATGCCGCCACCTACTTTGAACAGGTCTTTCGGGTGCTGGATCGTGAAAAAACCCAGATCAGGTACAACAGTGAGTGGCTGGGCAAACTGAGTCTGAGTGATTCACTGGCGATGGCCGCCTGTGTCACCGTAGCCAGAATGCTGGAACGGGATGATTTTAAGAATCGGTTTGAGTCCGGAACGCCCATCGGCATCCATGAATTTATGTACCCGCTGCTCCAGGCCAGGGACAGCATAGCCTTGGAAGCTGACATCGAGGTAGGGGGGACCGATCAGACATTCAATCTGTTGATGGGCCGGACCCTGCAGAAATCCTTCGGTCAGTCGCCCCAGGCCGTGATCACGCTTCCGCTCCTGGCGGGAACTGACGGAGTTTTGAAAATGAGCAAAAGTCTGGGCAATTACATCGGAATCAGTGAACCGGCACGAGTCATGTTTCAAAAGGTCATGTCCATCCCGGATCATCTCATCATCAGGTATTTTGAATTGGTGACGGATGAAACGCCTGAGGCGACTGCAGCCGTGCAGACTCGACTGGACGCCGGTGCGAACCCCAGAGATGAGAAACTGAGGCTCGCCCGGACGATTACCCGACTATACTGGTCAGAGAATGAAACGGCTGAAGCCGAACGCTTCTTCCGGGAGACGTTTTCTCTGGGCATTCTGCCGCAGGACGTGCCGCTGCTGAGCCTTCAGTCTCTGGAAGAATCTGAAATACTGCAGGCGATCAAGCGGTCGACTGCAATCAGCACCAGTGAGCTGCGCCGAATGCTGGACCAGTCGGGGATTCAGGTGAACGGAGAAAAAGTTACCAGTCTGGGGTCGTGTGAATCCGGAGATATCCTGAAAGTCGGAAAAAAGAAGTTCTTTAAGCTGGACTTGCGAGCATAGGCTTTGGCGAAATGCCTTAAGTCAGACCAGATTGTCTGGACAACCTTCGAACAGGGAGGACAGCTCATCCTCCGGGCAGAATGAGGAAAATGATCATGGAAAAACTTGGGCTTATTGCAGCGCAGACAGGACTCGGTTCAGGTATCAAGCAATTCAGGCATGAAGACGCTGAAGGATGAAACGGCTAAGGAATGAAAGAGATGAGGCATAAAAGAGATCAGGCAGTGTGGACTGAAGGCACTGGTATGCAGTGGACCTGGGGGAGACCCACAGGCTCACCCGATCGGTGGTACCCTCCGCTATCTGCCTGGCGGGCCGCTGGGAGAGATGGAATGCCGACGGACCGCCTTGCACAAATTTCTACAAAGTGGCGTTTCGTTGTCAAGTGATTTGTGGTATGATAAAATAAGTTGTTCGAAGTTCCAAATCAGGAGGTCAGATTCATGGCAACTTTTTTAGTCGTAATGGAATTTATCCTTGCGATTGCGCTCATAGCTTTCGTGTTGCTCCAGCCGTCCAAGCAGGATGGATTGAGAGGCTTCATCGGCGGCGGCGCTCAGGATACGTTCTTCTCCAGAAATAAAGGAAGAACCAGTGAAGTCATGTATGCCAGAGCGACCGTCATTATTGCGGTGCTGTTAGCAATTAACACGATCTTCATGCATTATTTTGTGTAAGAATGATTGAATCCGGGGTGCCGGATTTTTTCATTTTTTGGGAACTGAGGGGGACGAAAGATCCGGCAGAAATTGAAAGGGTCAACTTTTGATCTGGGGCATTCTATGATATGATGAAGTAGTTAGTTAGACAATCAAATAATTTGCATGTCAAAGTAAATAATCACTCCCAAAGGCGGTTCGATTCGCCCGGAGGCAAATCCAGAATGAGGGTAATTATATGATCATTAAACCAAAGTGCAAGAAATTCATCTGCATTAACAGCCATCCAGGCGGGTGCGCCATGAACGTGAAAGAAGAAATCGATCAGGCCAGACAGAGTCATCTGACGGATGGTCCGATGAATGTCCTGGTCATTGGGAGTTCCAATGGTTTCGGATTAAGTTCCCGGATTTGTGCCGCTTACTCCATGGGCGCCAATACCATGGGCGTGTTCAGCTCCAAGCCTCCTTCGGATCGGCGCGAGGCGACGTCCGGCTGGTACAACAGCTATGCGTTGGCAAAAGAACTGAAATCGCTGCCGACCCATCATGTTGATCTGAATGCGGATGCCTTTGATCCGCAGACGAAGGCTCAGGCCATCGACATTCTGCGCCGAGAATTTCCACAGGGGCTGGATTTGGTCATCTACAGCATTGCAGCTGCCCGGCGCAAGGTGGGTGACAATCTCTACAAGTCTTCCATCCGACCGGTTGGAGAGGCCGTCACCACACTGGACCTGGATCTGGAAAGTGGAGTTGTGCGGGAAGTTCAGCTTCAACCGGCCAGCCCGGAGGAAGTCGAATCCACCCGTAAGGTCATGGGGGGAGAAGACTGGGCATTATGGATTGAAGCGCTCCATGAAGCCGGTGTTCTGAAGCCAGGATGCAAAAGCTTTGCGTATACCTACATCGGTTCCAGCCAGACTAAATCCATCTACAATGACGGAGCCATCGGTAAAGCCAAGGATCACCTGGCACAGACCGCCCAGGCCCTGAGCCAAAGCGGTCGGGTCAATGCCCAGGTCATTTCCCAGCCGGCGGTGGTCACCCAGTCCAGTTCGGTCATCCCGTCAATTTCGCTGTATATGACAATTCTGATGGAGATATTCCACCAGGAAAAGTATGACAACTCCACTCAGGCACACATCAACCGCATGATGGAGACCTGTTTTCTCAATACGCGGCCAGGTCACCTGGTTCTCAACAATGAGTTCGAGCTGAGCGAGGCCATTCAGCAACAGGTGGATAAAAAGTGGAACTCGATTGTTCCGGGAGAGATTCTTCCGGAGGACATCGGCAATCCGGAACGGTTCCGTCAGGCGTTCCTGAAGCTGTTCGGCTTCGGCCGGACCGACATTGATTACGATGCGGATGTCGAGCATTACCTCGTGTAAATACGATTTCTGCGTAAGGCGGCCGGCCGATTTGCTGTTCGGGATCAAGTTCCTTTGAGCCGGTCTTGCGGCGTGTGGCAATCGCCAAGTCAATAGTCACTCAGAAAAAGCACTCAGGGTCAGCCTGCGGTGCTTTTTCTGAGTCGCCTGCTCCGGTCGCCGCCAACGGGAACTGGAAGATGGGTTTCGGGGGGATTTTAGCTTGAAAAAACAACATAAATGTAACCAACAATTGAAGTTTTCATGGCGAATGCGCAGGCAGTGACTGCCTTGCGTATAATGATATAAGAAGAAAGACGAGGTGCATGATATGGATGAAATGAAAATACTGGACATTCTAAAGGAACGACAGGGGAAAAAGTCCCCCACCATGGATGAGCTGGCGTCAGAATTAAACCTTGAGGGGAAAGAATTGACGGAGCTGATCCGAATCATTAATAACATGGAAATTACCGGCCAGGTTGTAAAAACCAAGAAAGGGCGGCTGACCCTTCCGGAAAACCTGGGCTTCTTCAGTGGCCGGATCCAGCTCCATGCCAAGGGCTTTGGCTTCCTGATCCAGGATAAGGTCGAGGGGGAAAAAGCCCGGCCGGACATCTTCCTGCCTCCGGACAAAACCAAAAATGCCATGAATGGTGATACCGTGCTGGTTAAGGTGGATCTGAAGGCCTATGAGTCCGGTGCCCGCGATGAAGGCGAAGTTGTCAGAATCATCGCCCGCAATACAACCACTGTGATCGGGGTGTATCAGGAGAGCGCCAATTATGGCTTCGTGGTGCCGGAGGATAAAAAAATCCGGGAGGACATCTTCATCCCGAAAGGTGAAAGCCTGAATGCCAAAAATAATGATGTCGTCGTCTGCGAGCTGACCAAATATCCCAGCGGCGATAAGAATGCCTCAGGGAAAGTCATCTCAGTGCTGGGCCGTAAGGGAGATCCCGGCGTCGATATGATGACCGTGCTGGCGAAATATAATCTTCCTCAGACCTTCCCCCAGCCGGTTCTGGACTATGTGGACCGCATTCCCAATGTCATCCCGCCCCAGGAACTGGAGCGAAGACGCGATCTGCGCGGTGAAACCATCGTCACCATCGACGGAGCCGATGCCAAAGATCTGGATGATGCCATCAGTGTGGTAAAGCTTGAGAACGGCAATTACAAGCTGGGGGTTCATATCGCGGATGTCACTCATTATGTCAAAGAAAAAAGTGTATTGGATGAAGAGGCCTTAAAGCGGGCGACGTCGGTCTACCTGATTGACCTGGTCATCCCCATGCTGCCCCAGAAGCTGTCCAATGACCTGTGTTCCCTGAATCCCAATACAGACAAGCTGACGTTGTCCTGTGAAATGGAGATTGACAGCCATGGCACCGTGAAGCAGTCGGATGTGTTTGAGTCCGTCATTCGGACCACCGCCCGCATGACCTATGATGATGTCAATGCGATCCTGACGGACCATGACGAGGCTCTCACACAGAAGTATGAGCATCTGGTCCCGATGTTCCGGGAGATGGAAGCGCTCTATGAGATTCTGAACCGAAAGCGGATGCTGCGGGGAGCCATCGACTTTGACTTTACGGAAAGTTACATCGTACTGGACGAAAATGGCGAACCGGTGGATGTGCGTCCCTTTGTGCGCGGCGTTTCCAACCGGATCATCGAGGAGTTCATGCTGGCGGCCAATGAGTGCGTTGCAGAGACCTACCACTGGCAGAACCTGCCGTTTGTCTATCGGATTCATGAAGATCCGGATCCGGAAAAACTGCAGGTGTTCTCGGATATGGCAACGACCATGGGAGTCCCGATTCGATTCGGCGGGGACATTGAACCGATGGATCTGCAAAAGGTTCTGGCAAACGTCAAGGGCACGGATGCAGAACACGTGTTATCAAAACTTCTTCTGCGTAGCATGATGCAGGCAAAGTATTCACCGAATAATCTGGGCCACTTTGGTCTGGCTGCCAAATATTACAGTCACTTTACCTCGCCGATCCGCCGTTACCCCGATCTGCAAATTCACCGCATCATCAAAAAGCAGCTCAACGGCCAGCTGGCCGGACCCGAGCTGGAACGCTATCACGCGGTGGTAGCCAAAACTTCCCTTATTTCCAGCGAGATGGAGCGAGTGGCAGAAGAAGCGGAACGCGAAGTGGATGACATGAAGAAAGCTCAGTACATGCACGCCCGCCTGGGTCAGGTGTTCGAGGGAGTCATCTCCTCCGTCACCAGCTTCGGATTCTTTGTGGAGCTGCCCAACACCATTGAAGGACTGGTTCATATCAATACCCTGCCCATGGATGTCATGTACGATGACCGCCGGATGATTCTGACCTCCGATACCTATGGCACCATGAGCCTGGGTGATCGTGTCCGGGTACAGGTTGCCGCCGTTGATGTGGACAACCGGGAAATCAATTTCGAATTTCTGGGCCGGATCAGTGAGGACGGTGAGTTCACCAAGCGGAAAGATCATCTCGATCGGGATCCTCTGATTCTGGGCACCTTCCAAAAAAGCAAGAGCCGGCAGACTGAACCGAGAAAAGAGAGCAAACGCAAAGGCCCCGGCTTTTTCGAGAAGAAGCGGAAAGACAACAAAAAAGGGAACGGAAAGTCCGGTAGCAAGCGGAAACGAGGCTAATTCAGCCTGAACCCATCAATCGAATTAAACAGTTATCAGGGCCGCCACGTCATGTGGCGGCCCTGATTCAGTTCTGCCGGCAGCAGGTCTGATGGTTGACGCTGCCGGGCATTCCCGGTGATATTGAAGGGAACGAATCTTTGACCAGGTAGGGGGGAGTCAGGCAGTATCCATCAAAGAAAAATCAGTAATACAGTATAAAATAGAAGAATATACTGTTATAGAAACAAAGCTATTTTAAGGAAGATCGCTATGATACAACTGAATATTTCGATGAACGGAAAAATAAAATGATTATATCCATAATAAATAAAATGCCGAAGAGATTATAATCGGGAGATTAAATTGAATATTTTAATTGGTTTCAATTGATTGAAATTAATTATTTTGCTAAAATTAATTATCGGTTTGAATTGGGATTTTCGGTTCGAACCGGGATAAAACGTAAAAATAAATGAGGTGGTGAACGAATGAAAAAGAAACTGCTTTCTCTTCTGCTGGTTCTGGTGATGATGCTGATGGTGACGGAACATCAGACGCTGGCAGAAACCGGTGTTCCGGGGGTCGATGCTCCTGGCGTAGCAGAGATCATGATGGATGCTCCGGGCAAAATCAGCTTCAGCCAGGAGGAACTGGATCAGTTTCAACTGGACGGCAAGCTGATCACTTTCAGCGGATTTATTCAATTTATTACGGAAATGAACGAGTTGGTTGGTGGACCCACACTGACATCGCTTCGGGTGACAGGACAGGCCATGGATGAACTGGGAACCTGGACGGACGTACAGAATATCATTGCGTACGAGGGGGATCCCGTAGCATCGAAGGATTACGGTGTATTCCAGGGGCTTTCCTTCAGCGACTTTCAATCCAATCCCTGGACTGTCAGGGAACTGGGATTCTATCGGATTCAGGCAGAGGCTGTATTTTCAAGTGCTGAAATCCTGACAGTTGAATCTTCGGTGTTTGAGATCGCGATGGCGTCTCCGGCAATGGTCATAGCACCACTGCCAGCTCCGGAAGTAGCAAAAATCATCTTGTCAAAATCCGGGGTTTCATCCAATCTGATTATTAGTAGAACAGCAAACTTAGCCAGGGGTAAGGTGCAGAAACCATTCAAACTGGATTTGATCAAAGAAGTTCGAAAAGCCATGGGACCCGGTACGAATTTTAAGGGGGAAACGTCAGCGATTCTGATCAATGACGTGAAGCATGCCAATCCCAGGTACTGGAACAACGTACTGGAATTTTTGAACGGATACGGCTTGAACCTGAGCTATACCTTCGATCAGTATATGAATGATCTGACAGGCGTCATTCCTCAATAACATTTGACGGTCCTTGGTTCCTGCTTTCAATCTATGGCCATCATATGAAAACGAATGGAGCGAGTCGGAACCAGGAATTCAGATCGCTCTGCACACAACGGAAAATCGGCAGAAGTCACCGAAGGCCTTCTGCCGATTTTCTGTTGCCATTATTTTCAATCAGTCCTGCGCAGGCGGTAAACCGATTTGAAACACTCTTACTAATCTCTGGGGGGCAGCCACGGCCGCCATTTCCGTTGGGATAATTCAACGTTCAAAGGGGAGGGAACGCCGGCGGTTAAACCGAACGGCAGGGGAGCAGCTGGCGAACGTCCTCCAGGAATCCCTGGATGCCTTCTTCCAGCAGGTGGTTGAGCGTCTCGGCATGATCAAAATCAGGACAAACCAGAAGGGTACGAGTCAGAATCGAATCAACACCGGGTCCGGGAACTGAGAGATGACTTGCCCCAAGATCCTGATCTTTCAGGAGAGGATAAAGGTCTTGCTGGGCTTTCCGGTTTTTTCCTGCCAGCCAGACTTCGAAGCACTGCTCCCGGTGAAGATAAACCAGAGCAATTTTCAGATTTTGAGATGCCAGGTCATCGGGGATCAGGGCAAAGTATGTCATGTCCATCGTACCGGGGTATATGTAAGAACAGTGCATTTCAGGATGCTGCGCTGCCAAATAGCGCTGCAACTGGGACATGCAGGCCAGGATGATCCGGTAGCCATCCTGGATCAATCCGGTCTTCAAAGCTTCGCTATACATTGAAACAGCTTCATTTTTTGACGGCATGGTCAATCCCTTTCCCCATTCCGGGTAGACGGCGCTGTGAGCAGGTGATCGTTCTTTGCGGGATCAGCTTCAGTCGGTATTAGCTTATTGTGATTCACTGGATCCCGGTTCGGGCTGGCGGAAACGATTGGACAGAAGCTGACCTGCACTTAGAATTACCAGTCCGGAAAAAACAAATCCCATGCCCAGGAGACTGATCGGGGGGAGATGTTCCTGCAGAACCAGCAGACCCAGGAGTGCGGCAGTTACCGGTTCTGCCAGTGTCAGGGTGACTGCCTTGGGAAATGGAATTCTTGCCAGAGCCATTGTGTAGAGCAGATAGGGCAGCGCGGTAGCCAGCAAGCCAAGGTGAAGCGCGGTGGCAAGTCCGCGCAGCGAAACCAGCCAGGATGGGTCGGAGGTTATCAGCACCGGGAGGAGCAGGAGGGACCCTATGGCAAATACAGTTCCGGTGACCGTCACGGCTGAATTGTTTTTCAGGAGCTCTTTCGACATGGCGGAATACATGGCATAGGCAAATCCGGCACCCAGATTCAGCAGAACCCCAGATGCGTTGACTTCCATTGCCTGCCCTCCAGTTACCAGAAGCACACACCCGATCACAGACATCAGGGTAGCCGCCAGCCATAACAGGCCTGGATTTGTTCGTTTAAACAGCAGAGAAGCCAGACCGGCAAAGATCGGAGCGCTTCCGATGGTCACAATGGTGCCGGTGGCGACTCCGGTATTCCTGACACCGGCAAAGAAGAGCAGCTGGTAGGCAGCCACAGAGATTGCGGCCAGCAGGGTGAAGCGGTTGAGCCACAGCCTCCTGTCCTTCATGGAACCTTTGAAAGAGGCCGCCAGGATTAAAGCGGCGGCGCCCACCATCAGGCGGACGGCACCGATGGACAGCGAAGAGGCCCCGGCAGGGGCAAAAGCCTGGGTCGTTCCCGTGGTGCCCCACAGAACAGCTGCCAGGAGCACCAGCCCGGAATAATGTGAGTCATCTTTCTTCATAGGTCTTCCTTTCAATGAATCATCATGATATTACCTTAATCATAGCAAATCATGGCTCACCTGACAGGTCGGATTCCCTCTTATGCGGAAATAATTGTGATCTCTGAAAGTCTGAGCTGAACCTGGTGGGATCTAACTGCAACATCGTGGGAGCTGAATTCGTCCCAAAATCAAGAAACCACTGAGATTGCCCTTACAGAGCCGTCTCAATGGTTCAGATCCATCATGTTTGCCTTATCAAAATACTGTCTCACAACATTACAGTCTCATCGCATGATTCCTTCGTCGTTGCTAGAACCTTATGAATAGAAAAGTGAAAGCAGTTGCGGTAAGTAAATAGATAAATCCTTCTGCCCGATGTTTCCTGTAAAAGCTCATTAAGCCGTTCATAAGCAACAGAATGGCAACCGCAAGCCATGAATAGCTTCCTGCGCGGATGTTATTCGTGAGAAAAGAAAGAAGGACGATCACCAATGTGACGGCAATGAGTGAGTATTGAATCTTTGGGAAATGATGAGCCATAATTTAGTCCTTTCACGACAGTTGGTTTTTTATCTGAAGGAGCAGGAAAGATCTGATGTATATATCAGATGGAATGATGATTTACGAATTCATCTCTTTGGTATTGTTCTTATAACATTACATTTAGGAGAAATATTTGTCAACTAATAATTTAAATTGATCTGGTTATCAGTTGCGCTGAATATTAAAATGAACTGCTCCCATTTTCTGCAGTTTTATTTGCTGGCTTTCGGAAGACTGTCGTGAACATTGTCTTCCGTATCTTTGACTGGCTGCGAGGTTCTCCTTTGATCGGACTGATTGCGCCCGTATCATTGATCGTTGGCCTGATCGATTCGTGATTATCTGGGACTGAAAGACTACAGCAGATCATGCTGGTCAACCTAGAAACATGGAAAAAACCGAACTTCCTGGAACGCTGTTTCAGGAAGTTCGGTTTGGCATTCTATTTTGAAAGAACAAGGGTTGTTCGATTGTCCGGGTCACGGATTGTTCGATTGTCCGGGTCACGGATTGTTCGATTGTCCGGGTCACGGATTGATGATGTCTTTCAATCGAAGTCTCCAGTAAACTTCAATAGCCAGGATTGATCCTGCGGTCATAATCAGGGAACGAGCGGCAATGTTCAAAGGGGGCATATTCAAGGCAAAGAAGCTTCTGGAGAAGGGAATGAGAAAGACACAGAGCAGCAGGAAATTCATGCCGATAATGAGGGCCTTCTTCTTCCGGGTCAGCGGATGAGCCAGGAGGAGAAGTACCCACATGCTGATCAGGAGCAGTGTCAGGGTGGCTGCCGTTCGGGCTTCTTCCAGCGGGGTGCCACCTTGAAGGGCCAAATAGAAGCTGGCTAGGGTAAAAATGCCGGCGATGGATCCGATGGGCAGGACAAACCTTAGGATTCTGCCTATGAAGCCTGGCTGATATCGTCTGGTGTTAGGTGCCAGTGCGAGAAAGAAGGAGGGAATGCCGATCGTGACCTCGCTGACCAGGGAGAGATGTCTTGGCAGGAACGGATAGGGCAGTCCGGCAATTAAGGTGACCAGGTTCAGGATCATGACGCACATGGTTTTGACCAGATACAGGTTTGCCACCCGCTCGATATTGGCGATCAGACGTCTGCCTTCCGCGACGATTTTTGGCAGCGTTGCGAATTTGCCGTCCAGCAGAATGATCCTGGCCACGGATTTGGTTGCTGCCACTCCGGATCCAACCGCCAAGCCCAGGTCTGCGTCTTTCAGGGCCAGCACATCATTGACGCCGTCTCCGGTCATGGCAACGACATGTCCGCGGGTCTGAAGCGCCTTCACCATTCGCTGCTTCTGTTCCGGCGTTACCCGGCCAAATACCTCGTAGGTCTCCATGATTTGAGCTACGGCGTCGTCATCATCGGGCAGGGATCTCACGTCATAGGCGCTGCCTCCGTTGGCAATACCGGCTCGCCGGGCCACGCTCAGCGCGGTGAGGGGATTATCTCCGGAAATGACTTTTATTGCGACGCCCTGTTTCTTGAAAAAATTCATTGAAGCCGCGACATCATCTCTGACTTTTTCTTCCAGAAGCACCAGGCCAACCGGTTGAATCGGAGCGGGCAATCTCCTTTGAGTAGGAGGTTTATGGCTCCGAGCCAGCATCAGCACGCGATAGCCTTTTTGCGCAAATTCTTCATAAAGCGCAGCAGTTTGATCCGATGGATGGCTGTCAGTCATCAGGATTTCCGGTGCCCCCAGAATCCAGTGGCCGTGGTCTTTAAAACTTGCAGAACTCCATTTGCGGTCGGATGAAAAGGGAACGGTCCCGGCAACGGTCCAGTGGGGGTCTGGATAATTTGCTTCGATCGCGGCGATGGTTGAATTTTTAGCAGCAAAGGCACCGCAAAAGGCACCAAGAACCGTCGGGATATCATATCCTGATTCCAGTTCAATGACTTTGCAGGTCTGAATCGTTCCGTCTGTCAGAGTTCCGGTTTTGTCTACGCAAAGAACATCAACCCTTGCCAGAATTTCAACAGCCGGCAATTCCTGAACCAGCACCCGTTGTCTTCCCAGATTGATCACGCTGACAGCCAGGGCCATGCTGGTGACCAGAACCAGTCCCTGGGGAATGATGCCTACGATTCCAGCAATAGTCCCGATGTAGATGTCATGAGTCGACAGCCCGGCTCGCACCTGGCTGTAAAACAACAGCAGGGCAACCGGGATGATCGCCCGGAAGATCCAGCGCAGCAGCTGATCAATCCCTTCGCGGAGCTCGGACTTTGACAGGCGGAACTTTCTGGCCTTGTCGGCCAGTTCCTGGGCATAGGCCTGGGACCCTACCCTGACTGATCGATACCTTCCTGTTCCCGCAACGGCATGACTGCCGGACAGAAGTTCATCTCCCGCGTCTTTCGCAATGGGAATGGATTCTCCGGTCAGGACTGATTCATCAATTTCAAGCCCTTCTTCCGCAACAATGATCCCATCGACTACCACCTGATCACCGGGATGCAGCACCAGCAGGTCGTCCTGGACCACCTGATCGTAAGGGATTTCAAGCTGTCTGCCTTCCCGGATAACTTTTGCTTTGGGTGAACTGATCAGAGCCAGGTTATCCAGGGTCTTTTTGGCGCGGATCTCCTGGATGATACCGATCAGACTGTTAATGATCATCAATAGTCCAAACAAGGCGTCATTGATTGCTCCCAGGAAAATAACAATAAGAAACAGACCGCCAAGTACCGCATTGAACCTGGTCAGGACGTTGGAACAGATGATGTCGGAGTATGTCCGGCTTGTCTTTCTAACATAGGAATTAACTCGTCCTTCCTTGATCCGCTGACTGACTTCAGCTTCCGTCAATCCGTCAAGCAGTCTGGGTTCTTCCATAAGGCACACCTTCCTCCGGTCTGTGGAAAATGCTTATCTTATCTCAATTATACCAGTTTACAGAATAGTCAATGGCAATCTACCGGTGATTCAACGGCTTGTCTTCCGACCGCATGCTATCTTTGACCCGTTGGGCTGGGAGAGGGGAGACTGTCAGGTCAGCTCAGGCATCTTCTTGAACGATTCGAATGATTTTATTTTCTTTCATTTCCAGCAGGTAATTTCCCATCAGAGTTTGGGCTTCGCACTGTTCCGTGCGATACTGAAGGAAATATTCGGTGCTGATATGATTGTCCTGGAAGATCGCGGAATAGACATTGACTCCGATCAGCTCAAAGAGACCTTCCATCACTTTCGGGCTGTTCTGTCGCACACGATTCAGCCGGCTGCGAAAGCATTGATTATGTTCTTCCAGAAAGTGAATGACGGATTCATCGGGCTCGATGCTGATTGCAGCTTCTGCTGTTTCCAGAAGGAACGAGTCGCAGGGACCGACCGTCTGATTGCACGGCAGGTTGTTGTCATGGCAAAGGCAGATGATTATTGCTCCGACATCATAACTGAGGATTCGAACGGGTCGAAGCAGTTCCACCTGACGCAGCCGTGCGATCAGGCGGTGGATTTCTTTGTCGTATTTGATCGGGCTGAGCTGTCTCAGAACTTGAAGCTCGACATATTGAGCACTGCCCTCGACGACTTCGATGGAACTGTCATAACGGTACTGAAATGGGAAGTCCCGCTCACGAACGGCTCTCAGTGCCAGGAATTCGGCATAAAGCTGTGGATCGAAGGTTTCACACAACTGGGCCAGCAGGATATTCTCGCGATATTTGATGCTCATGCAGTGACTGTCATAGTCATAGCCAAGCAAGGCTTCGATTTCATGGGGAAATCGGCTTTCACCCTGTTCCACCTGATAGGCATGGAACATTTCATGCACAATTTTACTGGTCAGAATGTCCGGATCCATCGCTTGCGGCAGATACCAGATTGCAACAAAATCTCCCTGAAACCGGATGGCGGTATTTCCAACAAATTCTTCTGTTTTTGGCAGGCTGATGCCGTCGAGAATAACTTCTGTATCGTTATATAGCGCAAATCGATGAAGAGAGAATTTGGACCAGACAGAATCCAGGTCCAACCCACTGAGGCGATGCTGGATTTGTTGATAAGTTTCCTTTAACGTCAAAAAAATTCCTCCTGTAGACTGGGCAGAGTCAGGCCATAAGAGCCCTCAATAAATAAGTTGGACCCTGGAATCCTGGGGGTTTATCATGATTCATTCTAACAGGAGTGACTTAGAAGCACATTAAAACGATCGGGTACCAGATCAAACGGGAGATGACGTAAATCGGAAAATATCTTATAATCACAGAGTACACCATTTAATTGCATCCTCTGTATTGAGACGGATGAAGGTGGTCAAAATAACAATAACTGACGAAGTCAGAGAAGGAGAAAACATATGAGAATTGCAGTATCAGTCAATGATCAGGTCATTTCTGATCATTTTGGATTATGCGAGAACTACATGGTTCTGGATGTGGAGGATGGAAAGATCGTCGGTGAGGAACTTCATAAAAATCCCGGCCACGCGCCAGGCGTTACTCCACCAAGTTTTGTGGCGGGTCTTCATGTGGCAGCTGCACTTGGGGGAACGGTAGCACAGGGAGCCGTCGACGTGATGAAGAATGCCGGAGTCGATGTTGTTCTGGGTGCATCCGGCGATCCCAGACAGGCGGCGCTGGATTACGCTTCAGGCAAGCTGAAGCACGATCCGGAGTTTATTAAGAGCTGCGGCGGCTGCTAAGTCCCGTCTTACAGCCATGGTCAGGCAGTTGCTCAAAAATGGAACGATTCCTCGCTGACTTTGAGGCTGAGTCATAACAGACAGAAACACCCTTCGATCCGTTGATCGAAGGGTGTTTCTGTCTGTCATCTCATCTTCATCGAGTTGAGCTGTTCTGCAGATAGAGCAAATCACCTGTATGAACAGTGATCACTGAATCACCGGTTAATATCCTTTGAGCTGATCCTGGCCTTTCGTTTTCTTTTTCTTAACTGATTTTGTCTGGTATCCATTCGAGAGGACACTGATGTTCCCATTCACCTCAAGTACGGCTAGGTCTACGTCCTCGATTTTTACGATGCCGTGCTCTCGAAGTACTTCCATGATTTCATCCATTGTCAGCTTTGCCTTGACACAATTCTGAAGATTGAGTTTCCCCTGATAGATCAGCATGAGTGGCTCACCCTGGATGAATCTGCTGAATTTTGGGAAACGATATAGAAACTGCTTGAAAACATAGTTCGTGATAAACAATGCGCCAGCAGCCACTAACCCGCCAGACAGGGATGAATTTGAACCAACCATGGCATTCTGAACGGAATTGCTGATCAATAGAATAAAGACCAGATCAATAACGGATAACTGAGAAAGTTCTTTTTTTCCGAACAGTCGGATGGCGACAAGGAGAAATAAATATACTGTCACTGAACTCAAGCTGATCTGAACATAGGGGTTATTGAAAAATGTCATATCCGTTCTCCGCTCCTACTGTTATTACGGACAAATTCCCCGTGCCTATCATCTGTGATTAAGGTTCGGCAGCTGATCATTGGCTGGGCATGTTATCTTATCATGAGGGGTTCATGGATTGAGAATGAATGGATTCTCCCTTTAGGTCTGATTTTACCATAAACCTGGTTGTTGTCTTTCCTGCCGGAATGGTGAATAGTTCATTTCCGGGCAGGGTAAGGATGAATGCGCTAAAAAAGCTGACTAAGTTTGATGTTAGTCAGCAACAACAGAGGGACAAACCGTAGGGATGTTTGATTGAACCTTACTACATAATTGCTCCATTTTTGCAGTTGCATAGTTAAAAGGTATCGAATCAATTGCGCCATCAATCGGGGATCAAACGGATTGCTCCTCATTTCCGTAGAGTAGTATTTTATTTGGCTTAAGTGTTTCGGTTATAATCGTATCCTGATACTTAATTCTGATTTTAATCGGGAGAACCAATAGATTTTTCA
>JABNAD010000238.1_pt2 | contig 15742 bp, 12 predicted proteins | sample 7240381 | NCBI WGS metagenome assembly JABNAD01 (sample SAMN11332834, study PRJNA596920) | anaerobic digester metagenome | biome: digested sludge; isolation source: digested sewage sludge-derived enrichment culture grown on H2/CO2 | place: Germany: Goettingen
GGAACAGCCGACACATACACTTGGGACAATGGCGTAACCAACAATGTTGCATTTGTGCCTACAGCAACAACTATATATACCGTTACGGGAACCATTACGGCTACTGGCTGCGAGGCAACCGACATGGTTACTGTAACTGTAAATCCATTACCCAATGGCAACCTATTCCCTCCAGGGTCGGTTAGCATTTGCGAAGGGGAAAACCTAACTCTTACCGCTTCAGGAGGTTCCTCGTACGAATGGAACACAACAGAAACAACACCATCCATTGTTGTTAATACAGATGGAACCTATACTGTTGAAATATTTAACCTACAGGGCTGCTCTGTAACAAAAGATGTTGTGGTTAACGTTAACCCACTTCCAACACCTAGCATAACTCCAAGTGGACCAACCACTTTCTGTCAAGGTGAAAGTGTAACACTTACAGCAAACGGAGGATATGGTTATGAATGGAACACAGGAGTTACCACTAAATCAATTATTGTAGATCAAACGGGAACATATACCGTTACAGTACAAAGTATAGACGGATGTACTGCTGACGCCCAAGTTGATGTTACCGTTAACCCGCTACCTACAGTTACTGCTCCTGAAGACATTACCATTTGCCAAGGCGAGGAAGTTACGTTAACGGGCACAGGTACTGCAGACTCATACACTTGGGACAACTCGGTTAATAACGGTGTAGCATTTGCTCCAATTGCAACAACTACCTATACCGTTACGGGAACCATTACGGCTACTGGCTGCGAGGCTACCGACGTGGTTACAGTAACTGTGAATCCATTACCAACCGTTACAGCGCCCGATGATATCACCATTTGTGATGGCGAAGAAGTTACCCTTACTGCTACAGGAACTGCCGATACATATACTTGGGACAACTCGGTTAATAACGGTGTAGCATTCACACCAACAGCCACTGCAACCTACACCGTTACAGGAACCATATCTGCAACAGGTTGCCAAGCTGCCGACGTGGTAACAGTAACCGTTAACCCTCTTCCTACAGTTAATGCTCCTGCAGACATAACCATTTGCCAAGGCGAGGAGGTTACCCTAGCAGGAACGGGTACTGCCGACACCTACACCTGGGACAATGGCGTAACCAACAATATTGCTTTTACACCTATAGCAACAACTACTTATACTGTTACAGGAACCATTGACGCGACAGGCTGTATGACTACAAGTCAAGTAGTAATTACCGTAAATCCACTACCAACCGTTACTGCACCCAACGACATTACCGTTTGTGAAGGAGAACAGGTTACGCTTTCCGCAACAGGTACTGCCGATACCTACTCTTGGGATAATGGAGTAACCAATGGCATAGCATTTACACCCACATCTACAGCAACCTACACGGTAACAGGAACCATTGATGCAACAGGCTGTACAGCTACCGACCAAGTGGTTGTTACTGTTAATCCTTTACCAACAGTTAGCCTTCCTTCCGATGCGGCTATTTGTGCAGGTGAGGAGATTACGCTTACAGCAACAGGTACTGCCGATAGCTACTCTTGGGATAATGGAGTAACCAATGGGATTGCATTTGCACCTACAGCAACGGCTACATACACTGTAACGGCAACTATAGCAGCCACAGGTTGCGAAGCAATGGGTCAGGTTACGGTTACAGTAAACCCATTACCAACCGTAACTGCTCCAGATGATTTCTCTACCTGCGAGGGAACAGAAGTTACACTAACAGCAACTGGCAACGCCGATGATTACTCTTGGGACAACAGCGTAACCAATGGGGTTGCATTTACTCCTACAACAACAGCCACTTATATTGTTACAGGAACAATAAGTGCGACAGGATGTAGAAGTACCGATGAGGTTACTGTTACTTTAAACTCCATACCTACGGCAATAATAAGTACAGACAGAGAACTTGTATGCGAGAATGAGACCGTTGATGTTACCATTACCGCAACAACAACAGCAACCACCCTGCAATGGCTTTTCAACGGTACGCCAATTGATGGCGCCACAGAACTAACCTATACCGCAACAGCTTTTGGTGACTATACATTATCGGCATCAAAGGATGGCTGCGATTGCACTAGTAACACAATAACCATTGCACCTACGGCTGCTCCAGTAACCTCATTGCCTACCGAACAGGTAACAATAACCACTGCCGATGAGATTACCCTTGATGCTGGCTCTGGTTTTATAACCTACCTTTGGGATAACAGTAGCAATGAGCAAACCCGACTGGTTGATGGCACTACACTTGAACCTAACACTTACATATACTGGGTTGAGGTTACCAACGAAGCAGGTTGCTTAACTCGGGATACCGTAGAGGTTAAAGTAGATCCTTATCAAAGTGTAACAACCGCAAATGGCCTAGCAGTTGAACTTTATCCAAACCCAACAAAGGGTGTGGTTAAGATTAAGATTGACAATGCCAATGGCGATGCTACAATATCAATCTACAGCCAAACAGGTCAGTTGATAAACAAAAAGCAAAGTGCTGTTCAAGGCAAAGAAATTGCCGACGAGGTGGATCTTTCAAATCTCACCAAAGGGGTTTACATAATACAAGTAACCACAAAGAACCAACGACTAACAAAACTTGTTGTTCTTGAATAACCAGTGTTTCTCAAAAAGATGGCTCGCCAATGCGAGCCATTTTTTTTGCACTCCACATAGAGCCATGGTGAAACCCTTACACACAACAAAAGGTAGGTTGAACCATAAATATTCGAACAAATAGACAGTTGCAATTGGGCAATAAACATATTTGGGTTAATTTTATAGCCCAAAACTAATCCCTTACTCGATGAACGTTTTGGTACTAGGCTCTGGCGGAAGAGAACACGCAATTTGCTGGAAAATTGCACAAAGCAAAAACATAAACAAGCTGTTTGTAGCCCCAGGAAACCCAGGCACTGCATCGGTTGCAACAAACGTAAGCATCAACCCGCTTCACTTTGATCAAGTAAAAGACTTTATTACTACCAACAACATAAGCATGGTAGTTGTTGGACCAGAGGAACCTCTTGTAAAAGGGATTCGTGACTATCTCCAATCCTATCCCGAAACAAAAAACGTAATGCTAATTGGCCCCAGCAAAATTGGCGCTCAGCTTGAGGGGAGCAAAGATTTTGCCAAGTGCTTTATGCAAAAGCACGGCGTTCCCACTGCTGCTTATAAAACCTTTAGCGCCAACCAAGCCAATGAGGCTAAAGTATTCCTAACCACAATGAAACCACCTTACGTTCTAAAAGCCGATGGATTAGCGGCAGGTAAAGGGGTGGTTATTAGCAATAGCATTGAAGAGGCCAACAGCACATTGGATATATTCTTTGCGGGAAAATTTGGCGAAGCCAGCAAAAAGGTTGTTATAGAGGAATTCCTATCGGGAATTGAACTATCTGTTTTTGTTCTTACCGATGGAGAGTCGTACGTTATACTTCCAGAAGCAAAGGATTACAAGCGCATTGGCGAGGGAGATACAGGGCTAAATACCGGTGGAATGGGCGCCGTATCGCCCGTACCGTTTGCCAACAAGGAGTTCATGGATAAGGTTGAACACAAAGTTATTAAACCTACTGTTGATGGGCTACGAAAGGATAACATAGACTACCGTGGCTTTATTTTTATTGGACTTATTAAAGTAAATAACGAGCCTTTTGTTATTGAGTATAACGTTAGAATGGGCGATCCCGAAACCGAAGCAGTTATGCCAAGAATTGAAAGCGACCTTGTTGATCTACTGGAGAAAACGGCAACAGGAAAACTAAACGGGACAACAATAAAAACAAGCCCATTAACCGCTACTACAGTAATTCTTGTTTCAGGGGGATACCCAGAGGAGTACGAAAAAGATATTTTAATAAGTGGACTAGAAAACGTTACAGATACATTGGCTTTTCACTCTGGCACAAAAAAGAATAGTAATGGAGCCATTGTTACAGCAGGTGGCCGAGTTTTGGCGCTAACATCACTAGGAAACTCAATAAATGAGGCGTTAAGTAAAAGTTACTCCGCCGCAGAAAAAATTTCATACAACGGGAAGTACTACAGAAGAGATATTGGGCAAGACCTAATGGGTTAAGAATAGAAGACTATGCTATTAAAATTTTTCAGAAGACCATTACCTATAGTCCTAACCAGCATTATCATTCTGGCAATTGGGCTTTGGGTAAAGACATTTATAACCGAGACAACAGTACCGTTTTACTTCGACTCCATACAAATGCCTTTTTACAGGATGGTAATGGGTTGGCTTCCTAACAACTTATTGCTTAATACCATTATAACCTTTGCACTATCACTTATTATAGGGTTATGGCTTCTGGGGTTAAACTCAAAGCACATCATTATAAAACAAAGAACCTATATTCCCACCCTGGTTTACATTATTATTGCAACAAGCATACTCCCACTACAACGTATTAACCCAGCAGTTTTTGCAGCATTCTTTTTTATCCCATCAATAAACCACCTGTTATCTATTTACCAAAACCCCAATGTACTTGACCACCTTTACCGTTCTGGTTTTTACATTGGAATAGCGTCACTATTTTACGCCCCAGCTAGTCTATTTCTTGTGGGGCTCTTAATTGCTGCCACAGTTATAAAATCGACCAACGCCAAAGAGTTTTTAGCTCCAATAGGAGGTTTCTTAACACCATGGTTCTTTTACATATTCATCCTCTACATTCTTAACAATACTTCAACCATTCCAGATTTACTTACCATTAACTTTAAAACGGAGGCTGAGCTAAACTTAGAATGGCGCCAATTTATTCCCATTGGTTTCTTAGCAATACTTCTGCTTGTTACAGGTTTCTTTGTGGCAGACTCCATAGGACACGAAAAAATTAATGTTAGGAAGTTCTTTACCGTTTTCTTTTGGTACACCGTAACAGGAGTTGCCACATTGGTTCTTCTTCCTACAGTATCGTACGAAATAGCTTACATTTTAGCCATTCCTTTGGCTTTTCAGTTCTCATACTACTTCTCCTATGCAAAGGGCAAGTTCTGGTCGGAGCTGCTTTTCTCCATGGTTATTGCATTAGCAATAATATCACAGTTTTTATACTAACATTCCTAAATAAAAAAAGCCCGATTTCATCGGGCTTTTCTATTGATATAAGATTACTTACAGAATAAGCATTGCATCGCCATAGGTACCAAACCTATACTTCTCCTTAATGGCTACCCTATAGGCTTCAAAAAGCAAATCATAACCAGCAAAGGCAGAAACCATCATTAGTAGAGTTGACAAGGGAAGATGGAAGTTTGTAATCATAGAGTTTGGAACGCTAAAATCGTATGGAGGGAAAATAAACTTATTGGTCCATCCGCTGTATGGTTTTAGGTATCCATCGGTAGAAACAGAGCTCTCAAGCGTACGTAACACAGTTGTTCCAACAGCACACACGTTTTTCTTATTCTGCTTAGCTCCATTAACAATATCAACAGCAGTTTCTGGAATGCTAATTTGCTCCGAGTCCATTTTATGCTTGGTTAGATCCTCTACATCAACGGTACGGAAGTTACCCAATCCAACGTGCAGAGTAATCTCGGCAAAGTTTACGCCTTTAATCTCAAGGCGCTTTAGTAGCTCACGGCTAAAGTGCAAACCAGCGGTAGGAGCAGCAACAGCACCCTCGTGCTTTGCGTACACTGTTTGGTAACGATCCCTATCCTCTGGAACCACCTCCCTACGAATAAATTTTGGAAGCGGAGTTTCACCTAAACGGTAAAGGGTATCCTTAAACTCTTCGTATGTGCCATCAAAAAGAAAACGCAGGGTTCTTCCCCTACTCGTTGTATTATCAATTACCTCGGCCACTAGAATATCGTCCTCGCCAAAATACAACTTGTTACCAATACGAATTTTACGAGCTGGGTCAACTAGCACGTCCCAAAGGCGCTGCTCTCTATTAAGCTCGCGAAGAAGAAAAACCTCAATCTCAGCTCCAGTTTTCTCTTTATTTCCATACAAACGAGCGGGAAAAACCTTGGTGTTGTTAAAAACAAAGACATCCCCTTCATCGAAGTAGTTAATAACATCCTTAAAAACTTTGTGCTCTATCTGCTTGGTTTTACGGTTTATAACCATTAGTCTAGATTCATCGCGGTTATCGACAGGAAACTTAGCAATAAGCTCTTGAGGCAAGTTGTACTTGTACTGAGAAAGTTTCATTTGATGTGGAATTATTATTTATTTTTTACTCTCTTATTTCAACAATTAAAGGCAAATCGGCGTGCTGTTTACACCTAAATTTCAGAGAAACAGCCAGACAGAGCGAAACGGGCTGTGCCGTTTATACGCAGCAATATGCTACTTGTTACATTTCCCTGAAATTTTTTTCGAAATTCTCTAAAGAAAGAGCGTCGCTAACTAAGAACTCACCACTTTTAGTTCTATGTAAGTTCTTTAGATAGGCTCCAGAATTTAGCCGAAGACCCAGATCGCGCGCGAAAGCTCTTATGTAGGTTCCTTTACTACATGCAATTCTAAGTGTTACCTCGGGAAAGTTGATTGACAGAACCTCAACCTCGGAAATAACTATAGGTACAGGGTCAAGCCTCATATCGGAGCCTTTTCTGGCCATTTCATAGGCACGCTTACCATTAACGCTTTTGGCAGAAAATAGTGGAGGTTCCTGCATTTGTGGACCCACAAACGATGCGGCTACATCTCTAATGAGCTGTTCCGTTATGTGTTCTGTTGGGAACTGAGCATCAATTGGCTTTTCAAGGTCAAACGACGAGGTTGTTTCCCCTACTACAAAAGTGGCAATGTACTCCTTATCCTCCCCTATTAACCTATCCACCTGCTTTGTAGCCTTTCCTATACAAATAACCAAAAGGCCAGTAGCCAACGGATCGAGTGTACCAGCATGGCCAACCTTTATATTCTTAATCCCTTTAACGTGCCTAAGCAGGCTACGCACCTTGCTTACTACATTAAACGAGGTCCACTCGTAGGGCTTATCAAGAAGAAGAATGACACCCTCGGTAAAATCGGTGTCCTTATCAAAACCTATTCGCATTATTACTAGTTAATTAATGAGGTTACTATGGCCACAGAGCCAACAATTGCACAGTAAACTGCAAACCAAAGCAGTTTACCTCTCTTCACAAGTTTTATCATCCAGCTACAAGCCAAGTAACCCGATACAAATGCGGCAATAAAGCCCGCAACAACAGGAAGACCCTCGCCCGACGCAACAGAAAACGAACCATCCATAATATCGAGCAAATTGGCTCCAATAATGGGAACAAGTACCATAAGGAAGGAGAAGCGTGCCACATCCGACTTGTTGTTTCCAAGTAGCATTCCTGTTGCAATGGTGGAACCAGAACGGCTTAAACCAGGCATTACAGCGCATGCTTGGGCAATGCCAATAACAAGGCTATCAATAAAGCCAATTGGACGCTCGTTTCTGGGTTTTACAAATACTGTTAGCGAAAGCAAAAGCGCAGTAACCATAAGCATTGCGCCTACTACCATGAGATTACCTGTAAAGAAAGCCTCAACCTGGTCTTTAAAAAAGACGCCAACAACCCCAACAGGAATCATGGACACAGCTATTTTTGCGATAAACTGGGTTTCATCATTCCAACGAAACTTAAATATACCCTGTAGTAGAGAAATAATATCTTTCCAAAATACCACAATGGTACTTAGCACTGTTGCTCCATGCACGGCAACCGTAAACGAGAGGCTTTCCTGTACATCAACCCCTAGTAATACCTTTCCAATTTCCAAATGACCACTGCTGCTAACTGGTAAAAACTCCGTTAAGCCTTGGATTATTCCAAGAATGATTGCCTCTATAACACCCATAAACAATAAATGATTAAGCAACAGGGGCTACCTGTTGCTTATAGATAACACAATAAATATCAACCATTTGCCCCTCTTACTCGGAAGGCTTTTTCATTATAGCATAAATTTCGAATATAAACCCAAACAGCACAACAATTGGGGCAAGGGTTATTCGCCTAAAGCTAAAAATATCCTCGCTAAAAACGTTAGGATCATCAGACCCTCCGCCAACCATTAGTACAAAACCAATAACAATAATTGCAAAACCTGTTGCAAGAAGCTTGTAGTTCTGTTTTCCTAGCGCAAAACCAGTAGATGGTGTTGGATTTTGCTTTTCTGTTTCTTTTGACATGGTATTATGTTTAGTCGTTATCGCCTTATTTAGTAGTAAAGATCGTCGGTTTTAAGCCTTAAGAACTTATTAACAGCCAAGAATGTAGCCATTAGGTTTAGCACTATCCCTAAAACTACAACAAAGCCAAAAAGCATAGCTATTAGCTGCAAATCGCCAAAGGAGAGAAACTCCTCTATTTCGTTTACAATTAAATATACAACACCAGATAGCATAGCTATGGCTAAGATTGCAGCATAAAGACCGTGCAGCATACTTTTAAGCAAAAAGGGTTGGCGAATAAAACCCCAAGTTGCCCCAACCAGCTTCATGGTGTTTATAATGAACCGCTTTGAGTAAACAGATAATCGAACTGTGTTATTAATAAGTACTAGCGCTATAAAAAGCATAAGCGCACTAAACATTAGTATAATAACGCTAATCTTGCTTATGTTCTCATTTACCAAGTTAACCAACGATTTTTGGTAGTGTACCTCTTTTACTTGACGGTAGGCTAATAGCTTATTCTCAATTTTTGCAATGCTATCGTTATTCGCATAGTCGGCTCTCAAGCGCACATCTATTGATGCAGATAGGGGGTTGTACCCTAGAAACGAGATAAAATCCTCACCTATTTGCTTTTTCATTTCATTGGCCGCACGCTCCTTTGATATGTACTCCGTTTGCTTAACAAAAGGAGAGGCGTCAAGGGTTTTGCGCAGGAAGTTGGCATCCACATCGCGAATCTCATCCTGAAGGATAACTGAGAAGCCAATGTTCTCCTTCACGTGATCGGATAACTTTTTAGCGTGAAACACTATTAAGCCCAACAAACCAAGCATGAAAAGCACCAGTGAGGTGCTTATTATGGACGACAAGTATGAGCTTCGTAGCCTTCGGTTAGTATGTTTATTTTCAGCTTTTGCCATTTTGCAAAGGTATATCTATTGTGCCAATTTACAGCAATCTATTTTTTTGCAACAAACTCTTTGTATGCTCCAAGGCCAGCCCAACCAACAAATAGCAGTATTATTAGTAGCGATGAAGCCAAATCAACCACCTTACCCACTGCAAACATTGCTGGTTTAAACTCAAACTCAACCTTGTGCTCGCCAGCGGGAATAGCCATTGCCCTAAGAATGTAGTTTGCCCTGAAGTGAGGAGCCTCCACTCCATCAATGTAAGCTTTCCAGCCCTTATCGTAGTATATCTCGGAGAACACAGCAAGTTGATTAACCGATGATTTACTACTATAAACCAACCTGTTAGGGTAATATTCAACCAGTTCAATGCTTGCAGAAGAATCGGCTGCAGGAGTAAAGTCCGCAATAAACGACTCGAACCGCTTATCGACTAGGGCAGTGGTTGCAGGGTTAAACTCGCCAAGCGCATCAACCTCTGCATCGGCATTGGGCTGAATAGATACAGAATCGACAAACCATGCGTTGCCCAGAGCCTCTGTGTTGAGCTTAGCAACGGGACCCGCCTGACCCTGCTCTATAAAGTACTTTGTGTTGAGCATATTTAGTACCTTCATGTTGCCCCTAGAGATATGAAGGTCTATTACATCCTGATATCTCCTAAGCTTTGCACCATGGTAGCCACCAATTGATTTATGGTAATACGATGTACTGGCATCGTTAAATGGGCTAACTGTTAGGTTAAAAACTCTATAGTTTAACGACTTATCGGTAAGAATTTGCTCGTCGGCAGCCGTTTTTGGGAAAGGCTTCTCAACCCGATTAACGTCAACAAAATGCTCATTATTAAGGTAGCGGCGGTTAATAACCCACATATCGGCAATAATAAGAAAGCCCAAAGCACCAATAAATACCATTGGCTTAAGCTTCTTCTCAACAAAGGCAAACACAACTCCTCCGCCTAGCAAAATATACATAAGAGAACGCAGCGCATCGGCTTTCATAAGGGCAGCCCTATCGGCAGCAACAGCATCAAAAAGCTCGCGTGGCCAACCAGCAGCAATGTATTGAGCATCAACCTCGGCAGAGAAGCTCATGGCAGAACCGCCAAACACTAGAAGGAATAGGCAAATGCCTCCAGTTATACCCAACGCCCAGAAAAATGCTTTTCTAAAATCGGCCTTGCTAAAGTCGCCATCAAAAACCCTTTTAAGTGCAATAAACGCTAGAAGTGGCATGGTGAGCTCTGCAATATAGAGAATCATGGAAACGGTTCGGAACTTATTGTAGGCAGGGAAGTAGTGCAGGAACAAATCGGTAAACCACATCATGTTTTTTCCCCATGCCAGCGCAATACCAATTAGCGTTACTATAAGGATAGCCCATTTCTCGGGGCCTTTTACAAACATCAACCCAAAAATGAAAAGGAAAACTACAATAGCACCAATGTACACTGGGCCAGATGTCATTGGTTGTGGTCCCCAGTAGGCTGGCATCTGCTGCACAATTGCCCTAGCCTGACTTGCAGGAACATTATTCTGCATTAGGAAGTGGTAGGTGTTTGACTCCGTACCCAAGTCCGACATAGAAGAGCCTCCATAAAGGTTTGGAACCAGCAGGTTAAAGGTCTCCCCTACGCCATAGCTCCACGCTGTTGCATAATCCTTATCGAGTCCCGATGTTTTGTTGTGCGCATCAGCGGTTAGCTCCGATGGGCCACGAATAGAGTCCTTACCATAATCGTAAGTGAAGTATAGCCTTGAGAAGTTGGCACCCACTGCAAGTATTGCAGCAATACCCAAAGCAATGGAGGCTTTGGCAAACTGCGGCATTAGGTTCTCCTTTAGGGCCTTGTACAGGTAGGCAAAGAAAAGCGCCACCATAACAAAACCTGCGTAGTAGGTAATTTGCACATGGCCAGCATTTAGGTTTAACCCAAGGAATAGTGCGAAGAGAGCTAATCCGCCAAGAATTTTACCTCGGTAGGCGAGCACCAATCCTGCAATCATGGGAGCAACATAGGCAATAGCATGAATCTTTGCGTTATGCCCCGCCGTGATTATTATAAAGAAGTACGATGATAAGCCATAGGCAAAAGCCCCCACAATGGCCAGCCATGGATTTACACCAAGAACTAGTAAAAGAACATAAAACCCAAGTAGCGTAATAAAAATTAGGCTAGCAGGATGCTGTGCAAAACCCAAAAACTTATCGACATAGCGCAATAGGTTACCCTCAAAAACAGTGGAGATGAGATAGGACGGCATGCCACCAAACATGCTATTGGTCCATAGAGACTGTTCGCCTGTAGCCTCGCGGTAGTCAACTAGCTCCTTGGCCGAGCCGCGCCACTGCTCAATATCGTGCTGAGCTAGCCCTTTGCCTTCCAACAGAGGTGAGAAATAGACGTAAGCCGCAACAATAAATACTATTGGTGCAACTAGGTGTGGTAAAAACTGTTTCAACTTTGGGTTCATACTATGTCTATTGTTTATGGGAAATCTATTACAAATCAAAAATAGCTAATTTGAACAACTACGCTTTACCTCAAGCAATTATTAGCATAACGTAATTAGGCAAAAAATCGTGCAATGCGCTCCGATGCTTTTCCTCCGCCATACAAATCAACATCAAAATTTATGTTGGCCGCTAGCATCCGCCTGGTTAGCTCAACAATGCTGCGGGTATCGGCACCCGATAGCACGTTAAAGCCATTCTCAACCAGCTCAACCCACTCGGTTTCGTTACGCATGGTTACGCAAGGCTTTTGAAAGAAAAAGGCCTCCTTTTGCACTCCGCCGCTATCGGTTAGCACAACGGAGCAGTGTTTAAGCAGCTCCACCATGTCAAAATACCCAACGGGGTCTATTATTTCAAAAGTTGGCTTAACATCTAGCTTACTTATAAGCTGCTTTGTTCTAGGATGTAACGGAACAATAACGCGTTGCTCCTGATGCAGCTGATTAAGGGCACTTACAATACCCTCTATATTTTGCTTAGTATCGGTATTCTCTTGGCGATGAATAGTTGATAGGATAAAACCGCCGCCTATTCGCAGTCTTTTGGTAATATCGGAACGCATGGGTGAGCGCTCCGAGTAGAAGATGGCTGCATCCTGCATAACATCGCCCGATTTTACCACCTCAATACCAAACCCATCAAAGCCTTCGCGCTTTAGGTTTGCAATGGCATTATCGGTTGGGCAAAAGAGCCAGTTCGATATTCTATCGGTGAGTATGCGGTTAACCTCCTCGGGCATGGCCATGTTGAACGAGCGAAGCCCCGCCTCAACGTGAGCCACAGGAATTAGCAGCTTTTTAGCGGCAAGGGCACCTGCTAGGGTGCTATTGGTATCGCCATAAACCAGAACGGCATCGGGTTTCTCGGTTAGCAGAACGGCCTCAATGCCCTCAAGCATACGACCTGTCATTGCGCCATGGCCAAGACCATGAACATCAAGGTTGTACTTTGGCACGGGTATCTCCATCTCATCAAAAAACACCTGCGACATGTTGTGGTCAAAGTGCTGACCCGTGTGTACAATAACCTCATTCACACCAAAAGCAGCAAAGGCGCGGCTTACTGCAGCAGCTTTTACAAACTGGGGACGTGCACCAACAATTGTTACAACCTTCATTTCCTGTCTCTATTTTATATCATTTAGGATATTGGCTATCCGCTGCGTTAGGTTGCGGCGCGAATACCTATCGGCACCACTTGGATTAAAGTGCTGCCAACCTCCTTTATAATCAGACCAAAGCTTAGCGATACCAGCAAGCATATCATTGGTATCATCAAAATCAAACAGAACCCCAGCCGAGGTTTCACTCAAAAGGTTATCAATATCGCCACCTTTGGGGCCAACGGCAAGTATGGGGCGCTTTGCGGCCATGTACTCAAAAATCTTACCCGTTAAAATTCCCTTTGCGTTGGGGCTATTATTTACCAGCAGCAGCAAAATCTGGCTTTGCAGCTGAATGGTCGCAACCTGTTTGTGCGGTAGGTAACCCACCAAATCAACATTATTGGTAAGCCCCAAGCTGTTTAGCGACTCTACAACCGATTGGTCAACCGAACCAACTAGCCTGATTCTTAGCCGCTGCTTAAACTCTGCGTTCTGCGATGCATAAATGGATATCGCCTTCCACAAAGCGGGGCAGTTCCTGTTTGGTGTAATGGAGCCAACGTGGCAAATGGAAAAATCGGCATCTAGTGCAGGCTCACTATCATGGGAATAGTCATCGGCATCAAAGCCATTCTCAACCAGCTCAATACGAGGCGACAAAACCCTATACTCATCAAGCATTTGCGATGATACCACCACCGTTGCATTGGCAGTTGCCAAAACCTTACGCTCCAAGCTGTGATGGAGCCTATCGGCAAAGCGGGTAAGCTTTAAATCCTTGTAGTAATCGATGCTTGTCCACGGGTCGCGAAAATCGGCCAACCAGGGCAAGCCCGTTTTACGCTTAACGCGCAAAGCGATTAAGTGTGTGGTATGCGGTGGGCCTGTTGAGATAATGGCATCAACAGGATTATCCTTTAAGTATTTAGCAATTTGATTTGCCGCAGGGCGAATCCACAGGGCACGGGCATCGGGAATAAAGAGGTTTCCACGAACCCAAACAGCAAAATCTGATAGGTACGAGCGCTTTACCGGCTTAGCCGATGTAAAGCCAACCCCAATGGTTCCCTTTGCTCCCACAACCTTACGATAAATGCTGTATGGCTCAACCACATTGGAGCGGATAATCTCAACACCAGCGGGAACATCCTTTAGCAAGGAGTCGTCGTAAGCAGGAGCCTCTGGGTTTGCGGCAGTAAAAACAACGGGCTCCCACCCAAAATCCCTAAAGTACTTTACAAACTTAAGCCAACGCTGAACGCCACTTCCGCCAGCGGGAGGCCAGTAGTATGTAATAATAAGCACCTTGGGCATTTAGTAGGATTTTTAAAAAGCATTAGAAGATATGCGCTAGGCATATCTTCTAATGTATTGAATGGGATAATTAGATATTCATTAACAGCTTACGCATGCTAACCTTCTCTTCCATAATCTCACGAAGACGCGATGCTGGCACACGCTCCTGCTCCATGGTATCGCGGTAGCGGATGGTTACAGTATCGTCCTCAAGCGATTGGTGGTCGATAGTGATACAGAATGGCGTTCCAATGGCATCGTGGCGGCGGTAGCGCTTTCCAATGGTATCCTTCTCCTCGTACTGGCAAGCAAAGTCGAACTTAAGCTCGTCCATAATCTTGCGAGCCTTCTCTGGCAGACCATCCTTTTTAACAAGAGGTAGCACGGCTAGCTTAACGGGAGCAAGTGCTGGTGGAATTTTAAGAACCACGCGCTCATCAACGGTTCCATCCTCCTTGGTAATCTTCTCCTCGTTATATGCCGTTGAAAGGATAAGCAGGAAGGTTCTGTCTAAACCAATTGATGTTTCCACTACGTAAGGTACATAGCTCTCATTGGTCTCTGGGTCAAAGTACTGAAGCTTTTTGCCAGAGTGCTTTTGGTGATTGCTTAGGTCAAAATCGGTACGAGAGTGAATACCCTCAACCTCCTTAAAGCCAAATGGGAACTGGAACTCGATATCGCTGGCAGCGTTAGCGTAGTGAGCCAGCTTCTCGTGCTTATGGAAACGGTACTTCTCATCGCCAAGCCCAAGAGCCTTGTGCCAACGCATACGCGTCTCCATCCAGTACTCGTACCACTTCATCTCCTCGCCTGGGCGAACAAAGAACTGCATCTCCATTTGCTCAAACTCGCGCATGCGGAAAATGAACTGACGAGCCACAATCTCGTTACGGAAAGCCTTACCAATTTGGGCAATACCAAATGGAAGCTTCATTCTACCCGTTTTTTGAACGTTTAGGTAGTTAACAAAGATACCCTGTGCAGTTTCTGGGCGTAGGTAAATGGTGCTAGCATCGTCGCTAACAGAACCCATCTTGGTATCGAACATCAGGTTAAACTGGCGAACATCGGTCCAGTTACGGGTTCCCGATATTGGGCAGGCAATTTCGCAATCCTCTATAATCTTTTTAACCTCGGCAAGGTCATTGGCGTCAAGCGCCTGAACCATGCGGGAGTTAACCTCGTTTATCTTATTCTGATACTCTAGTACGCGGGGGTTGGTTTGGCGGTACATGCCCTCGTCAAACGACTCACCAAAACGCTTGGCAGCCTTTTCAACCTCCTTGTTAATCTTCTCCTCAAGTTTGGCCATCCAGTCCTCAATAAGCACATCGGCGCGGTAGCGCTTCTTGCTGTCCTTATTATCGATAAGCGGATCGTTAAACGCTCCAACATGGCCAGATGCCACCCAGGTTTGCGGATGCATAAAAATTGCGGCGTCGATACCAACAATATTCTCGTTTAACCGAGTCATTGCCTCCCACCAGTAGCGGCGGATATTGTTTTTTAGCTCAACCCCATTCTGACCGTAATCGTAAACGGCGCTAAGTCCATCGTAAATCTCGCTGCTTTGGAAAACGAATCCATACTCTTTGCAATGCGCAATTAGCTTCTTAAATAGCTCTTCCTGGGTCATATGCGTATTTGTTAAAAATTACATTCTACGGAACTAGCAAAAGTAGCTGAATAATTTCTATTTATAAATCAATGTCGTTTAGTTAGTGGAAACTTATAACGGCTTGTAATTCATTGAGTAA
>JABNAD010000757.1_pt1 | contig 15727 bp, 10 predicted proteins | sample 7240381 | NCBI WGS metagenome assembly JABNAD01 (sample SAMN11332834, study PRJNA596920) | anaerobic digester metagenome | biome: digested sludge; isolation source: digested sewage sludge-derived enrichment culture grown on H2/CO2 | place: Germany: Goettingen
GGGAATGCTACACCACGGGAGCGGCACATTTGATTACGGGGACTGGGCAATCTGGTTGTAGTATGTATCATAAATTTTAAGCAGAGAGCCATTGCTCTCTGCTTATTTATTTACTCTCTATTTTGTTAAAAGAACTTATTGCCATGGTGAGCGTCAACCCTTAAACACTAAATATGTAATCAACATCCAAGTGTCACAATGGCTTCCTTACAGCGACGCTGTAAATTCACCAATGCGTTTTAACCCTTCACGAATTGTCCTTTCATCAGTAGCATAGGAAAGACGGATATAACCCTCTCCCTCTTCACCAAAACCTACGCCGGGTACTACCACCGTATGTTTTTCATGCAGCAGGCGGAGGGCAAATTCACGGGCAGAAAGCCCTGTTTTAGAAATATTGGCAAATGCATAAAAAGCACCTTTCGGCGGTAAACAACTAATTTTTTCAATGGCATTTAGCCCATTCACCATTAATTCCCTCCTGCTTTTATAATGCGCTTTCATCTGCTCCACTTCATCCTGATTTCCCTTTAGCGCAGCAACACCACCCCATTGCATCCCTTCGTTCACAGAAGAGAGTACGTTCTCAAGCAATTTTGTCATTGTCAATATGACTTCTTTTGGCGCCGCCCCATAGCCCAAGCGGAAGCCTGTCATCGCATATTTTTTAGAGAAACCATCCACAATGACGGTACGTTCTTTCATTCCCGGAAAAGCCGCAATGCTACAATACGGTTCATCATCCCATAATAAAGCGTGATAGATTTCATCTGTCAAAATGTAAAGATCTTTCTCTTTCGCCAGCTCTGCAATCTTCCGCAAATTTTCAGCACTTGCCACACTGCCTGTGGGATTGGAAGGAGAATTCAACAGAATTACTTTTGTTTTGGAGGTGATTGCTTTACGTAAATCCTCCACATCATACATAAATTGGTTTTCCTCATAAATCTTTACGGGAACAGGAACAGCCCCGACCTGCAAAATAAGCCCTTTATAGTTTGCCCACCCAGGGTCTGGGAGCAGCACTTCATCCCCTTCGTCCAGTATTGCCATACAAGCCAAGCAAAGCACACTGATGGCACCAGCACCAATCAGTATCTCATCTGCATCATACTGCAAGCCACGGTTTTGATAGCTTTCTGCCACAGCCAACCGCAACGCCGGAATACCGGCATTGGGGGTATAATGGGTCTCTCCCCGCTGAAAAGAGTCCATAACAGCATCAACCACATGTTTAGGAGGCGGAAAATCCGGTTCTCCCAAAGCAAAGCTTACCACATCCTCCAATTCCCCTTGCAAGGCAAACATTTCACGGATAACCGAATGGGGAAGTTTTTTACTTTTCTCTGAAACAAAAGACATACCATACCACCCTTTCTGTTCATAAAGTTCATTACTACACAGAAAAATAAGGAACTATACTTATTTCTGAATCCCCGTGATGTTTTTTGCCATTTGCTTTTTCCCTTGAATGTCTCCCTGACGGGCAATCATAATTCTTTGTGCTTGTGGCGAACCTGCACCATGCAGGGATTCCGTGCGATAGCCCACTGCATCTGCGCCCAAACAGATATTTTCTAGGAAACGAAGCACCCGCTGGCGGTTTTCAGCAGGAATCCCCTCTTTCCCTGAAAAGTATTTTCGGCAGATATGGGAGATTGTTTCCCCCTGACTCCCAACCTGAAGCTCAGATTCAAAATCAACCTGGGAAGGCATGGTAACCATAAGTCCTCCAGCAATATCCTCCGCTAAACGAGCAATTTCATAGGGAAAGCGTGTAACGTTTTGTTTACAAACATTAGCAAGAAGCAGATCAATCTGATAATTTCCTGCTTTTGTGGCACATCCCTCACAGGAGCAGGCAACACCGCAGGAATACATGGTTTCATTCAGGTGTATCATTTCAATCAGCTTATCCTTGACTGCGCTGGCTTTTTCCACCCCATGATACTCTGCTGCCAAAGCAGCTGCTCCGATGATTACATCCCCTACCCCCGTCTTACATCCTCCGTAGCTCTGGCGATGATATCCGGCAAATCTTTCCACCATCATGCCCGCAAAGGCGAATTCACCATTCATGAAGATATATTTGTTGGGTATGAAAACATGATCCAACACCACTAATGCCTCCTGGCCGCCAAACCTTTCATTGCCCACATCAATACTGCACCCTTCCAATTTCCTCGTGTCACAGCTCTGCCGTCCGTATACCATATAGACACCTTCTGCATCAGAGGGACAGGCAAAGGAGACTGCCCAGTCTCTATCTGCCTCTCCCATTGCCATGGTAGGCATAATAAGCTGCCAATGGCTGTTGACTGCCCCTGTTTGGTGGCACTTTGCTCCGCAAACAACAATGCCGTTTTCTCTTCTCTCCACCACACGAACAAACATATCCGGATCAGCCTGTTCATGGGGCGCCTTACTACGGTCTCCCTTGGGGTCCGTCATAGCACCATCCACCATCAAGTCATTATCTTGAACATAAATCAAAAAATTTTTGAAGTTTTCATGGTAATGCGTGCCGCTCGCTTCATCTATTTCAAATGTAGTGGAATAGACCGCATTAAATGCATCCATACCCACACAACGTTGGAAGCAGCTTGCTGTTTTCTGTCCCAACAGCCGCTGCATCTTCACTTTTTTCACCAAATCTTCCGCCGATTGGTGAAGATGAGTAAAGCGATTGATCTTCCTTCCCGTAAGATTGCTGGTAGCTGTCATCAAATCCTCATACTCAGAATTCTGTGCCAAGGCATATGTCATCGCAGCACAACGGATAGAGGGGATGATAAGTGGATGATCCACCCAATTCTCAACTTTTTCTCCTCGCAGATAGACGCGGGTTTTCATTCGGCGTAAACTATCAAAATAATCCTTTCCTGTCATCAGTGCCATGCTAATTCCTCCTTATCTTCTCCTGCTTCCTTATATCTTCTTTCCACCTCATTGTTCCTGTTGTGATAAATCACGATAGCGGGCATAGCGTTCCTTTGCATCCTGTTCCGCTTTGGCGTACAAGGCCTCAGCCTTTTCAGGGAAAGACAATGCCAAGGATGCAAATCTGTTTTCACCCAACAAAAACTTTTTGAATTCCTCGGTGGGCTCCTTAGAATCTAGGACAAAAGGATTTTTTCCTTCTGCCTTCCGCTGTGGGTTATAGCGATACAAGTGCCAATACCCTGCTTCTACTGCTTTCTTTTCTTCTAGTTGACTTAATCCCATGCTAGTTTTCATGCCATGCTCAATACAAGGGCAATAGCAAATCACCATAGACGGCCCATGGTATGCCTCGGCTTCACGAATCGCCCGCAAGGTTTGCTCCGGGTCTGCCCCCATTGCAACCTGAGCCACATAAACATACCCATAACTCATTGCCATCATGCCCAAGTCCTTCTTTCTGGTCCTTTTTCCTCCAGCAGAGAACTTAGCAATAGCACCCGCCGCCGTTGCCTTTGAGGACTGCCCCCCAGTATTGGAATATACCTCCGTATCCAATACCAAGATATTAATATCCTCGCCAGAAGCCAATACATGATCCAAACCACCAAAACCAATGTCGTAAGCCCAACCATCACCACCAAAAGCCCACACGCTCTTTCTTGACAAATACTCTTTATTTTGCCGAATGAATGCGGCCTCCTGACTGTTGTCCTTTTCAATGGCATCCAAAAGAGCATCGCTGACCCCTCGGGATTCCTCAGGCTGCTCGCCTTTTTCTATATACAATTTGCATGCCTCTCCCAAGGTTTCCTTAGCAGATAATATCTCAATTTTTTCTTGAAGTTGGCGTTTAATTGCATTTTGCCCCAACAGATAGCCATAAGCATATTCTGCATTATCTTCAAACAATGACATCGCCCATGTAGGACCAAATCCTCGCTTGTCGGTACAATACGGAGAAGATGGGGTGGAACCGCCATAAGCAGAGGAACAACCTGAAGCATTTGTGATATACATATGGTCACCAAAAAGTTGTGTGACCAGCTTAATATAAGGCGTTTCTCCACAACCTGCACATGCCCCTGAAAATTCAAAATAAGGCTTTGCAAACTGAGAAGATTTCACATTTTTAGCACTCACAGCATCCTGTTTCACTTCCACCTTTTCTGTCCCAAATAGCCAATTCTCCGACTCTTTGAGTTGACTTTCCAAGCTCTCCATAACCAGTGCCTTTTCTTTTGCCGGACAAACATGAACGCAACTACCGCAACCTGTACAGTCATAGGGAGATACTTGGATGCGGAAATGATATTTATCAAGCCCTGCACCTATCGCCCCCTTCGTATCAAATCCCGTTGGTGCCACTTGCCTCTCTTCTTCATCCAGCAAGAATGGGCGAATTGCACTATGGGGACAAACCAAGGAACAACGATTACATTGCACACAAGCATCTATCTTCCATGCAGGAACCGCCGTAGCAATTCCTCGTTTCTCATATTTCGTGGTACCAGCAGGCCAAGTTCCATCCTCCAAGCCGTACTTTTTAATCAAAGAAACCGGAATGGCGTCTCCTTCCTGACGATTCATAGGCGCTGCCACTTCACGGATAAAATCCTTTGTTTCTTCCATGACTACGCTGTCCTGAGCTGTCATCCAATGTTCAGGAATTTCCACTTCTCGTAGTTCTTTTACGCCATATTCTATGGAAGCATAATTCTGGTCTACCACGTCCTGCCCCTTTTTTATGTAATAGGTATTATAAATGGCATTTCGCATTTCTTCTTCTGCCTGTTCCATAGGAATGATATTTGCCAACCGGAAAAAAGCGGACTGTAAAATGGTATTTGTCCTGCTTCCCAATCCCAGTCTTTGGGCAATTTCAATGGCATTGATGGTGTAAAACCTTGCTTTCTTAGTTGCCAAGGCCCGCTTCATGCCTCCAGGGAGATTTTCCTCCAGACCTTTCTCGTCCCAAGTACAGTTCAGCAGAAATGTGCCCCCTTCTTTTAAGTCCTTTATCATTTCATATTTATGTACATAGGATGGCGTATGGCATGCCACGAAATCTGCATTGTTCACTAAATATGAGGAACGAATAGGCGTCTTCCCAAAACGCAAATGAGACTGTGTCAGCCCCCCTGACTTTTTAGAGTCATATACAAAATATGCCTGGCAATGTAAATCCGTTGTATTACCAATGATTTTAATGGAGTTTTTATTTGCGCCCACAGTTCCATCAGAACCTAATCCCCAGATTTTTACGTTGGTCTGCCCTGACGATGCAACCTCAATTTCTTCTGCAACCGGCAGAGAGGTGTAGGTTACATCATCTTCAATGCCAATGGTAAAATTATTTTGGGGAACATCTTGTTTCAAGTTTTCAAACACCGATACCAGCTGAGCCGGCGTAGTGTCTTTGGAACTGAGTCCATAGCGTCCGCCCACAATTTCCATGGGAATACCCTTTTGCTGGTAAACCACACAGATATCTTGATACAGTGGCTCTCCCGTGGCTCCAGGTTCTTTGGTGCGGTCTAAAACTGCCATTCTTTTAGCAGTGGCAGGCACCGCTGATAAAAAATGCGCTGGAGAAAATGGGCGATACAGATGCACAATCACAACACCAACCTTCTCTCCACGAGAAACTAGATAGTCAACCGTCTCCTTTGCTGTCTCCCCTGCAGAACCCATCAAAACTATAACCAATTCCGCATCCTTAGCGCCATAATAATCAAAAAGATGATATTCGCGGCCTGTTATTTTTTTAATCTCGTCCATATAGTGCTCCACAGCATTGGGTATCTCCATAATCTTTTCGTTGCAAGCCTCCCTGCACTGGAAAAAGATATCTGGATTTACCGTTGTTCCCCTTGTAGCAGGATGCTCTGGATTAAGGGAGTTCTTTCGAAACGCCTCAATTGCATTCCAATCTACTAACGGCCGCAGCGTTTCATAATCCAGTGCCTCTATTTTTTGAATTTCATGGGAGGTTCTAAAACCATCAAAAAAATGCAGTACTGGCATACGGCAATGAATGGCCGCCAAATGCGAAACTGCCCCCAAATCCATGACCTCTTGGGGCGAAGAAGAAGCAATCATGGCAAAACCTGTACTCCTTACCCCCATTACATCCGAATGGTCCCCAAAAATGGAAAGGGCATGGGTAGAAACCGTTCGAGCCGAAACATGGAATACTCCCGGCAGCATTTCCCCTGCAATTTTATACATATTAGGAATCATTAACAGCAGCCCTTGAGACGCCGTATAAGTCGTTGTTAGTGCTCCCGATTGCAATGAGCCATGCACAGTGCCAGCTGCACCACCTTCCGACTGCATTTCCACAACTTGTACCGGTTGACCAAACAAATTTTTCTCTCCATTTGCCGACCACTCATCCACATGCTCCGCCATGGAAGAAGATGGTGTGATAGGATAAATTCCTGCCACTTCTGTAAAAGCGTAAGAAATATAAGCCGCCGCCTGATTTCCATCCATTAATTTGAATTTCTTTTGCATAGACAGTTCCTCCTTTGAATTATTGAGATTGCATGTAATTTATATAATTGCATGCAATCAACATATGTTACATTCAATTATATTCCGAATACTTATTTCGTCAATAGAGAAAATTTTTTTCGGCAAAGGTACCAATTTCTTCTCTTGTCCTTTATGCAATAAAACGAAATGCACCCTAACCCGATTTCATTGACACTGATAAGATAATAACTTATAATTATAAATCAAAAGATTATCCGAAAAGCAGGAGAGAGCAGGTGTTGTTGATGCAGTCTCATAAAGAGTTTGCTTATGAACAAATCAAAAATATGATTTTCCACATGGAACTTTTGCCAGGTGCACGCATTTCGGAGCTGCAAATTGCAAAAAAACTTTCTATCAGCAGAACCCCTGTTCATGATGCCCTGCGGTATCTAGAAGCAGAAGGTCTTGTTACCATCGAAGCGAATCGAGGAGCATCAGTGAAATCCTTTTCTGACGAAGAAGTTCAGGAAATCGGTGTAGTTCGTCTTTCTTTAGATATACTGAGTATACAGCTAGCGGCATACTATGGAAGTGCTGCAGACTTTGATCAATTAAATAAGTTAGCAGATATATGTGAAGGGATTGCTGCCAAGGGTGATATTTACGGGCGTATCCAGACCGATTGCGAATTCCATCTCGCAATCACAAAAATATCTAATAACTCCCTTTTGATTCGGCAACAGCATGCCTTGTATCAGCAGATCCACTTAATCCAGATTTCAAAATATACTGACATCGCCCATAGCCTTTTGCAGATTCACCATCATAAACCCATTGTGGCTGCAATCCGAACGGGAAATATCGAAGAAGCAACTGCTTTGCTTTGTCAACACTATAAGAATTTCCATCAAATCAATCCATATCTATTGAAATGTAATGGTTATACCGCTGAATAAGACAACCTTCATTACCTCTAGATTATTTTTTCCATCTTAAAATTCAGGATTAAAGAAGAAAATAAGGGTTGGAGAGCAATCTTCCCCAACCCAATAACCACCCCTTATCAATCTGGCAACTAACCTACGTATGTCACCTCCGCTCCCCTATCTATCTGCCTCCAAAGGAAACGATTTTTTCTTTAATAGCCCCCCTTATTCTTGCAAATTTATTTTTTCACCTTTATGCAGACGCAAATTCTTCTATTTCCTGTATGCTTGTTGATCAGCCTAATTCCACGGACTCTCACTTAAAGATGACTTGTTACCCACAGAAAAAGGCTTTGTTCTCTAAATTATGAACAAAGCCTTTTTTGAATTTACATCTATTATTTCTTTTTTTCTCGCCTCTTGGCAATCAGGGCATAGGCACAAGGAATGACAATCATAGTTAGAACTGTGGAGAGCATCATTCCAAATATGACTGACGTAGCCATTGGTGCCCACAACGGCCCTCCGGAAATCATCAGTGGAAGAAGGGAGAAAACCGTTGTAATCATTCCAATCATAATGGGACGCATACGTGTTTCACATGCCTGCACAATAGCCTCCTGAAAATGATTAGCCTTAGGAAGGAGTACCTTGATATAATCCAAAAGGACGATACCATTATTTACAACAACTCCCATTAGGCTGATTGCACCAAGCAGAGCCATAAATCCGATGGGATAGTTCATCACCTTTAGCCCCCAGATAATCCCGATCAATGATAGCGGGATGGTACCCATGATAATCAGCGGTTCCAAAAGATCACCAAATTGGAATACCAATATGATATAGATGAGAATAACAGCAATAATTGTAGGCAATGTCATAGAAGAAAATGCATCTTTGCTGTTTTCGCTTTCACCGCCGTATTCCAATGTATAACCATCGGGAAGATTCAATCCTTCCATGCTCTTTTCCACATTTTCCATCACCGCCGTAGTATTATAACCATCCTCCACATAGCTGCCAATGGTAATTGTTCTCTGGCTATTTCTACGAATAATTTGATTTAATGAGGATTGGGTTTCTATGGTAGCAATCTGGGTTAAGGGAACATTTTTTCCTGTTACCTGAGATGTCAGGAAAATGGTATTTAGTATTTCTCTGCTTGTTTTATCCTTATCTGATATTTTGGCAATCACAGGAAGAGAGTCTTTCTCCAAATCCTTCTGTTTCATTTTCACAATTTCCAAGCCATTTACAGCCATTCTTACTGTACTGGCAACATCATAGTTGGTGATTCCTACGAGGTTTGCCTTTTCCTCATTTACATTAACATTTAGACGATAGCTATTGTCTCCATAATTATCTTCCACATTTCTAGTACCGGGTACAGTGCGGCACCGCTCCTCAATGTCAACTGCAAGACTTCTCAATTTTTCAATATCATCACCGGATATTCTTACTTGAATGGGATAGGTTAAAGGCAGACTGATTTCTAAATATTTCAGAGTCGTACTAATTCCCGGAACTTGTTGAAGAATTTTCTTTTCTACAGCCGCAGCCTCAGAGCGTGTTCCATTAATCAGAAATTGTGCTTTATTAGTAGCCTGCTGTTCCGGCTCAAAAGTAACATAATATTTCATAAAACCGTCTCCAACAGTACTTGAAAAGGATTCTACTGATTTTTCATTCTCAAGCACCTGGGCAACCTTTCTGCATTGTGACTGGGTCTTTTCCAGGGTACTGCCATCCTGGGTTGTTATATTCAGCACATATTGATCTCGCTCCACCGGTGGAAAAAGCTGCACCGATAATGTGGGTATGATAAGCGAAGATGCCACAAGCAGTGCAACAAAAAACAACAGCACCCTTCCTGGCCTCTTTAATGAAAAATTCAATACCTGACCATAAAGCACTTTTCCCTTTTCGAAAAATGTTTTTAAACGCAATTGTTCCATTATTTTTTGTTTCCAAACTGCAACGATTGAGCGTTTAGTATTGACAGGCTTATCATCAACTGAATGCTTATAAAGCAAATGTCCCAGAGCTGGAACAATAGTCAATGAAGTAAGGTAGGAACCAGCCAAGGCCACACTAACCAATATGGGGAGGGTTTTGACAAATTTACCTGCATCGCCGTTCATCATCGCCAATGGAAGAAAAGATGCAACCGTTGTCAGAGATGAGGTTAAAATAGGAATGCTTACCTCCTTTACGCCATTAATACAGGAGTCTTTCAACGACTCTCCCATAGCCATATAAACGTGTATGTTATCGTTGGCAACGATTCCGTTGGCAACCATTAAGCTTAGGGAAATCATCAGAGATGCAACGGCCACCTGATGAAGGGGAATTCTGGTCAGATACATATAGCCAAAAACAAGAATACAGATAATCGGAATGGGAATGGATACAACAGCCGCTGACCGCAACCCCATGGATATCAAAACAACTACGAATACTAAAAGAATTCCTTCTATCAGATTATCTGAGAACATATCAATGGAATTCTTAACAAAGCTTGCCTGATTGTTTAACTCTGTCAGTTTCATTCCAGCATACAGCTTCGTTTTTTCAAACTTCTGAATGTTATCTTGGAGGCGTTTTTCCACATTTAATATGTTAATTCCATCTGCATACTTAACCCCGATAAGCACCCCTTGTTTACCATTCACATAGACCTGCCTTTCAAGCTTCATCGCTGTCTGATAAACCTCAGCCACATTTTTCAAATAAACAGGAGTCCCGGCATCCGTTGAAACAGAAACAATGGTATTCTTAATTTCCTCCATAGATTGATATTCTCCAGAAACCTGAATGGGAATTTTCATTCCTGAAAGCTCAAGATTTCCGCCGGGAATATTAATGTTACGAGCTGTAAGTTGAGCCGCCACTGTAGCAGGAGCAATTCCATACTGTTGAAGCTTTGACATATTTAAGGCAATTTCTATTTGCTGTTTTTCATCCCCCATGATATCTACAGCTTTCACATCTGTATCCCTAGAAAGCATATTTTTCATCTGTTTTGCCACATCAGCTATCTCCTGATTGGTGTTATCATCTCCGGAGAGCCCAATAATGAGCCCATAGGAACTGGAAAAATCCGTCTTGATAACTGGAGCCTCTGCATCAGAAGGCAACTCAGGCTTAATTTCATCAATCTTTTCCCGCAGTTTATCCCACTTTTTATTAATCTCATTGTCGCTCATATCTTTCAATGTAATCTGAATTACCCCAGCTGAATCTACGGAATAGCTTTCCAGTTTCTTAATTCCAGCTATTGTGTCAATCTTATCTTCCATGGGTTTCACAATTAGCTTTTCTATATCCTCAGGGCTTGCACCGGGATAAATACAGGTAACAGAGGCAACGGGGCTGGTTACCTCAGGATTTTCCTGCCGCTCCATTACGATGAAGGCGTATATGCCAAGTACCATAAAAAGTCCGGTGAGCAGAGCAAGAATGCCCTTATGCTTAACACTCCATGAAATCATGGCTTAACCTCCTCTGCAATTTGAACAGCATCTCCATCGTATAATAAAAATTGTCCTTCTATCACAATTTCTTCTCCAAACTCCAATCCTGAAAGAATTTCAATGGAGCTTCCACAAATTTCTCCCGTTGTCACCAACTTTCTCTTAACGGTCTTGCTCACAGAATCGTACACAAAAACAGCTGAACCATCGGCCCTTTGTAACACACTATCTAATGGAATCAGAACTGCCTTTTGCGAACCAGTATGAATTGTAACATTAGCTATCATTCCTGGCTTTAATAACCCCTCGGGATTCTTAACGTTTATTTTCACAGTAAATGTGCGGGTATTGCTGTCTGCCACTGCACCGATTTCAGAAACGCTTCCTTGGAATGCTGTTTTTATGCCATACACCGAAACTTCAGCTTGCTGCCCTTGCCTCATTTCATTAATTCGTTCATCTGGAACACCAACTTCTATGTAAACTTCATCTGTTCGACCAATAATCACAACTGGATATCCTGCTGCTACTGTCTCCCCTTCATTCATAACCTTTTTTAATATCACGCCATTCATAGGACTGTCCATTGAAGTGTCCGTCAAGTCCTTGACTGCTTTATCTGCGGCCACAATTGCCTGATCTTTTTGTGCTGCCGCAGCCTCCATCTGTGCAGCAGCCATATTTTTCCCTTCCAATGCCTGTTGATATGTCTCAGCATCCGCCGCCAGCTTTGCTGATATTTCATCAAGATCACTTTGAGACACTACTTGTGCATCACATAAGCTTTTTACTCTGTCATAGGTTTTTTGAGTGAGCTCCAATTGTGCCTTTGCCTGCGCAATTTTCGAGGGTACATCTGTATTCGCTTGTAGTTTAGCAGTGGAATACTGGGCATCAGCGGCCCGAACCTGAGCCTGGGCAGCCCGAACCTGTAACGAATAATCATCCATGGAAAGTTCAGCCACTTTCTGTCCCATTTTCACCGAATCACCTTCTCTCACATATACTCCTTTCAATTTCCCATCAAGTTTAAATGAAAGATTTGCAGTTTCAATTGGAACTACATTACCACTTAGATTTAATGTATCTGTATAAGCCGCTTCACCCACGGTTGCAACAGCAACCTTTCTTCCTTCCCCTTGGTCTTGTTCTTTTCCATCGTTGCAGGCAGTAAATAGCAATGCACATAAAACGGGCACTGCCACCCATATGGATTTTCTCATTCTCTGAATCATTGCACTTCTCCTTTATTATTTTTGTCTCTCTGTTTTCAAAAGTATTTTGTTTACACTTGTTGAATTGCATGATATTATTTTTTGTATGAAAAATCAAGAAACAAACTTTGCAAAGTGTAGCTTAAACTACACTTTTCTAAAAGTGTAGAATGGAGAATTGAATATGGATGAACAGACAATCGATTTGCGTATGCAAAGAACCTATAAACTTCTCAGCGAAGCCCTTTATGAATTAACCCTAAAGCAACCCTTTGAAGAAATCTCTGTGACGGATATTTGCAAAAAGGCTATGGTGCACCGCACCACATTTTATAAGCATTTTCAAGATAAATATCAATTGTTGGAGACAATGTTTTCAGAAGAACAGCGTAAATTTAGTGAAATACATATTATAGATGGAGAGACAGAACAGGAATACTATGGGCGTGTCTTGCGGCAAATGTTTGAATATGTAAAAAACAACAAAGTGTTTTTCGTGCAGAGTGTCTCTCATATTAAAAATGACTTTATGACAGTTCTTCTACAGGATACTGTTCGCACCTATCTTACTCGGTGTTTTCGTATGGATGAAACACGTTTAGGTATCCCCAGTGCAATTCCCATTCCCATTATGTCCGAGTACTATACAGGTGCCGCCATTGCATTGGTTATGTGGTGGCTACAAAACGGTATGGAAATTTCCATAGAACAAATGGTGGAATATATTAGTTTGATGATTGTTTGGTAATTTTAATTCTGCATTTGTTTGAAGATTGGTAATGGAAAAGGAGTATTCACATATGAATACTCCTTAATAATATATATATCTCTTAAATTTACGTTTCAGAAAATCAGAATTAAATCCATTAAGAACACTGGGGGCCTAGTTAGAAATGCAAACTTTTTTGAATAAATCCCCGCCTTTTTCTCACAAGATTTTCATCCAAAACACTGCATATTAGAGATCTATGTAAGTTTAGATATTTACTATGATAATTCCTTTACTCCTCTAAATTCTTATACACAAACCAATCAGACAAACTATAGATCCCTCTTTCCTTGTCCAATTTCGGATCATCATTTTCGCCTCTATGGAATAAAACCTTATCACCGATAATTTCATTATGCGGCCAATTTGCAGGCGAAAAAACCTTCTTGATTGATGCTAATTTAAGTGCTTTCACCGTTCTCAATATTTCATCAATATTTCTTCCAATCTCTTTGGGGTATTCTAGCATAGTTCTTACTTTTCCATTATGATCCACAATAATGACTGCTCTGACTGCGGCTGTATCATCTTCATTTGGATGAATTAAGCCAAGGGTTTCAGCTACTTTTCTTTTCTCATCATCTATAATTGGAAATTCTATTTGAACATAAATATTTTCTTTAATCCATTGAATCCATTTTTCATGGGATTCTAAATTGTCCACACTCAATCCAATCAATTCAACGCCTAAATCGTTAAACTGTTTTTTTCTTTTTTGGAACGCAACAAATTCAGTGGTACAAACAGGTGTGAAATCTGCGGGATGGCTAAATAATACAAACCACTTGCCTTGATAATCATTTGGCAAGTGTACTGTTCCCTTTGTTGTTTCTACTGTTATATCTGGAAATTTGTCTCTAAGTGATAATTTCATAAAATTCCTCCTTAAAAATAGTGTCTCTTCTATAAAAATTATACACCATATCCAATAAAATACAATTGATATTTACGAAAGAAGGTATTTCGTGTAGCTTAGATACTTGATTTTTCCGCACCTTAACTTATTTGGTAGTTTGATTTTAATAATTTGATTGAAAATTATATAAAAAAAGAGCCTTTTCACCTTTATAAAGACGCAAAGCTCTTAGTTTCAATTCAGTAATATATTACAAATTTCCGTTTTTTGTTGTCATACTTCTAGGATTAATTGGGATCTACCAAAACCACTACGAAATATATAGTATAGGCATACAACCTAATCTCTGAGAAAGCTTTTCACGCAAAAAAGATTCTGCTTCCCCCCGGATATCATTTCGATAACAATATTTACCACGCCCACGGCCCGTCATGATTTCCCGATCATAAAGCTGAACCGCATTTGGGAAAGCCTCTGTATTGATAGCGTTTTGTACAAAGCTGTACGTCATTAAAATGATTTCTATAAAGCCATTTTGTAATACTTTTTGGCTCAATTCATCTGAAAGACGATCTATCAGTTGGCCGTAATACTGCTTCCAATTCGGAAGCAGTATTACAGGAGCAATCAACATCCCCACGGGATAACCCGCCTCTGCCACGTCGTTCAGCGCTCGAATCCTCGCCGACAACGGGGAGGTACCAAACTCTACCTGTTTTATGATTTCCTCAGGATTCATGCTCATACGAAATATCGTCTTTTGGCGGTGATCAAGGTCTAGCAATGGTTGAACCATGTCAAATTTTGAAGGAAAAGTCAGTTTGCCTCTACCCTCTCGTCCAAAACGTTGGATTGTATAGAGCAAATTATCCGTTATTGTATTTTCTAACAACAAGTCACTGTTACTGCCAATTTCAAACGTTTGAGGCACATCAGCTGCCGCATCCTTTTTCAGCAGTCTATCAAGCATTTGCTCACGATTAACAAAAAGTCGTAGATAAGCACATTTATTATAATTGCATACAAGATAGCAATATAAACACATCGCCCTGCACCCAGAGGATGTGTAGGGAACCAACCAGTCAGAAACCTTATGATTTGGTACATATCGATGAGTTTTTCTAATTCCAATTATTAAATGATTTTTTAATTTGGGAAAATCACGGTTTTCTGCTGAGGTCATTTCCACTATGCGATTATGATTTTCTATCTCTCTCCAAGGTAAACTTGAATATTTTTGCCGCAACATCTGCCCCAGCTGATAATCAAGAGCACCCGGCTCATAATATACCGCATCAAAAGCCATATCCATGCAGACCACCTCCTAACGGTTATAGTTTGCCGAAAGCACTGAAAAATATTCCGTTAAGAGCCTACATAAAAATATTCCTTAATTAAAACCCATTGCCGGTTACTAAGAATAGTATTTTCCGGTAATTTCGGCTATATCTATTTGTATAACCGCCGTGCCCTTAACCATGGGAGCAGGGAGTTCCTTGCCCGATAAATGAGGTGTATATTTTTCCACTACTTTTTTCAAAATATTTGCTTTTACTTGAATATCTTCCACAAGTTGTGCTTTTCCAGAAATAATAATACTCTCATATTTTGTATTAGTGTCACATGGTTTCTCATTAGGATCCAGTAGCAATTTATCCATTTCATAAACAGAAAATCCTATTCGTTGATCATGGGTAATATTGTCAAGCTTTTTTCCTTTTGGAAGTCCATGGGCATATATTTTATTGTTATAATAAATAAAATGGATTGGTGTAACATATGGTGTTCCATCCAGATTTATTGTTGCCAAGTTCCCAGTTTGTGATCGTTCCAGTAATTTTGTTATTTGCTCTTCAGATAACGGATGTGTCTTCATTCTATATTGCATAAAATCCTCTCCTTAACCTTGGTTTTTATTTTTATTGTACCATGAAAAACCATGGGTTTTAAGACTTGAGGTTTGATTAATACAAAACATAGCTAAATAGAGGTTTTTTTCATTATGGCAGATACTTTATCTTCCCATCTTTATAGCTTTTCTACACTATAGTTTTAAATACAAA
>JABNAD010000758.1_pt1 | contig 15720 bp, 9 predicted proteins | sample 7240381 | NCBI WGS metagenome assembly JABNAD01 (sample SAMN11332834, study PRJNA596920) | anaerobic digester metagenome | biome: digested sludge; isolation source: digested sewage sludge-derived enrichment culture grown on H2/CO2 | place: Germany: Goettingen
TTTTCGTCAATATAATCATTATTTGAATTGTGGTACATTTACGGATGAGCAAATTGTTATTTTAACCTAATTTATAATAGTTCCAAATAAACTGTTTTGCAACTAATGAAATTTTGGCAGAGAAAGGACATGTACTAAAATTATAATAATCTGAAAGACAGACTAAATATTAATTGTTCCGGTATATTAATGATTTGTTTCACTCCGGATTTACAATCCGTGAATATCTAAAGGGAGCATACCAGCAAATGCGCTTCCCTTTCCGGTTTCAATTATGGCTGTAATGGTTCTGCCACTTATTTCCAGGTATTCGCGGCAAAGGAATGGCTGATGCTGAGGCATTTATTGTTGGCTGGACCAATGGTGGTAATGGTCTGTTCCAGGTAGTTAAGGAGCCTGACGGAGACTAAGGGCTGAATGCTTCTGCAACCGATATGAAACCCGGATATAAATTGCCCGTTTCTTTTTCAGTATTGGTGCTCTTTCCTTTCCGCTGCCGCTGATATATTGGCAAGCGCAGCTGCCTTCAGGAAGGGTCTTGCGCCGGAGGCGGGTACTTATCAGGATTCAGGGGGAGTGTAAAGCTGAACCTGCTCCCTTTGCCATATTCACTTTCAACCGAAATGGTGCCTCCGTTCCTTTCAACAAACTCCCTGACCAGGATCAGCCCCAGGCCGGTCCCCTTTTCGTTGGCCGTGCCTTTGGCCGAAATCACTTTTTCATCCAGGCTGAACAGTATTCTCAGGGTATCGGCATGAATGCCGGTGCCATGGTCAGTAACCGTGATTCTGACCATATTCCCCTCGCGTTTGCTGTCAACCTCTATCTGCGCGCCCTCATAAGAGTATTTGATCGCATTGGAAAGCAGGTTGCGCATAACCGTTTTGGTCATATTAACATCAGCCTTCACCTCAAATTGATGATTGCTTAACTGTTTGATGCTGATGTTTTTACTTTCCGCCTGGGCGGATGCAAGCTGAACGGTCTCGTTGATCAGCCCTTCAAGCCTGAAAATTTCAGGGTACACGCAGGTATGGCCCATTTGCGTTTTGGCCCATGCCAGCAAGTTGTCGAGCAACTGAAAAGTATGTTCGGTTGAAATCAGGATCTGTTGCACCATGGTCTTGCGGTCCTCATCGCTGAAGTCATCGTATTCCTCGTTCAGTAACCTCGAGAATCCGAGAATGGACGTGAAGGGGCTGCGCAGGTCGTGGGCAATAATGGAGAAAAATTTGTCCTTGGTAAAGTTGGCTTCCTTCAGTTGCTTTTCAACCAGTTTCTGCTGCGCTTCAGCCAGTTTTCTGGCGCTGATATCGCGCGTTACCGCGATTATTTTTCCGGTTGCTTCACCATGGCTGTCATACTGTGGCTGTATCATGCTTTCGAACCAGATCAGCTTACCTTCCTGATCTTTAATGCGAAAAGCTGCCAAAACAGGATTGGGGCATTTTTTGAGGCGTTTGCCAAGCGTGGCAATGCCGGGCAGGTCCTTTTCGTAAATCAGATTATCGGCCTTTGTGCCGGTAATTTCTTCGGCCGTATAGCCAAGGATATTTTTCACTGAAGGCGAAACGTATTCCACCGTCCCGTCGTGCGGGTGGATAGAGATGATGTCATTGGAGTTCTCCGCGATCAGCCGGAACATCTCTTCGCTCCTGCGGAGTGCCTCGCGCGAGGATTCCACTTCGGTGACATCCCTGCCGACAAACTGGTATTCCGAAAGGATATCGCCTTCGGTATATATCGCCCTGATGGTCCACTGCATCATGGCAGGGCCGGAGCCCGGTTTTTCGAGATGGTGGTCGAAGTTAACCACGGTACTTACCGGCTTTACCAGGTTAAGCAGCCTGCGGATTTTTGCATAATCCTTCGGAATGATGATTTCTTTGAGGGCAAGGGTGAGCAGGGTCGGGACCGGTTTCCCGAAAAACCGGGCAAAGGCCTGGTTTACAAAAGTAAAAGAGCCGTCGGGCCGGATCCTGCAGATGAGTTCAGTCTGGTCTTCGACAATGGCTTTGAAAAAGCGTTGACTGTCGAGCAGCCGGTCGTTGAAATACTTTTCTTCCGAGATATCCGCTATCACCCCGGTGATTCTCTCCCCGTTTTCATGCGATCCGGGCAGGTAATAACCTGATTTCCTGACCCAGTGGGGTTTCCCGTAAGCCATGATTCTGAAATCAAGTTCGAACCAGCCCATACGGGCGGAGATTCTCGACCACTGGGTTTTAACCCGGTCAATATCCTCAGGGTGAACTTTTCCCATCCATTTTTCCAGGCTAACCGGGCCGGGTTCAATGTCGAAGATCTCATAACATTTACTGCTCCATTCAAGTTTGCCGGAGTGTGGCTCCAATTCCCAGGCGCCTGCTTTCAGGGCTTTCAGCGCCACTTCAAGCCTGTTTTCAAAGCGGAGCATTTCCTGCTGAATGCTCACTTTTTCAGCGATCTCGCTGAGCAGGCGGGAGTTTTTCTGTTCAAGTTCTTCCGTTCTTCTGGCAACAAGCGTTTCGAGTTGACTGTTATGAAACGCCTGCTGTACCTGCAGCGCTTTGAGTTTGCTGATGTCGGTGATGATCCCCGCGATGGCGCTGATGCTGCCGTCCTTTGATTTCAGCGGCGATTTGGTGATCAGCGCAATCCTGACTTTCTCATTATCATCCGGAAATGAAGATTCATAAGTTATTTCATTGCCGGAAAGAATAACTTGTCTGTCGGATGCAAAATGATCTTTGGCATTGATTTTTCCGATTAGCTCACCGGTGGTTTTGCCCAAAACGCTGCCATATTCCGTGCAGCGAAAAATTTCAAGAAATTGCCTGTTACAGGCAATGAACCTGTGTTCAAGATCCTTCACAAAAACAGGGGCATGAATTACTTCAATAAAATCCCACGACATATCAAGTCTTGCAATATCCAGTAAATCTTTTGCCGCAGGGATGATATTTTGTGGAAGTTCAGTTGGCAAATGGCTTTCTTCCTTTTTGCTGTAATCTGTGTTATTGTGCGGAGGTTTTGCCATATCCGGAGTTTCGGGAAGGTATGATGAGCATAAAAGGATGATAAAATTATTAAATATTTTGGTTGCTTCTGTTTGGAATGTGTACAAATTTTATCATTTATTCTTTTATTGTATTTTTATAATAAAGATTTTGCATCCGGATTAAGGAAAAAAATAATCAGGAAACACCGGGCCTGGTTGTTATTTTCAGCTTGGTTTTCTTAATCCTTTTTTAGCAAAATTACGGGTAACAGAAATTTTCACTTTATTCAACATTTAGTTGGATATAACTTGTAATGGTTCAAAAGAATAAATAACTTTGTTCGGGATGGAATATTACCTTTCATTATGAGACTGTTCAGAAGAGAAAAATTAATGCCGTTTTTGGCCGTTTCGCTGCTGATTATGATGGTGGCTGTGGCTGTGATTGCCTTATTGATCAGGGAGAAGCAAAAGGATGAGATCTCTGCGGCCCTGGCGATCCTCAAAGATAGCCGGCAGCCGGTTACACAGGTGGAGAATACGCTTGCCGCCTTGTTTATGGCCGAAAATGAGTTCAAGGAGTACACGCTTGGATATGACAAAGTCAATTTTGACAATTACCGTTTGCAGGTTTCCCTGCTGATCAGCCACCTCGATACCCTTCAGTCAATGATCGCTCCCTTTAATCCTGAAGCTGGTAAGACCGAAGCCAGAAAGATCATTGATGAGCGCGACCGTGAAGCGGGGTCCTACATCAGACTGAAACGACTTGCTGATTCGCTGATGATCATTACGGCAGCCATAGAATCTGTTCCCTTTGAGAATCATGACGAACCCCTGACTGTCAAAAAATTTACAGCCAGGGCCGGCGGATTGGATATTGATACCATCGATTTCAGTCAGACAACAGGATGGAGGAAAAAGGGACTGCTCGGGAAAATAAAGACATTTCTTGTCGGGGAGGAGGAGCAACAGACCATCAGCACAAAGGTTGTGGTTAAGCAGGGAGAGACTCCTTCAACGCAGACAAATGAGGCAGAAGAACCAGATACCAGTTTTTCACTCCACCGTTTTGCCGATGACATCATCAGCAGGTCAAATTCATATTATCAGACTCAACTGCGGAGACAATTACAGCGCCGGAATGAGTTAAGGCAAAGCGAACTGAAGCTGGTAAAGCTGAACAATGCCCTGATGGCTGAGATCAGGGAGATACTGTTTGCCCTGAAGGAAACAGCAGTGGTAAATGAGAATGTCTTCCGTGATCAGTCCGCCAGAACAATCACCCGTTCGGCGGGAATCCTTCATAACACGATGATAGCATCGGTATTCGGAGCGTTTCTGCTTGCCCTGGCGTTGGCATGGATGCTTCGCGAAAACCACCGTTACCAGCTCCGGCTCGTTGCTTCCAAGCAGAAAGCCATCGAAGAAGCAGAAGAGAAAAGGAGGTTTCTGGCATACATGAGCCATGAATTCAGAACACCACTCTCTTCAGTAATAGGATTTACCGAGCAACTGGAGCAATCAGGCCTTAACAGCGAACAAACGGAGTACCTGGCGGGGATACTTTCTTCATCGGAGATATTACTCACAACGGTAAACGACATTCTTGACCTCTCCAAACTTGAGGCAGGGAAGATGACCTTCCTCAACAACCCGTTCCGGCCTGAAGAAACGATACGTCAGTCTGTAAGGTCATTCGAAAGCATGATCAGGGAGAAGAAACTCAGGATAAAGGTAAATTCACTGAAGCAGGGGGTAGTGCTGACCGGGGATGAGATCCGGTTGCGCCAGGTGCTTAACAACCTGATAAGCAACGCAGTAAAGTACACCATTAAAGGGACAATCACGCTGGATGCTTCATTGATTCCCGGCAACGAAAAAACAATGCTGGAAATCAGCGTCAGGGATACAGGGATAGGCATGTCATCCGGACAACTCGCCACTGTTTTTGACGAATATTCCAGGTTCAACACCGAGAATTCTTCCCGTTGGGTGATCGGAACAGGATTGGGTTTGCCGGTAACGAAAAAACTGGTTGAAGAAATGGGTGGACGGATAGAGGTGCGCAGCGAGGTGGGGAAAGGGTCAATCTTCATTGTCCGGATTCCATACGACACCGGGGATACCGGAGCGTTACCGGCACAGTTGTTCGATGCCGGCGCAATTATTCATGTGCCAGATGCGCGCATTTTAATTGCGGATGATGATTATTTCAACGCACTGCTGCTGAGAACTATATTTAAACGGACCGGGGCAAAAACAGATTTTGCCGCCAACGGGCAGGAGGCGTTGGAAAAAATCAGTGCCTCCGGTTATGATATTATTCTCAGTGATATGTATATGCCCCTGATGGATGGACTTGAACTAGCCCGGAGGGTCAGAAATTTGCCCGATCGTGTGAAATCAGCAATTCCCCCGGTAATGATTACAGGCAATGTATCGCCCGAAGCCACCGAACATATGAAAGATGCCGGTGTGAGCGATTATTTGTACAAGCCCTACCAGCAGAAGGACCTCTTCGAAGTGATTGGCAAATACCTTTCCTGAGCAGATTAATAACCGTTCTCTTTATTATAATTCAGTGCTGTAACAACGGATTGCCGGTAGGATATCCCGATCGGCAGTTTTTCTTTTCCGGCCAGCACTGTGTTATTGGAGTAGGCTTTTATAAACTTCCGGTTTACAATAAAGGATTTATGGATCCTGAGAAATGATTTCTGCGGCAGCTGGCTCATAAGCTGGTGAGTGGTGGAGGTGGCAAGGATCATGCGGTTTTCAAGAAAAACCTTGACATAATTCCCGTAGCTCTGAAGATAGACAATATTTTCAGTTTCAACAACTTCGGTTGATCCTCCCAGGTTAAGTTCAATGGATGCGGTTGGGTAACGCGTATCCGCATTTTCAATGACTTCACGAAGTTTAGCTTTTTCAAAAGCCCTTGCCACAGCCCTTTCGAAATGATGTTTGGTGACCGGTTTTACCAGGTAATCAACCACATTGTACTCAAAGCTTTCGGCAGCATAGGCCGCGTAGGCGGTGGTGAAAATTACCATGGGCTGAAACTCGAGGGTGTCGAGCATCTCAAGTCCGTTAAGCCCGGGAAGGTTGATGTCGAGGAAAAGCAGGTCAATGGAATGATTTTTCATGACTTCAAGCGCTTCCATCGCATCAAATGCACAGGCCGTCAATTCAAGGTTACTGGTTTCACTGATGTAAGAAGTGAGCACCCACTGAGCCGGTTGCTCATCATCGACCACCAGACAACTTAATTTTTCATTTATGGTTTCCATACCTTTCGGGTTGTGTTATCTGTTTCTATTGAGCCGGATTTCGAATCCGAGTTCATACCTGGTCTTTTTTTTCGCGGTGTGTAGTGTATAACTGCCGGGGAAGAGAAGATCAAGCCGTTTTTTCAATGTTTCTATTCCGGTACTACTCAGTTTCTTATAGGCCGGGTTTTCGGGGAGTGAATGGATTATCTGCATTTTTACGAATTCGCTGTCGGAAGTCAACCTGATATTGATGACAGATTTTCCGTTAAGACCAAGACTTTTGCGCAGCGCATGCTCTATCAGCGGGTGAAGTAGCAGCGGCGGTATAGACACCAGGTGGTCCTCCGTGCTGGCCGAAAAGTCAATTTCACACCTGCCACCCAGCCGGAATTTTTCAATATCAAGAAAGTTGCGGATAAACGAGATCTCCTCCTCCAGAAGAACAGTTTCACGGCCGGAAATCCCAACCTGGTAACGGAGAAGCTCCGAAAGTTTAAATGTATAATCAAGCGCCATCTCCTTGTTAACCATGATGGTAGCCGCGATATTATTCAGGCTGTTGAACAGAAAGTGCGGATTAAGCTGGTTTTTCATGAAGTCGAGTTCAAGCTCCTTCATGCTCAGCTGGTTCTCGAGTTTCGTGATGCCTTGCTGTCCTTCACGGATCAGATAATTCAGAAAATATCCACCCCCAAAAAAGAGCAAAACAATTATCAGGCTGACCCATTTCGCATTCCAGGCCTGCGTGGGGCCGACGATCTCACTGCTTGTCCGGAGGGTAAAAAACCAGGCCAGGGCCAGCAACAGCAAGGTGCCCGGAATAACGATCCATAGCTTCCCGGATTTGCGGCCCGCCTTGAAGAAAAAATTCTGTAAAAGAATTGAAATTCCGGCCATTGCAGTGAGCCATAACAGCAATACCCACACCTGACCGGATATTATGTCAGGATTGAACCAGGCGGCCAGCAAAGGGATTATCAGAAAAAGAAATACCGGCATGAACAGGTATCCCGGATATGACCTGTAGTTTTTCATTACCCAAATTCTCAGGCTAATTTACAAAACTAAATGCCACAGTAACAACATCCCGGAGTGATTTGATGAAGTGCATTCGTCTTGCAGATGATTACCCGGTTGCAGTTTACCCAGGGATCTGTTCCTTTTTATTGTTTGCCCGGAGGGTTCATAAACTGGTAGTGTCCGATAATTTTGTAAGTAAACAGGCAATCCGCCAGCACCTGTCCTCCGCCGATGTTGTGAACGATCAGGTATCTTTTACCGTCGGCCGATTTTTTATCAACCACGATTCCGATATGGGTGAGGCCCTGCCCCAGATCCCAGCAAACAATGTCCCCGGGACTGTAATCTTCTGCATTGTTCGTGATTGATCTGATTTCTCCGTGCCTGCTGAAAAATGTCATCAGGTTGGGCACCCTGCGGTGGTCAATATTTCTGTCGGGTTTTGACAGACCCCAGTTTTTGGGATATAGATTGAAGAAGGCCGTCATATCTTCATGCACTTCCTTTTGAAGGTCGATACCAAGCTTCCGGTAAGCCCTGATAACCACATCCGTGCATACTCCCCTGCCTTCAGGCACATCACCGCCGGGGTAATCCAGCACATAATATGACGGGTCATAAACCACTTCCTGCTTTGTAAGACTGATTGCGGCAGATGAGAGTCTTCCGGCAAAAGTCATCTGGGCCTCTGCCGGTAAAGCACAGATCACCAATACCGGAATTATAAAACAGATCAGTCTCATTATTCGCGAAATGCCCGGGTGATACGATGAAAAAGGTATAACGTTGCAAAAGGAATTATCTTGTGCCCGGATTCAGTCAGCAGTTATTTACCGGAATAGCCGGCAGTGATAATATTTTAAAAAAACATATTGGTAAAAAAACCGGCCCACATACGCTAAACATTTATAATTTTCACCGCCATTAAAACGAATTGACATGAAGCAGCTGATTTTACCTATTCTTCTGATCTTAAGCCTAGTATCCTGCAAAGGCCCCGGTTCGGGCAGCCATCTCATTCAGGACAAGGCCTACCGCGAGACGGTGCATTCCTACTTCCTGACCCGGAAGTCCCTGGCTGCAGGGCGCGATTCGGTACTTTTCAGCGTTTTTGAACAGGATCTGAGTGTGGAAGAGAAAGAGGGGCTGGAATTTCTGTATGCCTTTATGCCGCTGAGCGATCTGGCCATGCACGATGGCGCCTATTACCTGATGCAGGTAAAGACGGCGCTGGAAGCTCGCTCGTTTTTCAGCTGGGGGGCTTCCGTTCCTGAGGATATTTTTCTGCATTTTGTATTGCCTTACCGGGTGAACAATGAATATACCGATACCGCGCGTCAGGTGTTTTTCAGGGAACTGAAGGACCGGATTGCCGGAATGGCGATGGCGGAAGCGGCCCTGGAAGTAAACCACTGGTGTCACGAAAAAGTGATCTACAAATCGACCGATGAACGGACATCGGGTCCGTTGACCACCGTGCGCACCGCGTTCGGGCGTTGCGGTGAGGAATCCACCTTTACCGTGTCGGCCATGCGTTCCGTGGGTATCCCAGCCCGTCAGGTGTATACCCCGCGCTGGGCCCATACCGACGACAATCATGCCTGGGTGGAAGTGTGGATTGACGGCAACTGGCATTTCCTGGGCGCCTGCGAACCGGAGCCGGCCCTCGATTTGGCCTGGTTTGCCGAACCCGTGAAGCGCGCCATGATGACCCACACCTTTGTTTTTGGCAAATACAACGGCAGCGAAGAGGTGGTGGAGAGCCGGGAATGCTATGCCAGGCTTAACCTCTTAAAGAACTATACCCGCGTAAAAACCCTCCCCGTTAAAGTGACCGGTCCTGAGGGAACGCCTGTCCCGGGCGCCAGGGTAGAGTTCGGGTTGTATAATTATGCGGAGTTCTACCCCATTGTGACTCAATATACAGCGGAGAACGGCACCTGTGCCGTTACCACCGGATTCGGCGACCTGATGCTGCATATTTCGCATCAGGGAATTTCCGCTTCCGCCCTGGTGCGCGCCGATGAACAGGATACCGTGCATGTGAGGCTGGGGGATGCTTCCACATTCTTCCCGGAAGGGGTTTATACACTTAATCCTCCGGTGAAACAAGCCATCGCTCCGGCTGATTCGTTGCTTGCCGCCCGGAACAATATCCGCCTGCTTCAGGAAGATTCCATCAGGGCCATATACATCGCGACTTTTATTGATTCCATTGCCGGGGCGCAACTGGCTGCCGAACATAATCTGAACGCCGCGGATTTGTGGAAGTTTCTTTCACTCAGCCGGGGCAACTGGCCTGAAATCAGCAGTTTTGTCAGGAGCCTGAAGCCCGGAGACCGGGAGACCGGCATGGCGTTGCTGGCCAATATTTCGGAAAAGGACCTTCATGATATTCAGGCCTCCACGCTGACTGACCATCTGGAAGCGCTCAAGACCCATCAGCCTGTGCAGGTGCTTCCGGAAGAAGATTATCAACGTTATATCCTTTCTCCGCGCATCGGGAAGGAGTTAGTTACCGGCTGGCGCAGTTACATACAGCGGGTATTTCCGGCTGATGTGGCTGTGGAATTCCGTTCAGATCCCATCAAAATCAGGGAGTGGATTGCAGCCAACATTTTACCGGATACGATCAACAACTATTACGGTGTGCCGCTAAGCCCTGAGGGTATGCTGCAGCTGGGCCGTGCGGATGAATACTCGCGCAACCTGCTGTTTGTAGCCATCAGCCGCAGTTTTGGCATCCCTGCCCGCCTGGAGCCAGCTACCCGGAGGCCGCAATATTATAACGCCGGTGAGTGGCACGATGTGTTTTTTGCCGCTCAGTCCGGCAAGGGTTCTGTCCCCCGTGGCAGTGTCACCTTCCGCAATCTTTCGGCCGATAAGGACTTTGTGCCCCGTTATTATGTGCATTACACCATTGCCCGTTACGACAGGGGCCGTTTTGAAACCCTGGATTATGAGTATGACGCTTCACTGCTGAAGCTCCCCGCCACCGTATCGGTAGATACCGGCTATTACCGGCTGATCACCGGCAACCGGCAAAGCGGCGGAGAGGTGGTTGCAGGTATTTCATACTTCAGGGTCACGGAAGGTGAGACGCAGGTGGTTGACATCAGCCTGGCTGCTGCCACCGAAAAATCTGGCATCCTGGGTAAAGCCGACCTGAGTGCAACGTTCAGGGGGCTGGAAGGCGGAGAAACCATAAAACTGGCTTCGATGATTGGTGAAAAGGGGTTGGTGGTGGCGCTGATCGATCCCTCAAAGGAGCCGACCAAACACCTGATGGAGGATATCAGGACTGTGAAGGCCGCCCTCGACCAGTGGGGAGGCAGGGTGTTGTTTCTGGTGGCCGCTGATAAGCTGACACGCACATTTTCACCATCGGTTTACCGCGATTTGCCTGGCGCTGTACTGTTCGGGCATGATACCGGAGGGGAGGTGGCCGCCGCGGTCAGCACCGTTTGTTCCATCGACGGAATTCCTCAGTGGCCCGTGGTGACCGTGATCAACGCCAGGGGAGAGATCAGCTGGCACTCCGAAGGATATCGCATCGGACTGGGCGATCAGTTGCTCAAGCAACTCAAGGAAGCGGATAAATAGTTTGCCGGGGTGTTTTTCTGAAGTTCATCAATTAACAGGCCGGGACAACACAGGCACTGAAGGGGAATCATTCCCGGGAGCGACTCAGAAGCCTATGGCAATATGCAGACCGGCCCCGAAGTGATGATGCTGGGTGTCGATACCAGCGCTCAGCACCGGTCCGATATGGAGCGGGCCCAGCGGAAATTCATACAATACTTCCAGGTGGGTGGCAAACCTTAACTCGTAGGGGTGTTCATCTTCAATGGCCATACCCGGTGCCAGAATTATGCTGAAATGTCTTAAAGGCCGGTAGGATCCGGCCAGCCCAAGCCAGTGATGACCATGTTCATCAAAAATCCTTTCATACCCGGCGCCAATGCCAAAACGCCCGTTTCCCAGGCTATACATATAGTGCAGGTGCAGGGAATAGGCCTGTTCATCTTCACCGGGAAACCATGCAATGGAGTTCACCAGGCCGATTTCGTGCCTGTAGTCATGGTGATGTGCATGTCCGTCATGTCCGGAATGCTTTTCCTCCTGAGCATTCAGTAAAGGGGTGCAGGAAAGTGTTGCAATCAGTAAGAGGAGTATTTTTGTATTCATCGGATGCAGTAAGTAAATCAGTTTGCACAAAGGTTTGGGGTGTGCAATTTTTTTTCGCATGCATTAACAACCGAACCCTGAAAATGATTTTCAGGAAATATTTTTGCCGGAAAATGGTTGATAATAAAGGAATGAACAAAAGAAACGGTTTCGTTCAGCGGGAAACGGTATTAAAACCTGCCGGAAATGCCATGTGCAGCAAAACAGGGAATTTTTTCCGCGAATAGTAAGGAAGAAAAGCATTTTTCAAGAAAGGTTTGACGAAAAACCCCTGAAAAACTGTGAATATTCCGAAATCCTTTTCATCTTTGACCTTCTTATGTCAGACTATTTAACACTCGGTGAAGCAGGCGTGTATGCGGTTCCGGTCAGGGAGGAGGATCTGGCTATTGCCGGAGGCGGCATGCTTTTGTTCTCTCCTTTGTCGGGATATATTGCCGCTGTTGAGCCGGGGGATGTGCTGATGCTGCAGGAAGTGATCGCCGGCATTATGCCCGCCGCGACGTTACCCGGTGCGGAGCAGCTGCTCGAAGGTCTGTTCGCGTTCGGCAGGGAACAGGTGCTGCATCATTACAAAGAACCTGGGCAAGGCGACAGCATTTCCATCCTTCCCAACCAGAAATGCAATTTTTCCTGTTCATACTGTTACTCGGCAAAAGGGCGTTCCGACAGTGAGTTAAGCCCGGAAGCGCTCAGGGCGATGCTGAAGTACTTTATTGATCCTGCGCGCATTGCACCTTGCGAGCTGAACATCCTGATTGCCGGAGGAGGCGAACCCATGCTCTCCTGGCCCCTGATCCATGATGGACTGGACTACGCCGCTGAACTGGCAGCTGAGCATGGCTTTAAACTCTACATCAGGATCATTACCAACGGCAGTATCCTGAATGAAGAAATCATCCTGACGCTGCTCCGCCACCGGGTCAGGGTGTGCGTTTCATTCGAGATCCTTGAAGAGCTTCAGCAACAGCAAAGAGGCGCGTTCCGGCAGGTACACAGGCACATCCTGACGCTGATCAGCCGGGGGATTATCCCGGAAATCTTTGCCACCATCACCCCTGCAGGGGTGGATCGCATGGAAGAAATGCTGGAAGCGGTGCATCAATCCTTCCCGGAAGTCCAAAAAGTGAACTTCGATCCGGTGATGGATAAGCGTCTTTTTACGGACACTGAAGATCTGTCGGCTTTCTATCGCAGTTTTACAAGGAATTATTTCAAGGCTATGGAGGCCTTCCACGACAAAGGACTGGAAACGGGAAATTCCATCCTGGAAAAGTTCAGCCGGCTGCGCGACCGTTTCTGCCCGGGTTACCTCTGCCTTACGGCCGAAGGGACCCTGAGTTTGTGTCATAAGGTTTCGTCGCCATCCGATCCGGCCTATGACAGGTACTGTTACGGGAGCGTGACTTTATCGGGCAAGCCGGATATGGATCAGGCGAAATATGACCGGCTCCTTCAATACAATGCCGCGCATTTCAGCGAATGTAACGACTGTTTTGCACGCTGGCACTGCGGCGGCGGCTGCCAGGCCTGCCGCGATCATTTCAGTGAAGAGCAGTTTCGGGAAGTTTGTAATTTCCACCGCGATATGCTCTATAATCTGCTGATCCGGAAAATGAAAAACCAGCACCTGTGAATACCCGGATGATGAAAACCGCAGCCCATGACATAAAAGATTTTTTTATCCCGCTGGAGCAGGGGGATGTTTATTTTATTGAAATGCAAGAGGATGTCTGGCTGGTATTATCACCCCTGGCCAATGCCATGTTGCTGGCAAAGGGCGATGCCGTGCAGCAGCTTGATTCATTGCTCAGGCAGGAGAATATCAGTTTCAACAACCACCCGCTTGCCGGAGCCGCAGAAGCGCTAAGCCGTATTACCCCTGCCGGAGACAGAATCGCACGAATTTCTGCCCCGCAGGACCTGCAAAAACTTTCCATACTGCCAACCCAGGCGTGTAACCTTTCGTGTTCATATTGCTATGCTGCTGCCGGCCGTTCGGCAGATCGCCTTGGCTGGGAGAAACTCAAAGGGACCCTTGATTATTTCATAGATGCGGGCCGGCTGAAAAGCCGCTACCTTACCATTTCGTTTATCGGGGGCGGAGAGCCGCTGCTTGAGTGGGAACTGATGAAAAAGGGGATTGAATATGCCGGGAAAAGGGCAGCAGAGCAGGGCTTCAGGGTGGATATTACCCTGATTACCAACGGAACCGTGATGAATGATGAAATAGCCGCTTTCCTTAAAGCACACGGGGTATTGCCAAATATTTCGTTTGATATCCTGGAGGATGTGCAGCAAAAACAGCGCGGGTATTACGATCAGGTGATGGCCACGCTCGATTGCCTGATCAGAAACGGGCATCAGCCTTCGGTGAATGCAACCATCACCCCTGAAAACGTAGAAAGGATGGATCAGATGGCCGGTTTGATGTTCAGGCGTTTTCCGGCTGTAAAATCGATGATCTTTGAGCCGGTGGTGGATCCGCACACATTCGCTACAGCCCGGGCGCTGCGCGGTTTTTATACAAAATACACCCGTGAAATTTTCCGTGTAAGGCAGATGGCCCGCGAAAAGGGCGGAATCATAGAGTGCCGTATCCTCAACAATATCGGGGAAATTCTCGACCGCGGCTGCCCGCCCAAACTTACCCTTACCCCCCGGGGCGACCTTACCATCTGCTATTGCGTGTCGTCCCCCCTCGAAAAATCGTTTGAAAAGAGGGCATACGGCAGGGTGGACGATCAGGGTAACCTGAGTTTTGATCAGGAAAAATTCTCGGCCATCTGCAGCGAAAATGTTTACAGTTTCGCCAAATGTGAACATTGTTTTGCCAAATGGTACTGCGCCGGCGGTTGTATGTGCCCCAACGATCTGTATGATGAAGCCCGCCTGGAAGTCCTCTGCGGTTTTACCCGCGAACTGGTGGCCCGGGAACTGACCGGCAGGGTGCAACGCAGGCATTTCCGCGAAAATGGTGAGGATATACTGCAAATCCTTTCAGCAGGAGAAAGTGAAATCTCACCTGTTTATTCCGTTGGCTGAGCCGGGAACAACTTCAGGATAAGCGTATGGAGTCCTTACTTAGAATCAGAATAAATAACCTGAAAGTTAAAGTTTCGCTGGACAAACGGTAAATTTTATCAGATATTTGCATCAGCGGCACCCCGGTGCGCACGAGTAGAAACATGCCGAACGACTACTGTAAAAAGAAGTAGGCATCATCAAAAGTTATCCTGCCATGATTACTGTTGTATTTAAGGTAAAAACCGTGAAGAAAGGTGTTTACGCATGCTGTGATCATTGCGGCGGTTGCAAGTGCAACAATTAGTTCGCCTGCCAACCCCATTGAAGTGATGCTGCCCCGGCAGCATCACTTTTTTAATGCCATTCTGCCGGGATACTTTTCTGCCGGGATTAACTTTCAAAGGTTTATGCCCGTCTCCTCCTGTTCCGGTACCAATTTAGACCTATTCTTAATCAGGAAATATTGAAATTTGCATTACCCCATTTTGCAGGAAGTTGAAATCCTGCCGCAAATAATACCGTGAAACTACAAACCAGGCTAATCTTCATCCCATGACTGAAACGCCTTTACTTAACAGATCCCATATTTTCAGCATACCTGCAGGCGCCTATTTCGGCAGGCCCGATGACGCGGTCTGCATCGTTTATGCCCCTTTGGCCGACAGCGCCCTGATTGCCACACCGGATAACATCCGGATGATGGAGCAATTTCTTGAAGGCAATACGTCAGTGACCGATGAAACCATTGTGCAGACCGTGGAAGCCCTGCTGGATCATGAACCGCTGGAAAAGCTCGTTCCGCGCCGCGAATCGCCCGATACTTTTTTCAGGCTTCCCGTTCTGCCCAATTCCGTATGCAACTTTGCCTGCAGCTACTGTTATTCTGCCAAAGGCAGGAATGGAAGGGTACTCGAAAAAGAACAATTGAAAACCGCACTGGAGAAGTTTATCGATCCTGAGCGCATCAGTCGTAAAGAGCTGGTGATTTCCTTCCTCGGCGGAGGAGAGCCCATGCTTTCGTGGGACCTGGTAAAATACGGGATTGAGTATGCCTCGGAGCTGGCTGAGAAGGGTGGTTTCACCATTGACTTTTCCCTGGTGACCAATGGTTCCCTGATCAATGATGAACAACTGGAACTGCTGAAAAAACACGATGTTATGGTCTCGGTATCTTTCGAGATTCTTGAGGAGATACAGAACCTGCAGCGTAAAAATTACGGGCTGGTTGCC
>JABNAD010000759.1_pt1 | contig 15713 bp, 15 predicted proteins | sample 7240381 | NCBI WGS metagenome assembly JABNAD01 (sample SAMN11332834, study PRJNA596920) | anaerobic digester metagenome | biome: digested sludge; isolation source: digested sewage sludge-derived enrichment culture grown on H2/CO2 | place: Germany: Goettingen
CGATCGACCTGCTCGCCCGGTGGGCACAGAGGGCCTCAATCCCGGTGGCCGCCACCGGCGACACCGCCCCCGCCCTGCGCGAACGGCGGGTCGAGCCCGCCCGGTGCATCTCCGCGATGAACCTGGGCCAGCGGCTTGTCGACCCGAGCTGGGCCGGCATCGACGGCGCCGGCGCGCACGACGTCGTCTTCATCGCGGGGCTCAGTTACGCGCTCGAATGGACCCTTCTCTCGGGACTCCGCCACGGCACTGCTCCCCTGGTCACGGTCTCGCTCTCGCCTGCGTACGAGCCCCACGCCTCGTTCTCGCTCCCGAACCTCTCCTGGGCCGACTGGCGGTCGCTGATCATCGAGGCCTTCGACCTCGAGGAGGGGGCGCCATGATCGAGGGCGTCCCGGTCGATGTCGGGCTCGCGAACGAGGGCGAGCGGATTCGCAAGCAGGAGATGCGGCTCGAGTTCGGCGGGCCCGGTGTTGGGGCAAAATGGGAGCTCGTCCGCGTCCGTCCCCCGGAGGCCGTCGAGCACGACACCGTGCGAGTCGTCGGACCGGACATCCGCGACCTCCCCGAAGGGGCGCGGCACCCCCTGGGAATCCTGATCGACGTTGCCGGCCCCGCACTCGAAGAGGACTTCGAGGGGATCATCGAGCGGCGGATCCACGAATACACCAACTATGTCGAGGGGCTGATGCACCTGAACCAGCGCTACGACATCTGGATCCGCCTCTCGAAGAAGGCCTTCGCTGCCGGTTTCGACACGCTCGAATACCTCGGGCGCGTACTCCTCTCACTCTTCAGGAGCGAGCTGCCGATCATCGAGGCGATGCAGGTCACCTTCTTCACCGACCCCGCGGAGGTCGAGGCGCGCCTCCCCGAGGCCCTCTCCCGGTTCGAGGCCCGTGACGCCCGCGCCCGGGGGCTCTCGGACGAAGAGGTCGACACCTTCTACGGGTGCGCCCTCTGCCAGTCGTTCGCCCCGCGACATATCTGCGTCATCACACCTGAACGATACGCGAACTGCGGGGCGATCTCCTGGTTCGACGGCAGGGCTGCCGCCCGGATGGACCCCAAGGGCCCCATCTTTGCCCTCGAGAAGGGTACCTGCATCGACCCGACAAACGGCGAGTTCGAGGGTGTCAATGCCAGCGCGAAAGAGCGGTCGATGGGCGAGATCGACCGTGTCTGGCTCTACTCGGCATTCGGGCATCCACACACCTCCTGTGGTTGCTTCGAGGGGATCGCCTTCTACATCCCCGAGGTCGAGGGGTTTGGGATCGTCCACCGCGGGTACCGCGACACGACCGTGAACGGGCTGGCCTTCTCAACCATGGCGGACTCGACCGCCGGGGGCCGGCAGGTGGACGGGTTCCACGGGGTTTCGCTCGAGTACCTGAAGTCTCGTAAGTTCCTCCAGGCCGACGGGGGCTGGGACCGCGTGGTCTGGGTGCCCGCCGAGATCCTGGACCGGATCGCCCCGTTCCTGCCGGAGGGAGTCCGCGAGCGGACGGCAAACGAGCAGGATGCCGGGACGATCGAAGAGCTCCGGGCGTTCCTGGAACAGCACGACCACCCGGTGGTCGGCCGGTGGATGGAGGAGGTACCGGCGGCGAGACCCCTGGCAACGGTCGGCAGCCTCCCGCTGGAGGTCGGCGGGTACCGGGTGATCCTGAAGAACGCCCGTATCTACGCGGACCGGGTGATCATCCTCCGCGAAGAGCCCGGGCCGACGGGGAGGGGACCATGAACGGCCGGGACCTGGTCGGGGCCCTCGGGCCCGAACTGCTCGCCCTCCTCCGTACTGCCGGCCGGGTCGAACTCGAGGGATTCTGCCTCGAACTGGACGAGCTCGAGCTTCGCCTCCCCCTCGGCGCGTTCGCCCTGGCAAACGGCGGACTTCCCCCCGCCCCTGTGCCAGAGCGGCCGGACCAGCTGCTGTCCGCAGAGTACGCCGCAGAACATCCCACCTACCCGGGCCATATCCGCGAGGTCGTGCTCGGTGCCACCCGGCTCGACGGCGGCTCGCGCGGACGGTCGCTCACGATCGGCGGTGCCGATGCCCCCGCTTTCTCGCTCTTCGACCGTCCGGTGGTGAACCTGCCGGTCATCTCGATGGATGTCTTCGACACCCGTGTGCCGATGCCGAAGGCCCTCCGGGCCCCCTTCGAGGAGGTCCGCGACGACCCGGCGGAGTGGGCACGGCTGAACGTCACCAAATACGGTGCAAGGGCGGTCACGGTTCATCTCCTCTCGACCGATCCGCTGATCCGGAACGCGAGCCCACGGGAGGCCGCTGCCACGGTCGAGTCCGTGCTCCAGGCGGTGGACGTCCCCCTGATCATCGGCGGGTGCGGGGACCCCCGGAAGGACGCAGACGTCTTCTCGGAGGTCGCCGCGATGGCCGCGGGGGAACGGCTCCTCCTCAACTCCGTCACGCTCGACATGGCGACCGCGAAGACCCTCGAGAAGGTCGCGCGGGCAGCGGCGGAGCACGGTCACAACCTGCTCGCGTTCACGGGCCTCGAGCTGAACGATGCAAAGGAACTGAACCGCCGGCTCTACGAGTACCTCCCGCCCGACCAGATCGTGATGGACCTCACGACCGTCGCACTCGGCTACGGCCTCGAGTACTCGTTCTCGATCCACGAGAGGGCCCGGCATGCAGCCCTGATGGGGGATGCCGAGCTGCAGCACCCGACGATCTCGGGCTCGACCAACGCCTGGGCTGCTCGAGAGGCCTGGATGCCGATGCCGCCGACCTACGGCGGCCCCGAGCTCCGCGGGCCCCTCTGGGAGGCGGAGACCGCCCTCTCGCTCCTGCTCGCCGGTGTGGATATCTTCATGATGTCGCACCCCGCCGCGATCGGCGCCCTCCGGCGAATGATCAGCGCCCTTTGCGCATGGCCGCTCGAGGAGGTCCCCGAGGGGCACGCGAACGACTGGGTAACCGCTTCCCTGGGGGGTGATGCCTGATGGCGAAGCGATCCATCACCGAGACGAGCCCGATCGAGGTCTACCGTCTCCTCCCCCGGACCAATTGCGGCGAGTGTGGTGAACCGAACTGCATGGCATTCGCGACCCGGCTCGTCAACCGCGAGCTGGCGCTCGAGACGTGTCCCCCGCTCGCCCACCCCGAGTACGCCGAGGCGCTGGCGGCCCTCGAGGCCCTCCTTGCCCCACCGGTTCGCGCCGTGCGGATCGGATGCGGAGAGAGGGAGATCACGGTGGGGGGCAAGTACGTGGTCCAGCGGCACGAGTTCACCTATCACTACCCGACCGCCTGCGCGATCGCAGTCGACGATGCGGCCCCCCTGGATGCCCTCCAGGCCAGGGTCCGGTCCGCGGCCACCTTCACGTACAACTACATCGGCCGCGACCTCGGGATCGACGCGATCGCGGTCCGGAGCACGACGGGAGATCCGGCCCGGTTCAGGGCGGCGGTCGAGGCGGTGCAGCAGGTGTGCAGGATCCCCCTTCTCCTCTGCTCTCCGGACCCGGCTGTCCTGAGAGCCGGGCTCGAGGCGGCCCGTGACCGGCGCCCCCTCATTCACGCGGCCGATCGGATGAACTGGCGAGAGATGGGCGGTCTCGCGCTCGAGTTCGGCTGCCCGCTCGCGGTCTCGGCCCCAGACGACCTCTCCGGTCTCCGGTCGCTCGTCAAGACCCTGCGTGCCTGGGGGATCGAGGACCTGGTCCTCGATCCGGGCACCTTCCCGGGTGAGGGCCTTGCCCGGACACTCCGCAACTTCGCCCGCTGCCGTCACGCGGCGATCCGGGGCGACGACGAGCTGCTCGGGTATCCGCTCCTCGGTGCCCCGATCGCGGCGTTCGCCAGCGAGGAGATCGACCCGGTCCGGTGCGCCTTCGACGAGGCGGTCACCGCCTCTGCCCTTCTCTCGCGGTATGCCGACCTGCTGGTGCTCCAGGGGACCGCAGGGTGGTCGCTCCTGCCGACCCTCTTCTGGCGGTTCAACCTCTACACGGACCCGAGGAAGCCGGTGGCGGTCGAGGCGGGCCTTCGTGAGTTCGGTTCGCCGGACCGGAACGCCCCCGTCCTGATCACGGCAAACTACGCGCTGACGTACTTCACCGTCGAGTCCGACATCAAGTCGGCGAACCTCTCGTGCTTCCTCGTGGTCGCCGACACCGGCGGCCTGTCTGTCGAGAGCGCGGTTGCCGGGCGGTACTTCTCGGCGGCCGGGATTGCCGAGGCGGTGGTCGCCTCGGGCATCGCCGACCGCGTGGACCACCGGGTCCTGGTGATCCCCGGGCTCGCGGCTCGGCTCTCGGGAGAGGCCGCCGAGGCGACCGGTTGGCGGGTCCTCGTTGGCCCGAAGGACTCCTCGGGCCTCGGCCCGTACCTGAAGGAGCGCTGGCCACCCGGGCCGGCCTGAATCGGCCCATGACCCCCTCCCCCCTCAGGCTCCTCATCCGACCATCCGACCGGACGGTCGACGCCGAACCGGGAGACCGGCTCCTCGACCTCGTCCGGCGGGCCGGGATCGAGATCGAGTCGATCTGCGGCGGAGCAGGGGAGTGCGGGAAGTGCCGGGTGATCGTGACCCCACGCTCCGCGGTCGAGGAGACGCCGCTGTCCGGCCGGCACGGGCTCTCGGCCGCCGAGCGCGCCCAGGGATACGTCCTTGCCTGTCGCTCGCGCCTCGTGGGAGATGCCGAGCTGACGATCCCGGTCGAGAGCCGCATCCTGGCCCCGAAGATCCTGCTCCCCGACCTGGCCGAGAGAGAGTTGCTCGATCCGGCCGTCCGGGCGTACCCTGTGACGGTCGAGGCGGATCCGTTCTCGATCGGGGCCTCTGTGCGGCTCGCCGGGTACCGCGGAGTTCGGCCCGGGATCGACCCCGAACTCCTCGCGCTCATCCGCGAGGCGGGGAACGGATACATCGCGGTCGTCCACGAAGATGAGGACACGACCAGTATCCTCTGGATCGACCGGGAGCAGGAGCCACTCTACGGGCTCGCCGTGGACCTCGGCACCACGACCGTCGCCGGAGCCCTCGTCGACCTCGGTTCGGGCCGCGTGGTCGGCACCGGGGTCGCCCTCAACCGCCAGATCACCTGGGGCGAGGAACTGCTGACGCGGTGCTCCTTCGGCCGTACACCGGGTGGACGGCAGACCCTGCGCACGGCGGCAGCGGACTCGATCGCACTCGTGATCCAGTCAGCGACCCAGGAGGCGGGTATCATGCCGGACAGGATTGCCGAGGTTGTTGTTGCGGGCAACACCGTCATGACCTGGCTCCTGGCGGGTCGGGACCCGTCGCCGCTTGAACTGGTCGATACCCCGATCGATCGCGGGGTGATCGGGTTCGACGCCGGAGAACTCGGGATCCCGGTCCGCTCCGGGACCCCGGTCCGGTGCCTGCCGGCGATCAGCCGGTTTGTCGGCGGCGACGTGGTCGGGGACATGCTCACGGCAGGGATCTGCGCGACGGACGAACTCTCTCTCCTGGTGGACCTCGGAACGAACGGGGAGATCGTGCTGGGGTGCCGGGAGTGGCGGGCCTGTACGTCGTGCGCCTCGGGGCCGGCCTTCGAAGGAGGCGGGATCTCCTCAGGGATGCGCGCGATGGCGGGGGCGATCGAACGGGTGCGGATCGACCCGTCCACCGGCGCGGTTGAGTACGACGTGATCGGGGGCGGACGGCCCCGCGGCTGCTGTGGCTCGGGGCTGATCGACGCCGCCTGTGCCATGTACCGCGCCCGGATCCTGGACTTCTCCGGCCGGCTTATCGAGGGTGCGCCGGGGGTCCGGGCGGGGGATGACGGGCTCGAGTTCGTGCTCGTCCCGGACGACGAGAGCGCAACCGGGCGGGCGATCACCATCTCGGAGCGGGACATGGCCTACCTGATGGACACCAAGGCGGCGGTCCTCGGGGCGGTCATGGTCCTCCTCGACCGGTACCGGGTACGGACCGACCAGGTCCAGCACCTCCACCTCGCCGGGGCGTTCGGAGCCTTCGCGGACCTCGCGTCCGTCCACGGGTTCGGGATCCTGCCCGAGTTCCCGAACGCCGCCGTGCATGCGATCGGGAACGGCTCCCTCTCGGGGGCCTACGCCGCGCTTCTCTCGCGATCTCGCCGCCGCGAGGCCGCCGCCTGCGCCACCTCGACCGTCTATATCGACCTCCTGGTTGACCCGGCATTCATCGACGCCTACACGGCCGCACTCCACATTCCCGGGCCGCCAGCTTTCTTTCCAAAGCAACACGGGCCAGCGTGATGAGGTCTGAAACGCGACAGGAGCCGCATCCGCTCTGCTGATCGCGTGCCTCCCGATCATCGGGGAGGGCTCCCCGGGCACGGAAGGTTTCGGGAGACCACATCACGCGTGAGAACGATACACGAGAGTCGATTTTCACCCAGTTCCTCCTGCCTGATTTTTATTTATTAAGTGATATTCTGACATACAGGAAGGGACCGTCATGGAGATACCGCTCCCTGCACTGGCTACGGGGGCTGAGGTGGTGATCCTCCGGTTCGCCGGTGGATCATCGTTCCGAAAGAAGATGGTGGAGATGGGGCTCCGCGAAGGGACCCGGGTCCGTCTCGTGGCGAAACACCTCTTCGGCGGACCGGTCGTCGTCGATGTGGACGGCAGGGAGGTGACCCTGGGTCGCGGAATGGCCAGTCAGATCCTCACGGGTCCGCCCGAATGAAGAAGATCGTCCTGATGGGGAACCCCAATGTTGGGAAGAGCGTGGTCTTCTCCCGGCTGACCGGGGCGAGCGTGATCACCTCGAACTACCCGGGGACGACCGTCGATTTCTCAAGGGGGAGGATCTGCCTCGGGAGGGAAGGATACGAGATCCTCGACGCACCCGGGACGTACTCGCTCGAACCATCCAACCGGGCCGAGGAAGTCGCCCTCGAGATGTTCCAGCAGGCGGACCGGGTCATCGTTGTCGTGGACGCCACCAACCTGGAACGCAACCTCTACCTGGCGCTGCAGATCCTGGAACAGGACAGGCCCGCCGTCGTTGCCCTCAACATGTGGGACGAGGCACGCCACCTCGGGATCCTCATCGATGTAGAACTGCTGGAACACGAGCTCCAGGTTCCGGTGGTCCCTACAGTCGCACTGAGCGGGGAGGGAATTCGAGAGCTGGTCAACCACCTCGATGAGCCCTGGACGCCGCGGCAGACCGTGAGGAGGACCGATGACACCCGGTGGATCCGAATCGGGGAGATCGTCAGGACGGTACAGCAGGTGATACACCGCCACCATACCCTGTGGGATCGGCTCTCGGAGGCGTCGATACGGCCATTCACCGGTTTTCCTTTTGCGGTCTGCGTTATGATCGGCGCGCTCTGGTTGGTGACGGCGATCGGTGAGGTCCTGATCACTTTCGTCTTCGACCCGCTCTTCGCACTCTACACCCCCGTTCTTATGACGCTCACCAACAGCCTCGGCCCGGGGATCCTCCAGAGGGTGCTGATCGGGGACCTCGTCGACGGCCGGATCGATTTTGTCCAGTCGATGGGCCTGCTCACCACGGGGCTCTACGTCCCGTTCGCGATGGTGCTCCCCTACATCATCTCCTTCTACTCGGTACTGGCAGTCTTCGAGGACTCGGGATACCTCCCGCGACTGGCGACCCTCACCGACACGATCTTCCACCGGTTCGGGCTCCACGGGTTCGCGGTCATCCCGGTCTTCCTGGGACTCGGATGCAACGTCCCCGGCGTCCTGGCGGCAAGGAACCTGGAGACGGAGAAACAGCGCTTTATTGCCACGACCCTCCTGGCGATCTCCGTCCCCTGCATGGCCAAGAACGCGATGGTCTTCGGGGTTCTCGGACCCTACGGTCCAGGATACATCCTTATGGTCTTCGGGACACTCTTTTTCGTCTTCGTCTCGGCGGGATTCATCCTGAACCGACTCCTCCCCGGAGACGGCCCGGAGATCTGCCTGGATATCCCCCCCTACCGCAGGCCGGACCCGGCGACCGTGCTAAAGAAGACCTGGATGCGGGTTCACGGGTTCATCCGTGAGGCCATTCCCTTCCTGTTTCTCGGGATCATCCTCGTCAACCTCCTCTACGCCGTCGGCGTGCTGACGTGGCTGGGCGGCCTCGTCACCCCGCTCGTCCAGGGATGGTTCGGCCTGCCCAGAGAGACCACGGCAGCTCTCCTGGTCGGATTCCTGCGAAAGGATCTCGCCGTCGGCATGCTCCTTCCGCTCGGTCTCAGCCCGGAGCAGCTCGTGATCGCGACAACACTCCTCACGATCTACTTCCCATGCGTCGGTACCTTTGCGATGATGTTCAGGGAGCTGGGTGTCCGGGGCATGGCGAAGGCGACTGTCTTCATGGCCTGCACGGCAATCCTGGTCGGGGGGTTGATGCGGATTGCACTCCTCGGGTTCTGAAAGGTATGCGGAGAAATCCCCTGATCGTCTCTGTCGCCCAACCGGTCGACCCATCGTCCATCGACGCCTGCAGGGCTGCACTCCACCTCCCGGACCCTTCGCACCCGATGGAGTGATGTGCTCTCCCGACGATGCGTGATCACTCATGCGTCCGGGTCCGATCCTCCCGCTCCTGCTCGCCGCCCTCCTTGTCATGGGCGGAGTCGTGCCGGTTGTCGCGGAGAGCTGCGATCCCTGGGTCTTCGCCTACCGCCCCGGGTGCGGGGACTGCGACCGTGCACTGCCGCTCGTCGAGGCCTACCAGGCGACCCACCCGGACCAGCCGATCGAACTTATCGAACTCTCCTCCGACCCCGCGACAACCGCGCGGTTCACTGCTCTCGTCGAGCAGCACGGGGCCCGGGCGGGCGTCCCGGCCCTCTTCACCGGGGACCGGGCCGTGCAGGGCTTCGCCGAGATCCGCGCCTTTCTCGCAGACCCGACCGCCGTGCCGACGACGGGCCGCACCACCACGAACGGTTCTGCGCTCACTCCGCTCACCCCAGTTCTCGTCGCATCGGCGGGACTGGTTGACGGGGTCAACCCCTGCGCGTTCGCCGTTCTCGCTCTCCTCCTCGGCACCCTCTCGGCGACGGGGACGCGGCGGCGGGCGGTCCTCCTTGGGGGCGCGTACACTGCCGGGATCTTTCTCTGCTACCTCGCCGCCGGACTGGGGATCGTGACCGTGGTCGGCATCGCCGACGTCGCGTCCGCCTTTCGGATGGGGGCCGGCATCGTGGCCCTCCTGCTCGGGCTCGCCGTGCTCGTATCAGCCGTCCTGCCCGACGGACCTTTCCATTTCGCGATCCCCGATGCCGGGCGAAAGGCCACGGGCCGCTGGATCGCCTCCCTGCAGGCGGCAGGCCCGACGGCGGCGTTTCTCCTCGGGATCGCGCTCGGGCTCGTCGAGCTCCCCTGCACGGGGGGTGTCTACCTCGGCGTCCTCGGGCTGCTCGCCGGGGGGTCTCTCTCGGTGGCACTGCCGCTCCTGGTCCTCTATAACCTCTGTTTCGTCGCCCCGCTCATCCTGATCGTCGGGGCATTCGCCGGAGGGATGGGGCCTGGCCGAATCGACGCCTGGCGGGAGGGACGGCGGCGGCTCGTTCTCGGTCTCTCGGGTGCGCTGATGGTGGGACTCGGGCTCGTCCTGCTGGTAGAGGAGGTCCTCTGAGGTCCGAGCTGGCCGTAAAAAGGGGGACGCACGAACGCCGCCCCCCGGGGCATTGTTCGAACCCTAGAAATTACGAAATTCGTAATACATATACCCGTGGCGGGCGAATACACTACAGGAGGATGAACAGCGGGAGATGACTGGTACCGAACAACAGGACGGGCGCCCTGGCCCCGACGAGGCGACGAGGCTCGCCCAGGCTTTTCTCAAGATAGTAATCGGGATCAGGAGCGATCGGCTCTGGGCCTGGTCGACCGCGCTCGAAGGGTACACGAACCTCGACCTGCACGTCCTGCTGATGGTCCACCGGAAACCCGACCTGATCCTGAAAGAGGTCCGCGACAGCCTCGAGCTTCCGAACAGCACGCTCACGAGCGTGATCGATCGGCTCGAAAAGCGCTCAGTCGTGGAGCGAACGATCAACCGGCGCGACCATCGGTCGTACGGCCTGAAGCTCACCGAGTACGGCGAGGAACTCCTGGCCGAACACGAGCGGGTGCTCCACCTGATGATGGACCGTCTGCTCGAATGTCTCCCTCCCGGATCCGATCCGACCGCGTTTGTCAAAGAGATGGTCCAGATCGGAGACTGCCTCGAATGCAGGGGTGCGACCGAACTCGGCCTGGTGCCGCGGCGCCCGGTACACCGGGTGAGGCGACGCGGCCAAACCGGATCGTAATAAGGTCTGTCGATAGAGTCCGTGCAGTTCTTTACCCGGACCAGGAGGGACCGGGTCAGGCAACGGCCTCATACGGGACCGACGGATCCGGTATTACGTCACGGGCGGCAATCCTGACCAGCACGAGCACCACGATGAGCGCCGCGGCCCCACAGAGGAAGACGGTGCGAAAGGCCCCCATCAGCTCCGCCGGGGGAAGGACGTGTGCTGTTACCTCCGCCAGCTTCGGCCCGAGCGCCGCCGTCGCGATCAGCATGGTGAGCGAGACACCGAGCGTCGACCCGAGGTTGGCCATCGTCCTGAGCAGGCCGGACGTGGCGCCCCGAGCCTGTTCAGGAGCGTCACCCATCACCGCGCTGTTGAGCGGGGCAAAGGCCATGCCCGTGCCGGCTCCGACGAGGAAGAGGTAGAGGATCACCTCGGCGACTGGACTCGCGGGAGCAAGGGTCGAGAGGAGAGAGAGCCCTGCGACCGTGACCACGAGGCCGGCGAGGATTGGACGCTTCGACCCCAGGGTGTCGGAGACCCTCCCGGCGATCGGGGCCGTGAGGATGGTGCCGACCGGCAGGGCGAGGAGGAGGGCGCCCGAGGTGCCGGTGGAGAGGGCCTTGACCACCTCGAGATAGAAGGGCATCAGGAGCATCACGCCCGCTACGACACCCTGCAGGGCAAGGACGGCCACGTTCTGGACCGTAAAGGAGCGGTCCATGAAGAGGGTGAGTTCGAGCAGGGGAGAGGGCGCTTTCCGCTCCCACCCGACGAAGAGAGCGAGGGCCAGGAGCGAGACGAAGAGGACCGCCGCGCCTGTGAAGTCCCGTCCACCCTGGAGGGCGTTCAGGCCGACGACCAGGGACCCGAGGGCGAAAAAGACCAGGACGGCGCCCGGGAGGTCCATCCGGCCACCCGGCGTCGCCGGCTCGTCCCGCGGGATACACGCCGTCCCCAGGAGGACACCGGCGAGGCCCACCGGGAGGTTCACGAGGAAGATCGAGCGCCAGGAGAGGCTGGTGACCAGGTACCCCCCGATGACGGGGCCGAGCGCAACACCGAGCATCGTGAACATCGCGACCAGCCCGAGCGCCGATCCCCTCACCCCGGCACCGAGGTGGCGGCTCACCATCACGGAGCCGAGGGCGGAGATGATCGCCCCGCCGACCGCCTGGACCATGCGGAAGGCGATCAGGTGCTCGATGGACGTGGCCATGCCGCAGAGGACCGAGCCGGCCGTGAAGACCAGGAAGCCGGCGAGAAAGACCGGCCGATACCCACGAATGTCGCCCAGCCTCGCGGCAAAGAGCAGAAGGCTCACCATCACCACCAGGTAGCCGTTCAGCACCCACGCGGCAAGCACGGTCGGCGCCTGGAAGACGGCGGCGATGCTGGGGAGTGCGATATTCACGATCGTGGCATCCAGGCCCGCCATGAAGGAGCCCAGCGAGATCACGAGGACCAGCAGGAGCTCGTCCCGGCTCATCCTTGACGGCGAGTCTACAACGGCCATGAAAGACCTCGCAGATCCGTTGCCTGAGAAGCTATTTCAAGCAGGACGATCCGATCGGGAGCCGGCGCACGGCAGGGAGACGGTTCATGCGGTGAGGGGTGTCCGCGGACGAGAAGAGCGAATGCCAGAGGCGATGGGCAAGTGAGGCTGTGATGGAGTACTTGAAAGAAAGGGGGGAGTTCAGCCGAACAGGGCGCCGAGCCCTGCCATGCCGCTCTCTTCCTCTTCCTTCTTGTCCTCCTCGGGCTCCTCCTCGGCCGCAGCTGCGGCAGGGGCGGCACCCGCGGCGGCGGGGGCGGCGGCGACTGCGACGGGGGCCGCAGCGGCCTTCTCAATGGCCTCGTTGATATCGACGCCCTCGAGCGAGGCGACGAGCGCCTTCACCCGGGCATCGTTCACGGCGATACCGGCGGCCGAGAGCACGGCCTTCACATTCTCTTCGCTGACATCCTTGCCTGCCTTGAAAAGCAGGAGCGCTGCATAGATATATTCCATCTCAATCAACCTCGTTTAATATTCTCCGACGGCGGTCTGGACCGCCGTTGTCTCTCTGTACGCCTTGCCGATGATCGCACCGACAATCTCCTTCGCATAGACCGGGGCCTCGACGCCGAGACTGCGCGCCTCGCGCTCCGCCTTGGTCAGGATCGCACCGACCGTCTCCGCAGTCGGGATCGCCGCGTTGACCGACAGGTTGAACGCCTGTGCGGCCGCCAAACCGACCTGGTCCAGGATCGCCTGCTCGTCGATGTTGAGCACGTCCGGTTCGAAGGCCGAGCCCTGGTAGAACGCGACCTGGAGCACCAGGCCCACGTCCATCGGCTTGACCCCGAGCTTGGCGAGCACGTCCGCCTGCTTGGCGTTGATGATCCCGCCCTTCTTGACGACGGTCTTGGTCTCCTTGATGCGGACCTTGCCGCCCTCGATGGCGGCAGGGATACCCGCCTGCTGGAGCTCACCGACGATGGGGCCGGGCTTGAACGAGGTCGGGCCCTTGGCGACGACGATGTCTTCGGGCGCGGCCTGTCCGGCCTTGGCGGCCATCTTGGTCTTGTTCTGCTCGAGCAGCTTGAAGAGGCGGAACGGGTTCTCGTTCGAGTAGATCAGGGCCGAATTGCCGTTGATGTACGTGCGAACCTGTTCGTAGTCCTCGCCGAGCTCCGCGAACGAGTGGTGCATCAGGGTGTTCCGGGCCATCCGGATCACAGCGATGCCGCGGAGGTTTCGGCGGATCTGCTGAAGCTGTGCGGCCGGGATTCCGAACATGTCGACGAGCCCGACGAGCGAGTACCCTCCGGTCGTCTTCTTGATCTCCTCGACCTCGCGTCGCTTCCAGTCGGGCAGATGATGCGTATACAGCGCCATTTACTCCACCTTCACGGCAGGGCCCATCGTGGTCTTGACGTAGATCGAACGGACGTTCAGGGCGCCCTGCTCGAGCACGGACTCGACACGCTTGAGGACTGCGTCGACGTTCTCGGAGAGTTGTTCAGGCGTCATCGCGGTGGTGCCGACGTTCGCATGAAAGACCTTCTTGTCCTTCGTGCGGATCTTGACCGAGCCCCGCAGACGTTCGACGATCGGACGGATGTCGGTCCCCTGTGGGATCGGCATCGGCATCTTGCCACGCGGACCGAGGCGGACACCGAGCCAGCGACCGACGAGCGGCATGACCGCCGTCTCGGCGAGGAAGAACCGATACTGGTTCGCCATCTTGCGGGCTTCGCGGGGTTCCCCGCCGAGCCGCTCGATCTCCTCGGGGCCGATGATCAAATCGACGCTGGCCTCTTTTGCCTGCGTCGTGATCTCGCCCTTGCCGAGCACTGCGATCCCGACCGACCGTCCCGTTCCGTTTGGAAGGAGGATCGTCTCGTCAATACGGTTCTTCGGCTGCGCCATGTCGATATTCTTGAGGTTGACCGTGAGGTCCACGGACTCAGAGAACTTGCGCTCTGGCGCGCTCTCGATTGCCGTTCTGACGGCTTCCAGGATCTTCTGTCTCTCTACCATAATCGCTCCATAGTCTTTCGACCTTGCGATCTCCTATGGGCTGCCAGTTTCAGGAGAGCGCCGCGTCGAACTCACCCGCATCGATGGCGGCCAGGACCTCTTTGGGCTTCCGGCCTTCCACGGTCACGCCGACCGAGACACAGGTCCCGATCACTTCCTTGACCGCGGTCTTGAGCTCGTACGACAGCATGTCGTTGAGCTTCATGCGAGCGATTCGAACGGCGGCCTCCATCGGCAGATCTCCAACAAAGTTGGAGTTCGGCTCCGCCGACCCCTTCTCGACGCCCGCCTCCTTCTTGACAAGGGCGGTCGTCGGTGGAATCCCGACTTCGATCGTGACGTTCTTCTTATCATCGACCGTGATCGTCACCGGCACCTGCATCCCGTTGAAGTCAGCGGTCTGCTTGTTGATGTCGTCGACGACCTGCTTTACGTTGATTCCGAGGGGGCCGAGTGCGGGGCCGATCGGCGGGCCTGCTGTCGCCTTCCCGCCGGGTACCAGTACCTCGACCTGTTCTGCCATGGGGTATCACCATGCCGTATCACATACGGCCTGGGTTGAGTAAGGTCATCGGGGAGAGAATAAATAACTATCAATCCCGGGGCACGCCCCGGCCTGGGAACGGGGGCAGAACCGTGACAGCGAGGGGGCGGCGCGCCCCCCCCCTCCATCGAGGATCCAGGCGGATTCGACCACCGCCCTTCCGACCTCGAGGACGGACCCCGAGCTCCCGGGATCGTGTTGCTCACGTTCGGACCCGGCGGAGCGAACCAGGGTCCCGGAACAGGAGGAATGGATGGATGAGGCCACGGGACTGCTTGAATGCAGGGAAAAAGAGAGAAGACTGATCCGCGAACCCGGGAGATCCGGGACGACGAGAGGGATCAGTACTCGTCGCCTTCGCGGTTGTCGATCACCCGGACGTTGTCGCCGCGGACGGTGATCGGTATCGGGACGAGAGACTCGTAGAGCTCGACCGTGATCTCCTCTTTCGAGGAGTCGACACGCTTCACGACGGCCTTCTCACCCTTGAACGGCCCGGCGATCAGCTCGACGATCGTCCCTTCGTTGATCCCGGAGACGACCGGCTTCGGCACGAGGAAGTGCTGGATCTCGGCGAACGAGGTTTCGCCCTTGATCACGGCACGGGCATGGGGCACCCGCTCGATCAGCTCCTCCATCCGGGCGAACTCCTCGGGCGTCTCGATCAGCACGTATCCCTGGAGTTCTTTCGGGGCGATGATGGAGAGGACCTTGATGTCGGACTGTTCGACCGCCTTCTTGATATTATCGGCGACCGTCCGCTCCTGCTTCGAGGTCGTCTTCACCGCGAAGTAATGGAGCCCCTGTTCCTCGTCCTCGCTCACTTCGGCAACACCAGCATCAGTTCGTAGATGACAAAACCGATGACCCCGATCAGCACCACGCCGGCGGCAGCCACGATCGCGATCTTCGTAAACTCGTCACGCGTCGGCGTGCGTGCGAGCTTGAGCACGCGCCAGTACTTGCGGAAGAGTTCCTCGTTGACGTTGACCTTGGGTATATTGACCTCTTTCACCTGGTCGCGAACTTTATTGAGATCCACCATAATTTTCTCACTTGAGGAAGTCGATATCGAACTGCCGGTTCACGACCGGCGTCTTCTTCTCGGAGCGCCCGTAGATCTGCGGTGAGCGAACGCCGGTTACGACGAGCATGGTCCGCATCTTGTGCTCCATGTCGGGATCGATCTGGGCGCCCCAGATGATCCGGGCGTTCGGGTCGATCCGGTTGTAGACCTCCTGGACGACGCCCTCGGCCTCCTCCATGGTCATGTCCGGGCCGCCAACCACGTTGACCAGCGCCGCCGTCGCCCCCGAGATCTCCACGTCGAGGAGGGGCGACCGGAGGGCCTTCTTGACCGAGTCGATCGCCTTGTCCTCGGAG
>JABNAD010000760.1_pt1 | contig 15681 bp, 15 predicted proteins | sample 7240381 | NCBI WGS metagenome assembly JABNAD01 (sample SAMN11332834, study PRJNA596920) | anaerobic digester metagenome | biome: digested sludge; isolation source: digested sewage sludge-derived enrichment culture grown on H2/CO2 | place: Germany: Goettingen
AGTAGGTCGCCGCCGACCCTTAGCGCCCCCGGACACGTAGTGTTCGGGGGCGCTTTTTTTTGGGGGGTAGGCCAAAGGTGTGCGTAACGACTTATGCAAACGAGTGCGAGTTTGGTCTTGTATTGTTAATAAAGGCATCTCCCGAGAGCATATAAGGATATAATTCTATTATTCAAGCAAACAGTATGGGTGTGAAAGTTGGGTAAGCTAGTAACTATAACTTTATCTCTTCTCTTTTCTTATTGTAACGGTAATTCTTCTGTTAATGAGTAAGTCTAGTGCTATTGCTGCTGCCTTAAGCGCATTTGCTTTTTCCTTATTGCTAATGTTGGGTTGTTGAACCTCTATGGATGAATGAAAGTATAACTTACCTTGGTACTCATAGAAGTATTTAATTCCTTGGTGGGTAAGTCTAGGATGAAGTTCACTCATTTTTTCATCTACAGAGAAGATGTAATCGTATTTGCTAGGGAATGTGTAATTTATTGGAGACTTATGGAAAACAAAGTTGTACTTGGCGCATTTTATTTCTTTTCTAGAATTTGACAACCAGTTTTTAACAAGTAAGATCTTATCAATCTCTTTATAGTGAATTACAAGGGTATCTCGGACAGTATTATTGGCTATTGAAATAAACGTTAGCGAGTCTGGTCTTATTCCTATTAGTTTAAGTGTATGCATTGCTTCATTAAGAAGGATAACATCATACAAACAGTTTCTGTGGAGATAGAATCCTGAACTACTATACTTTGCCATGTCGTCTTTTAACTCAATCTGCTTCCCTTTCTTTACAATAAGAAGGTTCCATGTGCTATCCACTTGCCCAAGGGTGTTAAATCTGGAAAGTATTATTAGTATTAGTAGAGCTAATATTCGCATCATTTTATAATTGTTTTACATTAGAGTGTTCTCTCATTTTCTGTTGTCAGGATTATTGCCTTGTATGGGAATATCCTGTTACAAATAGTTTATTTGCTCCATTTATTCCACATTTTTGGTACTGATGATAGGTTTTTGCTGCATTTGATCTTATTAGTTCAGTCGATTCACGGTTAATCCATGAATCCAAGATGGCTTTTAAAGTGTAAGCCTCTGGACACATTAGGTTGGTTGTCCATATTAAAGGATATGCACCTGTTGATTTTATGGGTTCCTCAAAAAAGGACCTACTTGAACAAGCCAAAATAACTACTTCTCTTTTTTTATTGTCGGTTGGTTTAGGATTGCTACTGAGCGAAAAATCCATTAACCCATTATGCCCAATGTAACATAGTAAATTTGCGTTACCTCCCATTTTTACTGTATCGTTTCCAATAAAAGCCATTGTTTTTAAATGACCAGCAGAGTAGTGTAGAAAATCAATTGTTGTTTGTTTTATCTTAACTCCATTATATGCATCAGCAATGAGGAATACAGAAGAATCCTTGTGCTTAAATATCAACCGTTCATATATTTTTGTTGATGGATTATTGTATTGCTTTACAAGAATCCAATCTGGTTGTTTTTTGAAATAGGTTTTTACTCCATACGCACATCCCCAGTAAAGATTGTTTAGGGGATCTTGACCATTTCCTATTTTCTTAGGTACGGGAACAATTCCTTGGTTCTCATTGTCGCACAATGCTACTAGAACATGAATTGAGCGTGCTTGAATAAAAGCATTTAAGGAGATTATTAAAAAAACTGTAATTAGGGTTAAATGCATGGCAATTGTGTTATGGAAATCAATTACCTAATATATTAAATTAACTCATTGCAATTGAATTATTAACGGCAAGTAGTTTCATAAAAAATTGCAACCATTAATTCAGCCACATTCTACTTGAGTGTTGGTTGATTATTTAAAAGCATATGCACAGGTTTGCTGTTTGCGTTTTATTCTTATTTATCTTTGCCTAAAATTTTGTGAATATGCGAGTATTAGCTCTTATTCCTGCACGTTTTGCCTCAACTAGGTTTCCAGGAAAACCTCTTGCTGATATTGCTGGTAAGCCTATGATTCAGTGGGTTTACGAAAGAGCATCGGCAGTTTTTGGTTATGCCTTTGTTGCAACAGATGATGTACGTATAGAGAAGGCTGTAATATCGTTTGGCGGTAGGGTTATTATGACTTCCACTGAGCATAAAAGTGGTACAGATAGGTGTGCCGAGGCTCTTGCTAAAGCTGAAACGCTAACTGGCGAAGTATTTGACGTTGTGGTGAATATTCAGGGCGATGAGCCGTTTATTCAAACGGAGCAGCTACGTAAGCTAATTGGTTGTTTCGACGAGGAGAATATTGATATTGCCACGCTTGTTAAGCCATTTTCATCTACTGATGATATTTTTAATGCCAATAGCCCTAAGGTTGTACTAAACTTAGCAGGTGATGCTATTTACTTTAGTCGTTCGGTGATTCCATTTTTACGTGGAGTGGAGCAAAAGGAGTGGGCTGCCCGCCATACATACTATAAGCACATTGGATTGTATGCGTACCGTGCAAAAGCGCTAAGGGAGATCACAGTTCTAGAGCAATCGCCACTAGAACTGGCTGAGTCGCTGGAGCAGCTTAGGTGGATTGAGAATGGGTACCGTATTCGTGTTGCAAAAACCAATATGGAGACTCTAGCCGTAGATACACCAGAAGATTTGGAACGTGTAAAGCAGTTTGCAGCCCAACATCTGGGCTAGTATATTTTACTAACCAAAAGGCCATCCTCACAGGGACGGCCTTTTTTGTTTATGCGGATTGCTAATGTTTTAAACTATCCAGTTGCTTCTGCAGGGCATACATCTCATCACGGAAACGGGCTGCTTGTATAAAGTCTAGCTGCTTTGCGGCTTCCTCCATAGATTTTTTCGCTTTATCTATAGCTTTTTTAAGGGCATCGGCTCCCATGAACTTAACAACAGGGTCGGCGGCGTAGTCAATCTTTTCCGGTTCCGTGTAGATGCGCTTTCTCTCTGGTTTAGGTGAGGGATCCACTCCAAGTACCGATTCGCGATTCTTAACAATTTGCTGAGGGGTAATACCATTCTGCTGATTGTAAAGTAATTGCTTCTCGCGACGCCGGTTTGTTTCATCAATGGTAACGCGCATGGATTCGGTCATCTTGTCGGCATACATTATTACCCTACCGTTAATGTTACGCGCAGCTCTACCCGCGGTTTGTGTTAAGGAGCGTGCGGAGCGAAGGAATCCCTCCTTATCGGCATCGAGAATGGCAACTAAAGAGACTTCTGGTAGGTCCAGACCCTCGCGGAGTAGGTTAACGCCCACTAGTACATCGAAAAGTCCTTTTCGCAAATCCTCCATAATCTCCACGCGCTCAAGCGTATCAACGTCGGAGTGGATGTAGCGGCAACGTATATCTAGGCGGGCAAAGTACTTAACCAGCTCTTCGGCCATACGTTTGGTAAGGGTAGTAACCAGAACACGTTCATCGCGGGCAGCACGATCGTTAATTTCCCCAACCAAATCATCAACCTGATTAAGACTTGGCCGTACTTCAATGATAGGGTCTAGTAGTCCGGTTGGTCTAATTAGCTGTTCAATAATAACACCATTACTGCGTTCCAATTCGTAGTCGGCGGGGGTTGCACTTACGTATATGGCTTGTCCAATAATTCCCTCAAACTCCTCAAACCGCAGAGGCCTATTGTCAATTGCAGCAGGAAGACGGAAGCCGTACTCTACAAGGTTTTGCTTGCGGCTATGGTCGCCTCCATACATTGCCCTAATCTGAGGAATGGTTACGTGGCTTTCGTCTATAATGGTTATAAAATCCTGAGGGAAGTAATCGAGCAAACAGAATGGGCGCATACCCGGTGGGCGACCATCGAAGTAGCGCGAGTAGTTCTCTATGCCAGGGCAGTATCCCAGTTCCTTAATCATCTCCATATCGTACTCAACCCTTTGCTGAAGGCGTTTAGCTTCAATGTGCTTATCGTGTGCCTTTAGAAAGGTCATTTGCTTTACTAGGTCGTCCTGGATTTGGTTAATTGCAAGATTTATGCGCTCACGTGTGGTAACAAATATGTTTGCAGGGTATATAGTTGCTTCGTTTAGGTTGTCAATTTTGTTACCCGATAATGGATCGAACGACTCTATGGCCTCAATGTCGTCGCCCCAGAATACAATGCGAAAAGCGTAATCGCCGTAGGCAACAAAAATATCAACGGTATCGCCCTTTACTCTAAAAGTTCCGCGTTTAAACTCAACCTCGTTACGCGAGTAGAGCCCATCTACAAGTTTACGTAGGAATTGGTTACGGCTAACCGTTTGGCCAACCTTTACGTTTACTGTGTTGCTATGAAAGTCGGCAGGGTTTCCAATACCGTAGAGGCACGATACCGACGATACAACAATAACATCGCGCCTTCCCGATAAGAGTGCCGATGTGGCGCTAAGGCGCAACTTTTCTATCTCATCGTTAATGGATAAGTCCTTTTCTATGTATGTATCGGTAACGGGGAGGTATGCCTCTGGCTGGTAGTAATCGTAGTACGACACAAAGTACTCCACAGCATTGTTTGGGAAAAAGTGCTTAAACTCTCCATAAAGCTGAGCTGCAAGGGTTTTATTGTGGCTTAGTATAAGTGCGGGACGGTTTACCTCGGCAATAACGTTAGCCACGGTAAATGTCTTTCCAGAACCAGTAACCCCAAGAAGTGTTTGGTGCCTCTCGCTTTGCCTAAGGCCTTCGGCAAGCTGCCTAATGGCTTCCGGTTGGTCTCCTGTAGGGCTAAACTCAGAAGTAATATTGAAATCCATGACAAATGATTTCTACAAAAATAGCGCTTAATATGTAAAAGGATGGCTATGTGGCACTGGTTTGTGTAAATAAGTAGTGGTAGTGGCCAATACTAGTATGTAATACAAGCATAGTAATAAGCGGTATGCTTGTACTGTAAGCTTGTAATAGTGTTGTTTTTTATGTTGATTGGGAAGTAATTGACACAAAGCAGGCCTTTGCTTTTGTGTGATCTACAGCAAGATGGTTTTAGTGCGAAAGCTCTTCTTAACCTCGGGTTCAAAGAAGCAGTTGATGGTTTCTAACAGTTCGCTGGCAACTATTGGTTTGGTAAAGAATCCTGCACAACCTGCGTTAAGGCTGCGTTCCATATCATCAACAAAGGCGCAAGCTGTTTGCGCAATAATGGTAATATTTGGTCTAACTGTTTTTATTTGCTTAGTAATTTCAATGCCACTTATATCGGGGAGTCTAATATCCATTAAAACAAGATCAATGGAACTGTTGTCCTTTACGTAACGGAGGGCATCGGCGCCAGTGCCAGCAAAAAGAAGGGTAGCATCGGTTGGAGAGAGGATAATGTCCATGAGCATGATGCTCGAGGGGTCATCTTCAACAATTAGTATTGTTTTTCCGTTCCAGTTATAGGTGTTGCTGCTATTCATCTCCTTTTTAAAAAGTTACATGAAATTATAATAATATGTTTTAATCAGCAAAATATTTGGAGGATTATTATTAACAAGTTCGATTTGACGTAACTTGGAACATTTTGTAATGGATATGTGTTTTTTATGATAAGCCCACTTATATTTGGGCTACTTGTGGTGGAGGAATAGACTGATCTGTTGACAAAAAAATTGCAATCAACCGTTAAACTACGTCTTATGGAACTGGCGGCAAATAGCTGGCATGGAAAAATAGTGGGGAATGGCTCTATAGCAACTATCTATATTCTGTTGGCTATTGTTTCTGTATTGCTATCGGAACCAGATTTACAGGGAATTCAAATTTGGATTCCTAGTGGTATTATGCTTGGTGCACTCCTGTTACACAAGAGGAAATGGCTGTGGGGCTTTTTGTTAGGCGTTGTGGTATCGATGGTTATTGTGTTGCTTAAAAATGCAACTCCCACACTACTGTTACTCCGAATAGCAGTAGAAACCATGGTGGTTATTGTGTCTGCTTTGCTAATTGGTAAGTATTTACCCAGCAATATTATGGAATCCAGTTCAAAGGGCTTGGTTATTGCGCTACTAGCCATGCTGTTTGTTCCTTTGCTTGGAGCTTTTGTTCTGGCTGGAGCGCCATTTCTGTTGGGGTACGAAGAAAGTGTTTCTTTTGGGAATGGTGTTCAGTACCAATGGATAAGCATTCTTGTTGGGTTGGTGGTGCTTAGCACCGTTTACGTTTCCTTGTCAAATATAAAAGTTCTGACAAGTAGTAAATTTTCGATGCTCGATATTTTATTAACAGTTTTGGTTTCAATAATCAGCATATTTTCCATCCTTTTACTTAGTCCTACCTATGCGTATCCTTTCCTGTTGAGTGTAATGGCGTTTGCCATATTTCTCTTTTTGGCAATTAGAAATAGGCCCTTAGTTATGCCCATATACATTGGGGTGTACGCATTATCATTGGCGATACCCATTGAGGTGCGATCGGATTTGCTGCCCATGTCTGTTCAGGCAAATGTCTTCTTTTTGCTCACCATACTGGCTTTTACAAGTTTGCTTATATCTGTTGTGCTACGCGAAAAGCGCGATGCGATAGATGAGCTTAGCAAAACAAATGATCGTATAGAAACCGAGGTACAACGACAAACCCTTGAGCTAAAGGCTTTGAATAGTAGTTTGCTGTCGCAAATAGAGCGAAAGGGTATAGTGGAGTTTGAGCTCAAGGCGAATAAAGCCCTGCTTGATCAGGCGTTGCAGATAGGGCAAATTGCCAGTTGGGAGTTTATTCCCAAGGATAGCACTCTTAATTGGTCGAGCGAAGGGTATCGTTTGTTTGGGTTGAAGCCCGAAATGCCTGCCCCTACTTTTACCGAGTACCTAGAGATGATTCATCCTGATGATAAGGACAAGTTTATGTCGGTTTATCATGATGCCGTTAATAGCCCATCTCAGTTTAGCATGGATATAAAGCATATTTTGCTGAATGGCGAAACAAAGTACTTTAGAATAAAAGGGGAGTCGTACCTTAATGAAAAGGGTGACATTAGAATAGTTGGGTTAACTCAGGATATAACAAAGCAGAAGTTTGCCGAGATAGAAATTCTGGAGAAGGAGAAGAAGTGCAGGGCGCTTTTCGACCTTAACATAGATTCTGTTCTGGTTATTAATCCTGTTACAGGTGTTATTAAGGATGCAAATCAGGCCTTTTTGCATCTTTATGGTTATGCAATGGACGAGATTATTGGGCAGCACTACTCCATAATATCTGCAGAGCCATCGGCAACAAGCGTATCAATAAATACAGCGGTACAAAAGGGTTCGTACCGAATTCCCTATCGCATACATAAAAAGAAAAATGGGGAGCATTTTTTCATAGAAGCTAACCTGATGTCCCTCACCATTGAGGATGAACCCAGCGTTATAGCCATATCGCACGACATTACTCAGCGCCGTAATGCCGAACTGCAGCTGGCCGAGCGCGAGCTTAAGTATAGGTTATTTTTTGAGTCCGATTTGGTGGGAATGGCCGAGGTTTCTAAGCAGCGCCAGTGGTTAAGCGTTAATAGCAAGTTGCTAGATATTTTAGGGTACAGCCAATCCGACCTTATTGGTCACTTTGTGGAGGAGGTTACCTTTCCCGACGATAGGTCCCGCGATACGGTAATGTATAACATGCTTTTAACACACCAAAGCGATGGCTACAATGTGGAGAAGCGCTACATTAGGTCCGATGGGCAGGTAGTTTACTGTAAGGTATCGGTTAAGGCAGTAAAGAACTCAAAGGGACTAATATCACATATGGTAGCCTTAATTGAGGATATAACCATACGCAAAAAGATAGAGGAGGAACTTTTTGAGAGTAGGCAAGAGCTAAAACGAGCTCAAGAGCTAGCTGGGTTGGGAACACTAATAGTTAGTCTGAATACAAACCGCTTAACCGTGAGCGAAGAGGCTCAAGTGCTGCTAAGCTGGCGAAACGGTTACACATATACATGGAGCAACTTTTTGGGTAGCGTGTTACCCTCGGCTCAGCGCCAGCTGGGAGAGGTTATGGATAGCCTTGTAAAAGGTTCATCGGACTCCTACCGTTTGGAAATACCCTTTATGCATGAAGGAGGAGATATTAGCTACTTTTTAACCAATTTGGTTAAGCTTAAACCCGAAGTCTCATCAGAGGTGGCTACAGTGCTTGTTACTATTGCTGATATTACCCGCATAAAACAGGCCGAAATTACCTTGCAGGAGGCTAACGCCATGAAGGATCAGCTCTTCTCCATTATAGCTCACGATTTACGTTCGCCCATAGGGGCAATAAGCAGCTTAATGGGAGTTTACTCCGATCCTCAGGCCGCACTCAATGATGAGTCAAAGGATGAGATTCTGCTATCGGTTAAAAACACTGCCGAGGAGACATACGCTTTACTGGAGAACTTGCTGGAATGGGCTCGTTCTCAGCGTGAGGTTAGCTTTAAGCCCGTTGCAAACAATGTAAATACGATTATAAGTGACACAATGGCACTCCTTTCAAACATTGCCTCGGCTAAGGGAGTTAACTTAAACTTTCATTCCAATGGTGCTGTAGAGGCAATTTTCGATGGCGAAATGGTGAAAACCATTCTCCGAAACCTTATTACCAACGCCATAAAGTTTACCCCTAAAAATGGTGATGTAGATGTGAAGGTTGCCGATTTGCCCAGTGTTGTTGAAGTATCTGTAACCGACACGGGTATTGGTATGAGCACCGATATGGCCAACACTCTGCTCAACGGCTTAGGAAATATATCAACCCTAGGCACCAATAACGAGAAGGGAGCAGGGTTAGGCTTAAAGCTAACCCAACGCTTTGTTGAGCGAAATGGTGGCTCTCTTCGTATAGAAACGGAAAGAGGCAAGGGAAGTACATTTACCTTCACCTTGCCTAAATCGAAAAAGCTTTAACCCCAAAATCTTAGCGATTTTTATAGCCTTTTCAAGTTTTTACCTATCTGATTTAGCTTTGTAACCAATCCTGTTGACGATATGGTGGCACCAGACACTGCTTCCACATCCACCCCCAGAGTAAGCGACTCTGCGCTTTTTCCCCTGAACCGTTTAAGCCAAGCCGTGTTGCAAACTTCGGTGCCATAGGCCGAGGTGTATTCGGTTACCTTTACTTCCAGTATTTTGCCATCGCTGGTGAAAAGTGCTGCAAAGGTGAATTGATGGCCACGGCCATTCGCTTTGCCAATAAAGCCAACTCCTGCAGTAGTTGCACCCACAGCTTTGTAGAACTCACCTTGTATGTTGGCCTCCAGATCGGGGGTAACAAGAACCAGCTCTGCGTTATCGCCAAAGTGCTTTTCTGCCATTTTGAAAAGCACCTTTTGTGATGCTGTTTCTGGTTTAATCATTAGTAGGTTAAGCCAGAATACCATTAGGAGTAAAGTGTTTGCCATATACTTGTTTTGTTATTGCATTTAAAACATGAAACCTACTCCAATGTTCAATATTTTAGAGTATTCAGAGTCGGCTGCTGTTTTACGAAGCTCCAAGTCGGTTTTGAACACGGCTTGCTTGCTAAGGTGCAATGAGAATCCTGCAAAAAGTGCGGTAAGGTCGTAGTTATCCTTTGCTGTTAGGTTACCAGTGGTGCTAAAATGCGTGTTTATGCGCTCGATGCGGGCAAATGGTGAAAGTGATATATCGTGACCAGCTGCTTTAAAATCTAGCACCCTATAGCCTGCCTCAACGTACCAGCCAAGCATGGCGCTGCCAAGGTCTGTACCCACAAACTGATTGTACTGCTCTGTGTTGCCAATATTTGCATAAGCAACAAGGGCTCTGCTCTGGAAGCGTTTGTACTTAAACTGATAATCGGCACCAACCATAGCAATGTTAACCACGCTAGAGTCGGCTTTTGCTTCGGCAGCGGCATCATCCTTGCTAATCTTGTTAAATAGGGTTGACTGAGAATCGCCAAAGTAACCAGAAAGGCCAATCTTAAGTGAAGGAGTGGTTAGGTGCTCAACCCTCATGGAGATGTTGGGTGATGAGATGTAGGACTCAGCGCCTTTTTGACGCCCCTTTCTAAAGCCTCCTGAACCAGAGAATTTTCCGCTACCATCGTAACCGTTGAATCCGTTCACAAGGTAAAGCTGGTATTTTAATCCTACGCTCTGTAGGTTCCCCGACACGCCAAAGCCAATCTCGCGCCAAGTTGTGGGAATAATTGTGTTGTCAACCAATGGGCGTTCAACTCCAAAAAATGTGGGGGGCTCGTGGTACTCATTAATAATGCCAAAAGGAATAAGCATTAAACCCGCACGTAGCTCAAGGTTGGGCAGAACCTTGTAGCCAAGGTACGCTTGCTCAACGTAAACTTCCGATACGTGCTCCATTTCTAGCTCGGTAACTAGGTTTAACTTATTGCTAAAGTTGTAGTTAAAAAGTAGCACTACCCTATGCACATCCAGCTTGCCATTATTTCTAGTGTCGCCAGATAGAGGCTGGTTGTAATCAACATGTCCGTAGCCACCAATGGTTAAGCGAGAGTTTGTTTCTACTGCTGTGCTATCCTGAGCACTGATTCTCAAAGCGGAGAACCCAATCATCATCACAAAAAACAGACGCTTCATATTAAATTAGATTAATTTAAAATACACCGCAAAAGTATGTTGTATGTTTCTTGGCATCAATCCCAAAAAGTTGGTATTTAAATGATTTGATATCTTTGTGCCGCAAAATAATAACCTATGGATATAATAACCCTTGCCCTACTTGCAGTTGGGCTTTCGTTCGATTCCTTTGCTGTTTCAGTTTCAAGTGGGCTAATTAAAAAGGAGATACTTTTTTGGCAGGCAGTACGTATTGCCATTGTACTTGCCGCATTTCAGGCTGTAATGCCCATAATTGGCTGGTTGGGAGGTTTAACCATTAGGGAATTAATTGCTCCTATAGACCATTGGATTGCTCTTGGATTGCTTTCCATATTAGGCATTAAAATGATACTTGAGAGCAGAAAGGAGGATGAGGATAAAAACCTTGATCCTTTGCAACTTAAGGTTATGGTGGGCATGGCCTTAGCCACTAGCATTGATGCGCTGGTTGTTGGTGTAAGCTTTGCTCTTGTGGAAGTTAATATGATTGTTGCTTTCTTTTTAATTGGTTCAGTAACCTTTGTTGCTTCCATGCTTGGGATTCTTTTTGGGAAGAAAACAGGAGCCCATTTCGGGAAGCGTATGGAGGTAGTGGGCGGAATAATTCTTATAGCTATTGGCGTACGGATTGCTGTTGAGCACTGCTGCGCTATGTAGCTCGATACAAAAAACAAAGGCCTCAAATGAGGCCTTTTTTAGTTAGAATGCCCACTCGTTATTAATATGGTAGAGCCTACATCGCAGCACCTCTCTATCCTTTTTGTCGGCATCGTGGAGCAGCTTTAAGCGGCGCTTAAAGGTTGCTGCTTTATATGCTACAAATGCCAAGGTTAGTGCCAACAGGATGCTTACAGAGAACCACTCTATTTGCTCACTGCTAAATATGTTTTGCCACAAGCCAATTAGTAGGAATAGGCTAACATACGCTAAGCTAAATAGAAACTCGGTTCTAACTACTTTTTTATTTCTTGCCACATGAAGGGGGTAGTTGTTGTATGCATTTACTCGCTCCTCAAGGCTTTTTATGAGCCTATTTTTCTCCTCTCTTAGCTTGTGTGTGTCGTAGCTCCTTTCGTGTAGAATCCTCCCCGCAACAAGTTTTTTATCGAAATCAATGGAATCATCATGTTTTATGATGCTGAATAGGGTCTCGGAATCTTCGGAACCCAACAACTCTCTTAAATCTTTTATCATGGCAATAAAATTTACTGTTGACGCTCTTTAAAGTTATCATTTTATAGGAATTAGCCATATGATATTGAGCATTATCTGAAAATATATTGCGGATGGTTCGATTTTGTGCATCAGTGGAAAAAAAGATGTGGTGATGAATAAAATAGTTGACGAAAAACTTTGTAGTCACTAAATAGTGACATATTTTTGTCACCAGATGGTAACAAAAATTAAGCTATGGCACCACAACGAGATAAAGAGCAAACAATGCAGCGGCTAATTGATGCTGTGGGCACAATAATACGTAGGGAAGGGTTTAGGAATATTGGCGTAAACACAGTAGCCAAAGAGGCTGATGTTGACAAGGTTCTTATTTACCGATATTTTGGAGGGTTGGACGGACTGCTAAAAGCCTATGCTTACCAAAAGGATTTCTGGCTAAATATTGATAAGCTTTTTGGCCAAATAGATTCGGCTAGGCTAGCTGACATGAACTACTTACGTGAGCTTACCAAACAGATATTGAACGGGCAGCTAACGGAGATGCGAGGCAATAAGGAGCTGCAAGAAATACTAATTTGGGAACTAGTGGAGAGGAATAACCTTACTGCCCAACTTGCAGCCGATAGGGAGGAAAAAGGCGCAGGTTTCACCCGTTTGCTCACCGAGAAGTTGGGTATTGCGCAAGAGGTTGAACCTCTTATTGCCATTGTGATTGCAGGAGTAACCTATCTAGCCCTTCGCTCTCGTTCCGATAGCCATTTCAATGGGGTTAACATATCATCGGTAGAGGGGTGGAACAGGATAGAGGAGGGTTTGAATAAGATTGTGGATTTGTACTTTGAGAGCTTAGCTAAGTAATCATACGCCTTTATGTTTTAATGGTTTACCTGCCTAATTATGGCGGGTCAGGAATTCTACATCCTAATTTAAAGCAAATGAACACAGTAATTATTAATGGTAGTCCACGTAAGCATGGTACAGTGCATACCATACTTAAAGCAGTTGGTATTGTGCTAAGCAGTAAGGGCACTGTAACTGAGTTTAATGTTTACGATGAGCGCATAGAGGTTTGTATAGGCTGTATGGCTTGTCGTAACGTGGGCGCATGCACTCTTTACTCCGATTCTATGCCAGTTATTATTGAGGCCATTCGCAGTGCCGATACAATAGTAATTGGCACTCCAACGCATTGGTCAGGAATGAGTTCAAAGCTCAAAGCTATGTTTGAGCGCATGGTTCCTGTAGTTATGGATAGTTCCATGCCACCTAAACCCCTTTTGAAGGGCAAAAAGGCTTTACTTGTTACTGCGTGCTCCGTTTCTTGGCCATTGAACTGGATACTGGGCGAGAGTACCGGAACACTTAAGGGAATAAAGAGGATACTATCGTATGGAGGTGTTAAAGTTGCTGGAACAGCAACAATTGCAGGGACCAAAAAGCGTGTGCTGGACCACCAAGAGATTACTAGCATAGCAGAGAAACTGTCGCGAAAAGTAAAGTAGTAACTTAATTAATATCAGTAAAATGAAAGCAGTTAGATTTTTTACCAAATTAGGTATTGGTGCAATAGTTATAATGGGGTTTAACCTTTGCTCGTGCAAAAAGTATAGCTACGATTATCAGCCAGGTAACCTAGAGGTAAAGGTTACCGAGGGTGAGCACTGGAAGCATGATTTTCCTCTTTTTTTGGGGATAAAAATTAAGAACACACCGCAAATGGCCATTTGGGTGGAGGATTTGGATGGAAACTACATAGCAACTGTATTTGCCACAAAAAAAATAGCAACAGAAGGTTGGATGGCAAACGGTGGAAATAGGCGTAAAGAGGCTTTACCCCACTGGTGCTATAAGCGAGGGGTGCAGTACTCCGATGGTTTGTATCTCCCAACAAAAGATCAGCCTCTTGTTGATGCTATTACTGGGGCTACCCCCGATAAGTCGTTCCAGGTTAAAACCACTCCCAAGGGAAACTTACGTCAATTTGTGCTAAAGTTTGAGGTAAACCACTCAACCGATTTTAACTCCGCATACCCAAAGGGGGCTTCCGTGGGCGATAGCAACTACTCTGGTGGCGAAATGGGCGGAGGACAACCTGCCTTAGTGTATGCTGCTTTAGTTGATTTGGATAGCATGACAAAGGAGTATAAGCTTACCCTTGTGGGGCACAGTAGTCCCGATGGTTCGTCGGGAGAGTTGTATCCCGATTTGAGCGACCTTACCACTGCGCTATCCATTGTGAAAGAAGTTGCTGTTGTTATTCATTAAAATGAAATGCGCTATGCGTAAATTTGTATTATTACTGGTTGGTGTTTTATTTGCAACCGTTGCATTCTCTCAACTGGAGAGTAAAACAGGTGCTTCTATTGGCGTGGGAGTGCAAGGTGTAGAGTTAGGTATAAGTAGGGTTGTAAAACCTAGGTTTATTGTGGCTCTTTCGGGTGGTATTGGCTATAACTTCTCCGAGTTTACGCTGTGGGCATCGGGCATTTATGAGAGACCTATAAACCAACAAAGCATGCTGTTTGCTGGAGCAAAAGTGGGCTTACGAAGGGTTAGTAACGACCAGTTTACGGTAACATTGGGACTGGCTCAGCCGTGTATTGGATATACCTATGCAATTGGTTCAGCAGCAAAGCACAGGCTAAGCGCTACTGCGGGTTACATTATTGGTGAAACCGATTACAGACTGCGGGAGTCCAATGCTTTTGGGGAGCTGGAGTATATTGGCACATACAAACCCAAACGATTCGATTTGAGCCTTTCCTATAGCTACTGGTTTTAGCTTGTACCACCACATTATTTAACCAATATAGGTTTGTATTTCAAAAAAAGTGTAGCTTAGTTTTCTAATAAAAACAATTGCTATGCGCTATATATGTCCGTTAATAACTGTAGAAAATATTGAGCGCTCCCGTAAGTTTTACCAAGAGGTGATGGAGCAAACCGTTAAGTACGATTTTGGTGAGAACGTAACGTTTCATGGTGATTTTGCCATTCACCTAAAATCGCATTACCAAACGCTATTAGGCAACGAGCACCTTATAACCAAAGGTGGCAACGACTTTGAGCTCTACTTTGAGCAGGACGATATGGATCAATTGCTAATGCGGCTAACAGAAAATGGAGTAAGGCTTGTGCATCCGCTACGGGAACAGCCATGGAGGCAACGGGTGGTTAGGTTTTACGATCCCGATAACAATGTTATTGAGGTTGGAGAATCGCTGGAGCACCTTGCGTTTAGGCTTTATGGCGAGGGAAGGGCTATCCCCGAAATAGCAAGTATCATTGGCCTGCCAGAAGCTTTTGTGGAGGCATCGGTTCAACAATTTTCAGATAAGCGCTTATAACCCTTTGCTTGTAAGCGGCTGGCAATCAGTAGTGCTTTTTGGGGCATTACGTTTACCTTCAAAAAAACACCAATTTTCTTTACTTTTTGCGGGTTCTGCGCTTGCATATTTGCCAAAAGCGCTTACTTTTGCATCCGCATTGGAGAGATGGCAGAGTGGTCGAATGCGGCGGTCTTGAAAACCGTTGAGGTGAGAGCCTCCGGGGGTTCGAATCCCTCTCTCTCCGCCAAAAGCCTGTAGGTTATGCCTACAGGCTTTTTTGTTTGTACCTGGTAATTCAAAAAATGCATTTTATGGCACTTTTTGGGTGGACTTTCTGGTGGACTTAATTTTGAGTTTTTTAGTCCACCAGCAGGAGGCTGAAATTCACTCAAATGCAATGAACTATAGATTTTTCGTTAAATATTGTAACTAGTTAAAGTGCAGATAAAGTGCAATATACAACATTGATTTTCTTTGGCTATTTGTTGAGTGCTTTATAAGCAGCGCTTAGTGCTGAGAGTGTTGTCCTAAGGATAGCAATATCTGTTTGTAGAATAGGGCTGGTTCAGTATTATTGTAAATCACTGTTGTCCGATAAAAATACAAAAATGATGCTATTTAAAAAATACGCCTT
>JABNAD010000761.1_pt1 | contig 15674 bp, 13 predicted proteins | sample 7240381 | NCBI WGS metagenome assembly JABNAD01 (sample SAMN11332834, study PRJNA596920) | anaerobic digester metagenome | biome: digested sludge; isolation source: digested sewage sludge-derived enrichment culture grown on H2/CO2 | place: Germany: Goettingen
ATGCTCTCAGGCCTGGGATATCTCCCGGGTGAGATCGTGCCGGGGATCTCATCGCTCCAGGTAGCTCTCTCTCGTCTTCACCTATCCTGGACTCGCGTGGTTGTTCTTTCCGCCCATGGACGTGACCACGTCGCCGCCTGCGCCGAGGCGAGTGCTGAGTTGGTTCGGGGACGGTCGGTCTTTCTCATCGCCGATCCCACCTTCTCGGTGCACGCGCTAGCCAACGCCCTCCGCGAGACTTCGGGTGATGCTCGAATCGCAGTATGCGAGTCCCTGGGATATCCTGATGAGCGAGTCTCTGTCGGCACGGTCGACGACCCTCCGGTCCCTACCTCGTCACTTTTCGTCGTCGTTGCTGGCCGATTCTAACGGAGTGTCGTGACGGTCACCTCTCCGAGTAGCCGTTCGATGTCCTCCCACCGCCCCAGAGCCGTCCCTTCGTGGAGGGTAGTGGCCGTCCCTGCCGCAACCGCCCAGCGCACGGCCTGATCGTAGGGCCTTCCCTTCGAGAGCGCGTGGATGAAACCTGCGACCGCCGAGTCACCGGCACCGATCGTGTTGACCACCTCGACTTCAGGAGGTATGGCATGAACGGCCTGGTCACAGGTCGAAAGGAGGATACCATCGGGGCCCATTGAGGCAACGACGACCTCGACGCCGGCATCGAGCGGCTCTTCGCTTGCGACGAGGACGTCTTCAATCCCTTTCAGGGGTCGGCCGACAAGCTCCGAGAGTTCGTGGACGTTCGGCTTGATTGCGAATGGCTGTCCACGTATCCCTCCGTTGAGGGCCTCTCCGTCCGCGTCGAGGAGCACCCGGCAACCGATATCACGACCTATCTCAATGCATTTTCGGTAGATGGCCGGCTTGATGTTTGGTGGGAGGGAGCCCCCGATCGTGAGAAATTCTGGGTCGGGAAGGTTCCGAAGCTGCCGGAGCAGGGACATGATCGCCGATGGTTCAACCTCGGGTCCTTTTGAGTTCAGGAGCATCTGGCAGTCCGAGGAGTGTTGCCGGATCACGATGTTTGAGCGGGTGTCACCTGCGATTCGGATAAATGAGCAGTGCACACCCTCCCCGATCAGCAGGGCTTCAAGCTCGTCACCTCGGAAACCTCCGATGAAACCGAGCGCGACGTTCGGAGTTCCAAGGGCGGTCAGGACCTTCGAGACACCAATCCCCTTTCCGCCAGGAAACCTGAACTCCTCGACGATCCTGTTCGCAATGTCGCAGCTCAGATTGTCCACGTGGATTGTCCGGTCAAGGGCCGGGTTCAATGTGAGCGTGTATATCATGGTTCATCGATTGTGCTGATTGTCAACGGGGTGTATTATCAGGGTTTCGGCATGGTGGATTGGTTCGTGTTTATCCAGGCAGAGGATGGGTGCCACTCCGGGCCAGGATGAGTAAAAGAGAGAGTGAAAGGTGTGCCGAATCCAGATCCCGCCATCTCCAGTTCCTCACACTCTGCGGTGCCGTTTTTTAATAACTCATTCGAGTTCGTCTCATCGCGGAAATACCTATTACGATTACAAACGAGTTGTGACACATTATCGTCACTATTTCTCCAATTTCTGTCCCATTGCAGACAAAAAGGAAAGAAATATTTATCTAACCATCAAGGAGAAGACAGGACTGGTGATAGATGTGACAGTTGATACGGGAGTTGGGGAGAAGGTAGGAGTGGCGGTTGACGGCGCTGGGAACGTCTTCATGATGGACCCGGCAACGGGCCGCATCGAGAAATACACGTCCGATGGCACCCTCATTGCCCGATGGGGTTTCGAGAGCCCCGAGGCGGTGCAGCCCAATAGGGGGATCGGTGTATCGGTGGACGGCGCAGGAAACGTATTCCTGCTCGATGCCGAGAAGAGCAGGATCCAGAAGTACTCGTCTGATGGCAGACTGATCGGCGCCTGGGGATTTGGGGAACCAGCACAGAGCGCCTCCGAAAAGACTGATTCTGCACCTGAAGTGCCCGGCAAGGGCGTTGACACGGCGAAAGCGGCTACATCCGCCGTAACCGGAGCGGCAACGGATGTTGCCGGCAAGGGCGTCGATACGGCGAAAGCGGCTACATCGGCCGTAACCGGAGCGGCAACGGATGTTGCCGGCAAGGGCGTTGACACGGCGAAAGCGGCTACATCGGCCGTAACCGGAGCGGCAACCGGTGTCGTTGGCAAGGGCGTCGATGTGGCGAAGGCGGCTGGTGGTTTTGCGAGCGCTCCCGGTGATGGACTGAAACAGCCCGTCAAACCGAAGGAGGAGAAAGAGAAAAAACGTCCCTGGTGGAAGTTCTGGTAGTTCCAAAAACCCGGTGATCGTGAAATCTACCTCAAGGGACTGACCAGACGCCCTCCGGGGCCATCCTCTTTTTTTATTTCTATTCTCATGGCCGGGATTACGGGACTCGTCTACTTGCGAATGTTGAGAACGTCCCTGGGGAAAATACCAGCCTGTGCTGTAGGAAAAAAGGGGAATTTAGATGTAGAGCGTCGCGAGCACGAGGGTCGTGGTCGCGAGGAGCTTGACGAGCACGTGAAGCGAGGGGCCGGCTGTGTCCTTGAACGGATCACCAACTGTGTCGCCCACGACTGCTGCTTTGTGCGTCTCCGAGCCCTTTCCACCGTATTCACCCGACTCGATGAACTTCTTAACATTATCCCAGGCACCGCCTGAGTTGTTGAGCACGAGCGCGAGCATGATGCCGACGATCGTCGCGACCATCAAAAAGCCTGCCATCGCTTCGTACTTCAGGAAGTATCCGACGAGGACGGGGAAGACGATTGCCAAGACACCAGGTGCCACCATGTTCTTCAGCGCGCCGCGGGTGGTGATGTCAACGCAGCTACCGTAGTCGGGCTTCACCGTGCCGGCGAGGATTCCGGGGTTCTTAAACTGCCTCCGGACCTCCTCGATGATGTACTGGGCAGTCTTGCCGACGGCGCTGATGGCGAGGGAGGCGAAGACAAAGATCAGCATCGCGCCGAAGAGCGCACCGACGAAGACAGGGAGGCTCGCCAGGTTGACTATCTCGAACGGCTTACCGATCAAGATCGTGATCTCCGACATGTAGGCGTTGAAGAGCAGGAACGCGGAGAGCGCTGCCGAACCGACGGCGTAGCCCTTGGTGAGCGCCTTGGTCGTGTTGCCGGCGGAGTCGAGCGCGGCGATCCGGTCGATCACCTCGTCGGTCTCCCCTGACATCTCGACGATACCGCCCGCGTTGTCGACGATAGGACCGAAGGTGTCCATCGCCAGGATGTAGGCGACCGGTGCGAGCATCCCGATGGTCGCCACGGCTGTCCCGTAGAGGCCACCATTCGTGACACCGGACATCTCACCGCAGTAATATGCGGCAAGGAGCGCGCCGCCGATCGAGATCGCTGCAATTCCAGTCGTCTCGAACCCGACCGAGATACCCGAGATGATGTTCGTTGCCGCTCCTGTCACCGATGATTTTGCCATGTCCTTGACTGGCCTGTACCTGCTATCGGTGTAGTAGAGAGTCAGGTAGAGGAAGATCACCGAAAGGACGATCCCGATCACGGCTGCATAGAAGAACCAGATATTTCCGAGCAGCCACTGGATCGCGAAGTACATGAAGACCGCAGACAGGAGTGCGGTGATGTAGTAACCGCGGTTCAGTGCGTCCATGGGATTCCCGGAGTTTCCGGAGGACTCGGTGACCGACAGGATTCCAATGATCGTCGCGATCAGGCCGAGCGAGCCCGCCACGAGGGGAAAGAGCACGCCGTTCACGCCGAAGACGGAGAAGAGCGCTACGCCCAGGATCATCGCACCGATGTTCTCAGCGACCGTTGACTCGAAAAGGTCGGCGCCACGTCCGGCGCAGTCCCCAACGTTATCGCCGACGAGGTCAGCGATAACCGCAGGGTTGCGGGGGTCGTCCTCGGGAATACCGGCCTCGACCTTGCCCACGAGGTCCGCACCGACGTCTGCCGCCTTCGTGTAGATCCCTCCACCAAGCTGGGCGAAGAGGGCGATGAACGACGCACCGAAGCCGAATCCAACGATCAGCGAGGGGGTTCGCTCAGGGTCGCCGCCGAGCAGCGTGAAGACGATCGCGACACCGAGCAGGGAGAGCGATACTATCGTCAGACCGGAGACGGCTCCACCGCGCAGAGCGACGACGATCGCCTTGCCGAGACTGGTCCGGGCAGCAGCCGCAGAACGGAGGTTTGCGTGGACGCTGGTCCACATCCCGATGATACCGGCGACCCCCGAAAGGGTCGCGCCAAACACGAATGCGATCGCTGTGGGGATCGCAAGATCAGCCCTCCCGGTGAAGAAGAATATTCCGACCAGGAGTAGAGCTGTTACGACTCCGAGAATGGCAATCGTCGTGTACTGGCGGCGAAGGAAAGCCTTTGCTCCCTCCTTGATTGCGGCGGCTACCTCACGCATCCCTGGCGTGCCTGTATCGGCCCGCATCACCTGCATTGCAAAGATTCCGGCCACCACGAGCGCAATAACGCCGATGGCACCGGTCAGCACCAATTGTATGTACATGGGTCACCTCTCAGGCACTGTGTTGAACCTAGTAGGATTAATACTCAATGATAATTTTGCGAGACTATAACTATCCCTCCTAGTGATAAAAAGGCTGACGGTTTTATTTCTCATCAACTGGAACTGGTTCAAGCTCTTCACGACACCGACCCCGCTCGATTTCCCGACGGACAACAAGGAGCGATCCGATCGCCCCTATGAGAATGTTATAATAATACAGCAGGGCCCGCCACAGAAGGACGAAGACTCCGACGATTGCAGATGGCACTATCAGGGCGTAGAGCGATGTCGCCGAGATCTCGGCGATTCCCGAGGAGCCCGGTGTGAGCGGGACCATCATGACGATCGCGATGATCAGCTGGAAGAGGAACGACTCTGCTATGAAGGGAGGCTGTGCAAGTGCGATCAGGATCAGGGACGCAACGAAGAACTCCGACGCCCAGAATGCTGCCGTGCAGAGTCCACCCGTGAATAGCCCACGCCGCCCCTCAGACGTGAAGTAAAGGAGACTGGCAAAGAGGTTGTCGGTCTCCTGGTTCGCGCTCGCGATCGCTTTTCTTATCCTCTCCCCGGGGAAGCGGAGCTCTGCCCAACCGAGGATGCGCATGACGAGGCGCTTGACCCGGTCTGGTCGACGAACGGCGAGTGCGAGGATCACGATCAGACCAACCATGAAGATCCACGCCACCCCCATCGCGATGATGATAGAGAGCGGAAGCGAGAGCCAGATCTTGCCGAGCGCGATGATGGCCACCACGCCCATCAGGGAGAGGACGACTCCATCGAGTACTCGCTCCATTAGGACCACCGCGGTCGCATCACCGATCTTCATCCCGGACCGGTAGAGACCATGGATACGGACCGGCTCTCCGCCTGCCTGCCCCGGGGTGATCGCGCCGGCAAAAAGGTTCGCGGTCACGATGAGAAAGGCATACTTAGGGCAAACATGGTAGTGGAGTGCCTTTGAGAGCTCGGTGAGCCGGTACGCCCAGAAGACCAGGGAGAATGTGCGGAGGAGAAGTGCAAGGAGGAGGTAGACGGGGTTGAAGTCGAGCAGGAGTTCGAGCGTGGTCCGGTCAACCGTGAGGTACAGGACCACACCAAGTACGAGGAGCGAGAAGCCGATTGAGAACCACGTCCACCGTCTCTGGGTCCTGTCCATCGCGACGGTACCTTGCACGTACTTCAACGGGGAATGACTTGAGTATGCCGGATACCGCGAACCGCCGCCCATGCAGCAGGCGAAGGTGCCGCCAGAAAGGAAGAAGTCTTCCTCTCAGGAATGAACCAAGGGTTAGAGGGCGCGCAGCTGGAGGCGTTCGATGAGCCGCTCGACCTGAACGATTGCGGTCCCCGTGTAGCGCCTGGGATCGAGGAGTGTCTCGATCTCGGAGGGCGCGATTAATGCAACGATCTCGGGGATCACCCCGAGCACCTCGGCAAGGGGTCGCCGGCTCTCACGGGCCTCCATCGAGGCAATCCGGATTCGCTCGTGGGCCACCTGCCTGTCCATCCCTCGCTGGGTAAGCGCGATCATCACGGATTCCGCCATGTTGACATCCTGGAGGATGTGCAGGTTTTGTTCGATCCTGTCCACGTGCAGGACCAGCCCGTCGAGGACGGTGGTCATCAGGCGGATGACGTGGTCGCACAGGACCGATGACTCGGGAAAGAGGACGCGCTCGCAGGAGGAGTTTGTCAGATCGCGCTCGTCCCAGAGGGTGTTGTTCTGGAGAGCCGGCTCGACCATGGCCCGTATGATCCGTGCCAGGCCGGAAACCTGCTCGCTTCGGATCGGGTTGCGCTTATGCGGCATCGTCGAAGAACCGACCTGCCTGGCCCCGAATGCCTCCTCGACCTCCCCGATCTCGGAGCGCTGGAGGGATCTGACCTCGACCGCGATCTTGTCAAGGGTGGTGGCGACGTTCGCGAGCATGAAAAAGTACTCGGCATACCGGTCTCTCTGGATCACCTGGTTTGAGACTTCAACCGGCACCAATCCGAGAAGGGCCATCATCCGCACCTGTATCTCAGGGGCCTTCTCGCCGAGGGCCGCCTGCGTCCCGACGGCACCGGTCAGCTGCCCGACCTCGACACGTGGACGGAGCTCTTCGAGACGGTCGAGGTGGCGGCCAACCTCTGCCGCCCAAATTGCGAAACGGAGGCCGAAGGTAGTCGGAACCCCGATCTGCCCGTGGGTACGGCCCGCGCAGACCAGGTCACGGGTCTCATACGCCCGCCGGAGCAGGACACCCAGGAGCCGGCGCAGTTTCATCTCGATCAACGAGATGCTGGCCTTGAGCTGCAGCCCAGTTGCTGTGTCAAGCATGTCGTTCGAGGTCGCGCCCAGGTGGACGAACCGGCTCGACTCGCCGCACTCCTCGGAGATCGCCTTCACGATCGCCATCATGTCGTGGTTGATATCAGCCTCGATCTCCTTTGCTCGAGCGAGCGACGCTCGTCGTGCACCGGCTGCGATGGCGTCTGCCGCATCGACCGGGATCATCCCGACCTCTGCCTCGGCCCGGGCGAGTGCAACCTCGGCCGCCACGATCGCCTCGAAGCGGCGTTCTTCGCTCCAGACCTCGCGCATCTCGGGTGTGCCGTACCGGTACTCGATCGGATGGATCGCCATGATGCCAGTATATTCGCCTCGGCAGAATAAAAAGAGGGGCTGGATGTGCCGATGCCTATTTCGGAGTGTGGGTCGACCCGTAGTGGACGGATGTTCTGGCACCTGATCCTGACCGACGAGTGCAACCTCTGCTGCTCCTACTGCCGGGCGAAGGCCTTTGAGCCCTGTAGCGAGCCCGCACAGCAGTTCGCCTACGACCCTGATCTCCCGGTTGACCTGGCCGTAGTCCCAGACGAGCTTGCCACTTTTCTCGCACGCGATCCCGATCCCACCCTGACCTTCTACGGGGGCGAACCTCTTCTCCGCGCGGACCTCGTCAACGACGTGATGGCGCGCGTGTCGAACTGCCGGTTCATGCTCCAGACCAATGGTCTCCTGCTGGACCGCCTTTCTCCGGACCTGCTGCAACGGTTCCACACGGTTCTCGTCTCGATCGACGGTCCAGAATCCCTGACAGATCGGCACCGGGGTGCCGGTGTCTACGCACGGGTCCTCGCGAACGTCGAGAGGATGATCGATGCCGGGTTTCACGGTGAGCTGATCGCCCGCATGACCGTCGACGAGGCGACAGATATCGAGACCGCGGTTCTTCACTGTGATTCCCTGCCATTTTCCGGGGTCCACTGGCAGATCGATGCAAACTTCTGGGGGGACTACTTCCGACGAGACTTTGGCAGCTGGGTCGAGCGTTCCTATAACCCGGGTATCCGGAGGCTCGTTGAATCCTGGGTCGAGCGAATCGAGGCTGGCCAGGTGCTCCGGTGGTACCCGTTTCTTGACACAACGGAGGATCTCTTGGCTGAACGATCGTCCCTCCTTCGATGTGGGTCGGGGCACGCAAACTACACCATCCAGACAGACGGTCGTATCGTCCCATGCCCCACCATGACCGGGATGCCTGACTTCTATCTGGGGCATATCGGGAATTCCGATCCACTCCACCTGCCCCGCGTCCCGGTCGAAGGGGACTGTGTGGGTTGCGATATAGTCTCCTTCTGCGGCGGGCGGTGTTTGTACTCGGCGGTAACAGAACCCTGGCCTGCAGAGTACCGGGCTGTCGTCTGCGGCACAGTGCGGTGCCTGCACGAGGCCCTCCACCTGGCCTTGCCGAGGGTGCGTGTTGCGCTTGACAACGGGACCGTTTCGCCGGCAGATTTCGCCCACGTCAAGTACAACGGTTGCGAGATCATCCCGTGAGATGCTGTGCCAATAGAGCAAAGCCCTGCGAGAGCCCACGTTGTAATGATGGACGATCTCGAGGCCTGGTTCCCGTACCCCACGTTCCGCCCACACCAGCGCGAGATGCTGGACCTCGCCAGTACGGTCGCTCGCGAGGGCGGCATTGCTATGATCGACGCCCCCACCGGGAGCGGAAAGTCAAGCGTAATCTCGGCGATGCTTGCTGCCCGGGCCGGCCGCAAGGTGTTTATAGCGGTACGGACGGTGAGTCAACTCGACACCTTCGTCCGGGAGCTCTCACTCGTCCGCACGAAGCAGCCGTCGCTCCGGTTCGCCTATCTGATCGGGAAGGGAAGTATGTGCCCCCTCCCGGGGCAGGGTGATGTCTATCGGCGCTGCGAGGGGGTCAAGGCCTTCTCGACATCCCTGATGAAGGAGCGGGCCCAGAAAGGGTCGCTCGTCCCTGCCCGAGACCCGACGATCCGCCTCCAACTCAAGAAGCAGGACCCCGAGCATCCTCTCCTCTGCCCCTATTTCATCGCAAGCCGACACTTTGTCCAGGCCGACGACTCGACAACCTTGCGAATGGTGCCGTCTACATCGCTCCGGGCCCGGGCCGACCGTCTCGCGGGGGACGCTGTCAGTCCGCGGGACCTTGGGGCACTCTGCGGAGACTGCTGCCCGTACGAAGCGATGCTCCAGGCAGCCCGCAATGCTGATGTGGTTATTCTGAATTACCACCATCTCTTTGACGATGAGATCCGCGAGTCTCTCTACCAGTCTCTCGGGATCGAATCACCGAAGGACGTTCTCCTCCTGGTCGACGAGGCCCACAATTGTGGTGATGTAATCCAGGAGATCCAGTCGGTGGAGTGCGACGCCGGCACGATCGAACAGGCGAGTCACGAGCTGGCTGGGTTGCGCCGGTACCAATCCTCGGCGGGAGCGATCATTGAGCTCCTTCCGCGGGTCGAACGGTTCATAGAGGGCCTCCGTGTCTCTCCGGAGCCGATGGACTGGTTCGACCCATCGATCTTTTCCCGCATGGTACTACGGGGCTCTCTCTATCAGTCCACCTCTCAGGTCGTGGATGATCTCGCCGAGATCCGGGATTTCGTCCGAGAGAAGAGCATCGAGGCTGGCGACTTCAAGGAGACTGCGATCGAACGCCTCACCGAGTTCTTTTACCGCGTCGACCGTGCGGCAAAGGACCCATCCTTTCTCTCGATCTTTCGCCGGGTCGATGAGGATCATCATGCCCTCGCTGTCCGCAACATCGATCCGGCCCCCCATCTCTCCGAGGTGGCGGGGCTTCACTGGTGTACGATCCTTATCAGCGGCACTCTCTCGCCGGTCGAATCCTACAGGCGGTACTTTTTCGCCAGTCTTCCGGTACGAACGATCGAACTGCCGAACGCTTTCCCGCGCAAGAACCGCCTCGTGCTTGCCGCATGTGACATCACGACCGCGTACTCGCAACGGCAGAACAGGGAGAACACGGCCCGTATAGAGGATTATATCGTCTCGTTCGCCGCGGCACCCGGCAATCTCGCGGTCTACTTCCCCTCGTACCAGCTCCTCGATCAATACGCCGAACGGTGTGCTCGTCGGATCCGGGCCAAGCAGACTTTTATCGAACCGAAGGAGGCGGCAGATGCGAGTGTGGCGTTACGCCAGTTCCTCGCCCTCCCGGAGATGGGGCAGGCGGGCGTGCTTTTTGCCGTGACCGGCGGGAAGTGGTCGGAGGGACTTGATTACCGCGGAGAGATGCTGTCCGGTGCGATGGTCGTTGGCCTCCCGCTCGCTCCCTTCAACCGTGTCCGTCGGATGGTGATCGACTATTTTATGCGCAAGTTCGGGGACGAAGGAGAGTTCATCTCTTATACGCTCCCGGCAATTAACCGTGCGCTCCAGGCCCTGGGAAGGGTGCTCAGGACGCCTGAGGATAGAGGATTGCTCGTACTCGCCGAGCAGCGGTTCCTTGAGGGCCGTGTCAGGTCGGGTCTCCCCCCCTGGATGCAGCAGGAACTTATGTCGGTCGAGCTCTCGACATTCCAGGCGGCGATTTCTCGATGGCGGTGACCGAAGGAGCCTGTCGGCTCGGGGAGTGGACAGTCCGTGTGACGGTAGAGGACGGGCTGGTCCTCCGGGTTGAGTTCACCGACGAAGAGCCATATGGTAAGGTCCCGGGACCGATCGCTGCATATTGCCGCGGGGAACGTGCGGATATGGGAGAGCTCAGATCGGTTGCACTGGAACGCCCCGGTAGGTTGGCGGAGATCTACCTGGAGTGCCACACGATCCCGTACGGACATACCACGACCTACGGGGCGATCGCTCGCCAGGTCGGAACATCGGCCCGCGCAGTCGGCCAGGCGATGCGGCGCAACCCCACCCCACTCGTAATCCCATGTCACCGGGTGATCGCTGGGGACGGGTCGTATGGTGGTTTCTCACCCTCGGTGGCCATCAAGCGGTATCTTCTCAAGATGGAGGGCTGTACTCCCCCTAACTGTTAAACAGTTCAGAATTGAACCTTTAAGTCAATGAGGATCGCAGTGCTCGGTGCCGGGGCGGTTGGGCTCTCGGTCGCGGCTCGACTCTCGACGGTAGCCGACGTAATCGCGGTGACCCGGGAACGGCACGTGCGTATTATCGAGCAGCAGGGATTCCACCTGACTGGGCGCTGGGGAGACAACCGGTACGATCTCCCGGTGTGCACCTCACTCGAAAAACGAGAACGGTTCGATTATACCATAGTCGCCTCCAAGTCGATCGACTCGGAGACCGTCGCTACCCAGTTCGCGGAAACGCTGAAGGGGACAGAAGTGGTGAGCCTTCAAAACGGAATCGGAAACGAGGAGGTTCTCTCCCGGTTCACTGACCGGGTCATCGGCGGTGTGATCATCACGGGTTTCGAGTGGCGAGCCGAGAACGCGGTACACGTCTCGGTCGAGGGAGGACCAATGCGTCTCGGAAGGTTTCCATCGGGGATGGATACCAAGGTCGAGGAACTTGTCGATCTCGTCCAAAGCGCCGGTATACCAGTCGAGGGTACGCCTGCAATTCGGACCGAGATCTGGGGCAAGACCATGTATAACTGCGCTCTAAACCCCCTCAGCGCCCTTGAGAATGTTCCATATGGTCGCCTGGTGGAGCCGCATGCGTGGACCATCATCGATGCGATCGTCCGGGAGATTTTTGCAGTTGCGCGCGCGGAAGGGGTTCCCCTCACGTGGGCAGAACCAGATGAATACCTTGCATTCCTCGGCAGCACCCAGCTGCCGAGCACGGCGGGCCACCATTCCTCGATGCTTCAGGACCTCGCGCGGGGCCGTAGGACCGAGATCGATTTTCTGAACGGCGCTATTGGGCGCATTGCCAGGGAGCACGGCATTCCTGCTCCCGTCAACAGCTGCATAGCGGACCTGGTGCGGTTTCGAGAATCTATTGAGGGATCGTGAAACCGTGAAACGGTCGGCCGTGGTTCTGGTGGGAGGCGAGGCGTCCCGTGCCGGCGGACGAGAGAAGTACTTCTTCCCAATTCAGGGAACCACCTTCCTCGACCGGCTTATCGAGACGCTGACACCGATCACGGACGAGGTGGTCCTGGTCGCTCGCGACACCGAGCAGTGCGCACGCTTCTCTTCCTTTTCCACCGTCCGTGTCACGGTCGACCGCCGGAGAGGGCTCGGACCCATCGGTGGCCTCCACGCCGGAGCGCTCACTGCCATTGGCGAATCACTCTTCGTCGTCGCATGCGACATGCCGCTTGTCAACCCCCCCGTCGTCGAGTACCTTTTTTCACTACTCGACGATCGGGATGCTGTCATTCCCTGCTGGCGAGAGGATATGCTGGAACCGCTCCATGCGGTCTACCGACGCGCTCCCCTCCGCCAGTACCTTGAGAACTACCAGGAGCTCTCGTTGAGGGCAATGATCCGTTCCCTTGATTGTCGATACGTTTCCGTTGAGTTCCTCAGGCAGTTCGATCCCGAGTTGAGAACCTTCACGAACATCAACAGGATTGATGAACTGGCACTCCTCGACGGAGATTCCAGCGCGCAACCCTGAAGGGAAAGCGCCTGTCCCCCGGTTATCATCATGCCGGCGTTGTAACAATTATTATATCTTCAATGAACAATGTTATACATCATGGTATCAGATTGCATGGTTCGGAACCAAGTTCCGAACTTTATTCAAACATGCGCGTCGGCTGCCGGGGTCGGTCTGGGTGCGATAGTCCGAAAAATGAATACCTCTCGGGGGACGCCAGCATGAAATCACGTGATATTGCGATCGTCGGCATCCTCCTCGCGGCAGGGGCGATCGTCCGATACCTCTCGCTCATCATCCCCGGGCCCATCGTTGCCAACCTGGTGATCGCATTCTACTGCCTGGCGATCCTGCTGGTTCTGCCGACTCTGACCGAGGCGATCGGAATCGGATTCGTCGCGGGGATCGTCTCAGCACTGATCAGTCACTCGGTCTTCCCACCTGGCAATCTCATCTCTGAACCGATAGGCGCCGTGGTCTGCCTTCTCGTCTATCGCCTGTTAAAGGAGCGCATCCCTGCGTCCGAGGGAATCACCACTTTCATCGCAACCGTCGCATCAGGTGGTTCGTTCGTCCTGATTTCGCTGGTCGCCGTTGCCCCGACGATCCTCTCGAAGTACGCGACACTCGGTGCCTACGCACTGGTGGTCATTCCGATCGTCCTGACTGCTGCTGTCGCCAACGCAGTGATCGCTCAGCTCCTCTACACACCGGCCGCCCGTGTATTGATGCGGGGCCGCGCATGATAGGGCTTGAGGACTACTCGTACACCTATCCGGGCCGTTCCGAGCCGGCGCTCAACGGCGTAACGCTCCACATCCGCCGGGGCGAGGTGCTGCTCGTCACTGGCCCGACGGGTGCAGGCAAGACGACTCTCTGTCTCGCCGCCTCCGGGATCCTCCGGCACGAATTCGGCGGGACCAGCACGGGAAGAGCCATCCTGATGGGGCGCCCCGTAGAGGAGTACGCCGACCTATCGGGGATAGGTCGGCACGTCGGTGTGGTCTTCGACGATCCCGAGGCACAGCTGATCTTCACGACCGTCGAAGAGGAGATCGCTTCGGGCCTCGAAGGGATTGACCTCCCTCGCGAGGAGCTGATCGCCCGTATGGAGCACGTCCTCGAACTGACAGCGACCGCAGACCTCCGCGAGCGCGCGCCCCACACTCTCTCCGGTGGCCAGAAGCAACGAGTTGCGATAGCCGCCACACTCGCCCTGGGCACGGAGATCCTGGTCCTGGACGAACCCACCTCCGAACTGGATGAGGAGGGAACGCAGATGCTGTTTCGGATCATCGAGCGGCTTCGAGCAGAAGGGAAGACGGTCCTCCTGGTCGAGCACAAGCTAGACGCCCTTTTCACACTCGCTGATCGCATGGTCTTCCTCGAGGGTGGGCGCATCCTTGCCGAGGGAACGCCGGACGAACTCCTCCTGGACGAACGGGTCCGATCGGTCCTGCACACGACTCCGAACACCCCGTCTTTCTGCCGCGCTCAACCGGACCATGGATCCGGCCGCGGCAGCTCTCCAAATCCCCTTATCAGTATCGACGGGCTCATCCACGACTACGGGGGTGTTACCGCCCTGAACGGTCTCAACCTGGAGATCGATGCCGGCACGCTCGTAGCCATCATCGGGGACAACGGGTCCGGAAAGACTACGTTGATCAAACACCTTGTTGGTCTCCTGAAACCCACGCATGGCCGGGTTGTTGTGGGGGGACACGACACAAGCGCCGAAACTATAACGGGAATGGCCCGTCACGTTGGCCTGGTCTTTCAGAATCCAGACACGATGCTATTCGAGGAGACGGTCGAACGCGAAGTGGCTTTCGGTCCGACGAACCTTGGGATGGATGATGTCCAGGGAAGGGTTGACCGGGCGCTTTCGGAGGTGGGCCTCCTCTCGCATCGGAACGACTATCCTCGTTCCCTATCGAGGGGCGAACGCCAGCGCCTTGCCGTTGCCTGCATCCTCGCGATGGCGCCCGAGGTGATCGTGCTCGACGAGCCGACCACCGGTCTGGATGCGGCGGAATCTGCCCGTGTCATGGCCCTGGCGTCCCGTCTCCGTGACGAGGGGCGGACGATCGTGATGGTAACGCACAATATGCGGATCGTCGAGGACTACGCAGATCGGATCGTGCTCCTGGAGCATGGAATACTGGTTGCTGATTCACAGAACGGAGGTGAAGAGGTCATATGCCAGAGATTATGCAATACGTACCGGGATCAAGTATCTTCCACCGCCTGAACCCGCTCACCAAGATCCTGATGATCGTGCTGGTCGCGCTCCTTGCCGTGATGACGAATAACTTGTCCCTCCTGGGAACTCTCGTTGTCGTCCTCTTTGTTGCAGCAGTAGCTACACGCCTGTCAAGGCCACTCATCCAGCAGATGCCGCTCCTTGTCTCACTCGTTGTATCGCTCCTGCTGCTGACCGTCCTCTCGATGCAATCAGGTGAGACAATTGGCCACCTGGTGCCATCCGCCGTGCCGGTGATTGGTGGATCCTTCCCGATCACAACTGGAGCGATCGAGTTCGGCCTTTTGCTTTCATTTCGGTTTATCGCGATGCTCTTCGCGTTCCAGCTGCTTGTGATCTCGACCCAGCCCCATGACCTGGTACACGCACTCCAGCGCCTCCGTCTACCGGTCGACTATGCGCTGATGTTCCTGATTGCACTCCGCTTCATTCCGAGCCTGCAACTCGAGGGACAGCGGATCAACGAGGCGCAGCTTGCCCGAGGGTACAACCCAGGCACGGGCCTCCGGGGCATAATCAGGACCCTGGTCCCGATCATCGTGCCGCTCGTCTCGAACTCTCTCGGAAAGGCTAACGTGCTCGGCCTGACGATCGACCTGCGGGGCTACCGCACCCCGAGGCGTGTCTCTCTCCGGGACCGCTCACTGAAAAGAAGGGACTATACCGCGATCGCCATGATGCTCGTCGCGTCCGCCGCGTTTGTCGCCGTCCCGTTGTTGGCTTTTTTCAGCTGAACCACCTAATTTTCCGGGGGAACAACGGTTCTGTCCGTCCATCGCCGTCGATGTCCGTGCTCGGGATTCTTCCAATTCAGGCTGATTCCAGTTTTTTCAATGACCCGCGGCGGTGTTGTCAATCCGGTTCTCCTTACCCTTCTTTCTTGGTCCTGACTGTGGGGTCATCTTTTCGCAGTCCGCGGGGGAAACCAGGTTCGCGAGATCAGGGGGTTTCCTTGAGGAGACGTGCGCCGACAACACGTGCAATCTCATCGAACCGATCGAGCAC
>JABNAD010000762.1_pt1 | contig 15669 bp, 13 predicted proteins | sample 7240381 | NCBI WGS metagenome assembly JABNAD01 (sample SAMN11332834, study PRJNA596920) | anaerobic digester metagenome | biome: digested sludge; isolation source: digested sewage sludge-derived enrichment culture grown on H2/CO2 | place: Germany: Goettingen
GGAATACCCCTGCGGGGAAAGCGGCAGCGGCTTATCCGGCGGAGAACGCCAGCGTGTGTCCATTGCCCGCTGTCTGCTGCGGGAAACACCGGTTCTCCTGGTCGATGAGGCAACCGCTGCGCTGGATCCGGTGACATCCTTCGGGATCAGCAATTCCATCCTGGATCTCCAGGATCTCACTCGCATCGTGGTGACTCACGAGCTGGATGAACAGCTGCTCAGCCGGTATGATTCCATTCTTGTGCTGCGGCAGGGCCGCCTCGAGGAGGTCGGATCCTTTGCCGATCTCATGGCCAGCCGGCAGTACTTCTATTCGCTGTTCAACGTGGCACAAAATGCAGCGGATGAACCCCTGAAGAAGGACGAAATGCCAGTCCCTCACTCCTGAACAGGCCAAACGGCAGAATCCCGGGGTGTTTCCCGGGATTCTGCCGTTTTCAAATTCTGTCAGGAACCGATTCGCAGCGATGATGCTGCCTGACTGTCCAAAGTATGGAGAGTCAGAAATTGGATGGAGAGTCAGAAATTGCACTGAGAGTAAGAAAATCCACTGAGAGTCGCCAATCAGCTGGTTTGAAGCTCCCAGCGAAGGGCCCGCCGGATCAGGCGAATCAGAACCGGTACGAACACCAGCTGGAGGGCAATGCCCGGAAGACCATTCAAGAGGGCTGCGGTCAGGTAGGCCTGGGGCGACAGCTTGAGACCCATGAGCGGCTGCAACAGGTATACCGTAACAGCCAGAACGATTCTGCCCAGAATCATGGCGCCTGCCAAAGAGGGGAATATACGCCATTTTTTGGCTCGGAAGAAATATCCGGCAAACAAGCCATATGCACCAAGCTCGACCATCATGAAATACAGAATCGGTGGCTGCGGCATGGCGGTGAGCAACGAACTTAGAACGGGCGTGATCAGACCGATCAGAGTGGAATAGGGCCAGCCCAGAAGAAATCCGGAGATCAGAACCGGAAGGTGCATGGGCAGAAATACCGGGCCGGTTCCGCCCAGGAGATGAAAAATCTGGGGCAGCAGAATGCCGAAGGCCAGAAAAAGACCGGCAAATGTCAGTTTTTTTGTTGGAATCATAGAAATCTCCTTTTCGATTGAATACCACTTCTGATTGTAACGGCCAGGCTGATTTTTGACAATTCCATGTGAAAATCTGACTTTTGGGGATGCTGACAACAGCGTTTAAGCGTACAGATATTCCAAAGGCGACGAATAAAAATTCAATCGAGAACTGGCTCATTCGCAGGGGGAAACCTGCGGGGAGTGAAATTTACCGTGATTTAAGGGAAATGTGATGAATATTCTTTGATTTTCCAATGGTTTTATTGGATAATTAACCTTGGGCCAGTAACTGTCCTGTCATTTATCCCGAGTTGACTTATGACATAATAGCCTTATCACGAGAGGAGTCATTCAACATGAAAAAATATACAGCTATCATATTGTCCTGCCTGTTGACCTTATCAGTGACAGGCTGTGACGGGGCGCTCCGTCCTATTTTAAAATCAGGGAATCCCCCGGTCTCCACCGCGCAGACGGTTGCTGAAGAAGGACCGGACGCCAGGGAAGGAACAACCGCTCCTCTGGATATGCATCAGAAAACCGTTCCTGTTACAAACGCGATTGATCTGCCGGCCACTGCCGTTCAGACTACTACCGTTCTGACATCAGCGATCACCACCACGGCTGATCCGCTTACCTCGCCTCAGTCGCTGGTATCCCAGCCGACTCCTTCCGAAACCTCACCAGTCGAAACCAAGCCAGCTGAGACAACCCCGGATCCTTTGACCGGTGAAGTCAAAAGCAATCTTCCACTGGAACTGCAGGCGGAATTAAACAAGTCAAATAATGGGATGATCATCATCTACCATCCGGAGCAGTTTCCGGAAATCAAGGCCATTACCAAGTGGAACATCGTTGAGTACAACACCAATACCCAAATATTTCTGGTTCTGAAAAGCACCGGCAGCCGGGTTGAGATCTCCAAATCTCAGATGGTGGAAGATGAACGGGTTGTCATTCCCGGAGACGTGATCCGTGACTGGGAGACCACCTCGGACTTTGAGGTGATTCGGATCCTTTATACAGATCCCGAAACCATCCCCTTTAATTTCATTCGCGTGAAGGATGCCTCCGGCCGGGTTACGACTACGCCGCTCCACACCAGCATGCGGGATAACCCGGACTGGGAAGTGTTCCAGTACGACGAACCGTAATCCAGACTCCTGCCTTCCGTGTCCGGTGCCGCTTAAGGTGCAGTGACCTGGCCGGCTCAGACAACTTCACGGACAACATAATAGATACCAAACAGGTGCTGTTCCCACCAGGGCAGCATCTTTTTTATTGCGCCAACCGTTCGGTCCTGCCCTTTCACCAGATAAAAGAAGGTGGGAATGCGGGGAATCAGATCCTGGAAGGATCCGGCGGATTCCTTTCGGCAATCCAGGTGCAAAGATGAATTTTTTGTGGAAGTCATTGAAACAGGCGACGGTTTTCGATAAGATTAGTTTGTTTAAAATATTAAACTTTTTGTATAGGAGAACCCATGGATATTGGTGAAAAGATTCGAAATATCCGTCGAAAGATGGGCTTGACCCAGGAAGAGCTGGCGGAGCGGTCGGACCTGACCAAGGGATTCATCTCTCAGCTGGAGCGCGACAATACCAGCCCGTCGGTGGACACCTTGGAACTGATTGTCCGGGCCCTGGGGACCAACCTGGCTGAATTCTTCAGTGAGGCAGATTCGGAACCGGTGGTTTACCACCTGGCAGATGCCATTGCGATGCATGAAGATGACCTGGGTCATACGATGCATTTTCTGGTGCCAAACGCTCAAAAGCTGGATATGGAACCCATTCTGCTTGAGTTGGCGCCGCAGGGACGGTCCAAGATCTATCCGCCCTTCGAGGGACAGGCCTTCGGCTTTCTTCTGAACGGGGAAGTCACGCTGCACTTGTCCGATGCCACGTTTGATCTGATGGAACGTGACAGTTTCTACTTTGAGGCGGATCGCGCGTTTTTTGTTGAAAATACGGGGAAAGAAGGTGCCCAGCTGATCTGGGTTCTGTCTCCGCCAAACTTTTAATATGAGGGTATGAGGTGACAAATGGCAGTTCAAATTGAATTGAAAGACATTCGCAAAACCTATGGGGACCAGACGGTTCTTGAACATCTGAATCTTGAGATCCAGGAAGGGGAATTCATCACCCTGCTGGGTCCGTCCGGCTGCGGCAAAACCACAACCCTGCGCATCATCGGCGGGTTTGAAACCCCTGATCGCGGACAGGTTCTGTTCAACGGACAGGATATAACGCTTCTGCCACCTCATTTGCGGCCGGTCAATACGCTATTCCAGCAGTACTCCCTGTTTCCTCATCTGAATGTCTATGAAAATGTGGCCTTTGGTCTGCGCATTCGCGGGACGAGAGAAGAGGACGTACGCCGTCAGGTGCAGGACATGCTGAAGCTGGTCGACCTTGCCGGGTATGAAAAACGCAAGGTGGACTCTCTATCCGGCGGCCAGAAGCAGCGCGTGGCCATGGCTCGGGCGCTGATTCTGAAGCCGGCGGTGTTCCTGCTGGATGAACCACTGGGCGCTCTGGATCTGAAGCTGCGCAAGGAAATGCAGATCGAGCTGAAGCGCATCCAGAAAGAAGTCGGCATTACGTTTATTTTCGTAACCCACGACCAGGAGGAAGCTCTGACCTTGTCCGACCGCATCGTGGTCATGAATGAAGGGATCATTCAGCAGGTCGGAACCCCCATTGACATCTATAATGAGCCGATCAACGCCTATGTGGCAGACTTCATCGGGGAATCCAATATCCTGGAAGGCATCATGCACGCTGATTGTGACGTGACGTTTTCCGGCCATCGGTTCCGCTGCGTCGACGAGGGCTTTGACAAGAATGAACCGGTAGATGTCGTCATTCGGCCGGAGGATGTGGAGCTGGTGGATCCAGCCGAAGGCATGCTGCGCGGCACCGTTCTCTCCAGTCTGTTCATGGGGGTCCATAACGAGATGCGGATCCAGACCAATCGGGAGATCTATCTGGCCCATTCCACCCTGCACCGGAACGTCGGAGAAGAAGTCGGCATCCGGATTATTCCCTTCAATATCCACATCATGCGCAAAGGGGAGGTCGAAGGAGATGAAAGCCTATAAGAAAACAGCGGCGCCGTATCTGGTCTGGGCTGGAGTCTTTGTGGTCATCTCGCTGTTCATGGTCTTTTATTTCGCGCTGACCACTGAGACCGGATCGTTCACGCTGTCCAACTTCAGCCGGATCTGGTCGGGCCGGACCGTTGGAACCATTTTCCGGTCACTGCGGATTGCGGCCTTGACAACGATCCTGTCTCTGATCATCGGGTATCCGTTTGCCTATATCGTGTCCTCCCTGAGAACCCGATTTCAGACGACAGCCATCATGCTCATCATGATCCCCATGTGGATGAACTTCCTGCTTCGAACCTATGCCTGGGTAACGATTCTTTCGAAAAACGGCATTCTCAACAGTCTGCTGGGCCGGCTTGGCATGGGACCGGCGGATCTGCTCTATACCGAAGGAGCGGTTATCCTGGGCATGGTTTATAACTTCCTGCCTTTTATGATTCTGCCTATTTACACCGCCCTGGAAAAAATGGATCAGGGTCTGATCGAGGCAGCTCAGGACCTGGGAAGCAATCGACTGCAGACATTCACCCGGGTCATCTTCCCGCTGTCGCTGCCAGGTGTTCTGTCCGGGGTTTCCATGGTCTTTATTCCCGCCATCTCAACCTTTGAGATTACCGCTCTGCTGGGCGGCAATAAAACCAACCTGATCGGCAACGTCATCGAGCAGCAGTTCACGGTCACCGGCGACTGGAACTATGGTTCGGCATTGTCGGTGATTCTTATGGTGTTCCTGGTGATTTCCCTGATTTTTACCAGAGAGGAAGATGTGCAGGATTCGGCGTCGCTCAAGCCGCTGACTGACCGGAGCCGCCTTGTCGGCGAGGAGGTGTCCCATGGCTAAATTCTGGCAGCGATGCTACCTGTTTGCGGTATTTGCCTTCCTGTACGCTCCCATCGTTGTTCTCATTGTCTTTTCCTTTAATGAAGGAAAGACCAGGGGAAGCTGGGACGGTTTCTCCCTGGTCTGGTATGAGGCTCTGTTTCAGGATGAGGAGGTTCTGTCCGCCGTGCGCAACACCTTTACGGTGGCCATTGTGACTACGGCAGTCTCCACCACCGTCGGAACCCTGGGTGCTATTGGATTGTCACAATATCTGTTTAAGACCCGGCGACGGATTCTGGCGCTTAACCAGGTGCCGATCATCAACCCGGATATTGTCATGGCTGTGGGACTTATGGTGCTCTACCGGAGCCTGAACCTGGACTTTGGCCTTTTGACCCTGACCCTGGCCCACATTGCCTTTACCGTGCCCTATGTGGTTTTATCGGTGCTGCCCAAGCTCAAGCAGATGCCGGCAGCTCTGCCGGAAGCGGCCATGGATCTGGGGGCGACTCCCTGGCAGACCCTGTGGCGGGTTGTGATACCTCAGATTCGCCCGGGGATCATTACCGGCGCGCTCATCGCGTTTACCCTGTCAATTGACGATTTCGTCATTTCTTTCTTTACCACCGGCAATGGGGTGGAAACCGTCTCGACGATGGTCTTCTCCATGGCCCGGCGAGGCATCAACCCGGTCATCAACGCGCTGTCAACCTTAATGTTCGTCATGATGCTGGGGCTTTTGGTAATTACTTATCTCAAGACGGATCGGGAGGATACGCCATGAAGCCAAAAATGAAATGGACCCAGCTGGTCGCCCTGCTGCTTCTGGCGTTTCTGCTCTTGCCGCTCCTTCTGGGCTGCACCCCGGATGAAACGGACGGAGCGACCCTCAATGTCTACAACTGGGGTGAATACATCGATAAGGACCTTTTGGCCAAGTTCGAGGAGGAAACCGGCATTCACGTCGTGTATTCCACGTTCAATACCAACGAGGATCTGTATGTCAAACTGAAGAACGGCGTATCCAATTATGATGTGGTGATGCCTTCTGACTATATGATCGAAAAGATGATGAAGGAGGGCATGCTGCGCCCCATTGACTGGGATCATGTGCCCAACATGAAGTATGTGGACCCTGAATTTTTAAATCATTCCTATGATCCGGATCAGAAGTATTCCGCGCCCTATTTCTGGGGAACGCTGGGCATTGTCTATAACACGGAGCTGGTTGATGAAGAAGTCACCTCCTGGGATATCCTGTGGGATGAAAAATACGCCAGGGAAATCATCATGCTCGATTCCAGCCGGGATTCGTTGGGCATTGCCCTGAAGCGCCTGGGTTATTCCATGAATTCCACCGATGAGGCTCAGCTGGCCCAGGCGGAGGAACTGCTGATCGAACAGTATCCGCTGGTATATGCCTATCTGGTCGACCAGACCAAGGACATCATGAAGAATGGCGAAGCCGCCCTGGCCGTCATGTATTCCGGGGATGCCGTTGATGCTCTTTCGGAGAACGAAAACCTGGCCTATGCAGTCCCGGAAGAAGGGTCCAACCTGTGGTTTGACTCCATGGTCATTCCCAAATCCTCCAGAAACCCGGAAGAGGCCGAAGCGTTCATCAATTTCATGCTGGAACCGGAGAATGCGGCCCAGAATGCGGAATACGTATGGTATTCCCTGCCCAGCTCCGCGGCCATTGAACTGCTGTCGGAAGACCTGAAGGACAGTGAAGTCGCCTACCCGGACAAGTCCATTCTCGACAACCTGGAAGTGTTCCGGGATCCGGGTGCCTTTGTCAAAAAATATGATGACATCTGGCAGAACGTCAAGAATCATTGATGCGAAGAATTGCTTTCCTCAGTGAAGTGAATTGATGTGAACTGAACTGAACTGAATTCAGGGCAGAGGTCCTGCTTAAGAGAGATGGCTGGTCTGCATCGAGGGCTGTTCTGCTTCGGAGTGATCGAGAATCCCATCAGACAGACTGAGTTGAAACCGGCCGGAAGGCCGGTTTTTTTCCGAAATGCCTGTTTTAGGGGCTTCCCCTTTTTCGGCGGAGTGTAATTCACCGGACTTTGATTCGACTGGACAGGATGAAGCGGAGGGACCGATACTGGATCGAAGCCTCGTATGTGGGGTTTGATGGTGTAAAGAGTGATATACTGTAACTATTGGCTGCAATGAAGCAGAAACGAAAGGGGGAGGGCGCGGATGGCGATCCGATCAAATCATCGAATCATTGGAATTCTGGCACCGGTGGATTCGGGGAAAACAACTCTGGCGGAAGCGCTGCTCTTCGAGGGGGGCGCACTACGGCAGAAAGGGCGGGTGGATCACAGGGACTCCTTTTTGGACACGGGCACCATGGAGCGTCGGCGGGGGATCACGATTTTTTCCAAAATCGCCCGGCTGGCGGGGCATGACACCTCCCTGATCCTGCTCGATACACCCGGGCATCAGGATTTTGGTCCGGAGACGGAGCGTGTCCTGGCGGTCCTGGATTACTGCATTCTGGTGGTGAATGGCGCGGACGGAGTAACTGCTCAGACCCGGCGGCTGTGGGGATTGCTGGAAGCCTACCGGGTACCGGTATTTCTTTTTATCAACAAAACCGATCAGGCCGGCGTGGATCCCGACAGGATCCTGAATCAGCTGCGGACTCAGCTGTCGGATCATATCCAGGAGTTTTCCGGAAATGTGACTCGGTCAGAAGAAGTTTCGCTGGCCTGGGAGCCATTGCTGGAGGAATATCTGAAAGCCGGGCAGCTGGAGCCGGACACCATTCAGGAAGCCATTGTCAGGCGGACCCTCTTTCCTTGCTACGCCGGGTCGGCGCTGAAGGGAGCCGGGGTAACCCAGTTCCTGGAGGGGCTGTTTGACTGGACCCGGTCCCGGGATTATCCGGACACCTTCTCGGCCCGGGTGTATAAAATCAGTCGGGATGAAACCGGTCAGCGCCTGACTCATGTCAAGGTGACGGGCGGACGGCTGCGCAACAAGAGCCTGATCGGCGAGGACAAGATCAATGAACTGAGACGCTATACCGGAACCGGATACGAGAGCGTCCAGACAGCCGTCGCGGGAGATATTGTCGCGCTTGCCGGACTACGTTCTACGCGAGCCGGACAGGTCTTGGGCGAAGGGGAGGAAGAAATCGAACCGACCGTGTTCCCGGTCCTGAGTTATCGGCTTCGCCCGATGAACGAGGCGGATCGGGCGCGCCTGACCGCCCTGGTGAAGGAACTGGGGGAGGAACTGCCGGATCTGGATGTTTTGGTGGATTCCGAAGGCTATCCCCTGGTTCACATCATGGGTGAAATACTGCTGGAAGTTCTGCTGGAGCTGATCCGGGAGCGGGGGGATCTGGAGGTTTCGGTGGACGAAGGTTCCATCATCTACCGGGAAACCATCACACAGCCCGTTGTTGGAATCGGGCATTTTGAGCCCCTGCGCCACTACGCGGAAGTTCATCTTTTGCTGGAGCCCTCCGCCGCGCCGGGGATCCGAGTGCAATCCAGGCTGGATGTCTCACGCCTGGCGGTGAACCGCCAGCAGCAGGTGCTTTATTGGCTGAGAAGCCGGGAACATCCCGGTGTCCTGACCGGAGCCTCACTGTCTCATTTGAGTATCACTCTGGTAGCCGGACGCGATCATGACAAGCATACTCAAGGCGGGGACTTTCGGGAAGCGACCGGTCGAGCGCTCCGCCAGGGACTGCTTCAGGCAAGAGCCCTGGGCGCCTGCCGCCTGCTGGAACCCTTTTATCGCTTCCGAATTCTGACGGCGCAGTCCTTTGTCGGGCGGATTCTGACGGATTTGGATCGCCTGGGCGCAAAAGATCTTCTGACGCAGCCGGCAGAGGAAGGAATGGAGCTGTCCGGCATGGGACCGGTGGCAACCCTTCGGAGCTATTTCCGGGAACTGTCGGCCCTGACGCGGGGAGAAGCCCGGCTGTCCTATGACATTCACGGGTATGAGCCCTGTCATGACGAAGCCAGTGTGGTGGCGGCCGCAGCCTATGATCCGGAACAGGATGCGCTGGCACCGGGCGGAAGCGTGTTCTGCACAGGCGGTGCCGGGGTTCTGGTGCCCTGGGATCAGGTGGCAGCCATGGCTCACCTGGAACCGATGATTCTGGAGCCGGCAAAGGACTCGCCGGTGGCGACCGTGCGCCAATCGGATTCAGGTCCCATCGGCAGTGAGGAGATCGATCAGATCCTCAGTCGGACCTTTTATGCGAACGCCAACGAGAAAAAACAGTGGAAAAAGGCCAGGAAGGCTGACAGAGTAGAGACGGTGCGGCTCCCCCGGCAGGAAGCCCGAACCGGTCCGGACTATCTGCTCATCGATGGCTACAATGTGATACATGCCTGGCCCGAGCTGGCGGAACTGGCGAACGTGAATTTTGACGCTGCCCGGGAGAAGCTCATTGAAATACTGAAGGACCATGGGGGTTTTACGGCGGAACGGATCGAAGTAGTGTTTGACGCCTGGAAGGTCACCGGCGGCAGCGGCAGCCAGATCGATGACGAGGGAGTCACCGTGGTCTTTACCCGGGAGAATGAAACCGCCGATCGCTGGATCGAGCGGCGGTCCGGAGAACTGGCTCGCCGCCATCCGGTCCGGGTGGTCACTTCGGATCAGGCGGAGCAAATGATGGCTGCCGGTAGCGGCGCGCTGGTTTTTTCCGCCCGCCGCTTCCGCCAGATCGTCACGGAAGTCCGGGATGCCGCAATGGCAGAACACCAGCGCCGCAGTGGTCCGCAGATCCCCTACCGCCCGCTGCAGAATGTTCTGTCAGAGGAAAATTCTTTGAAAAGAGAAGACAAATAAATGTTTAGATTTGATTTCAGCTTAAAAAACAAGTTATACTGGTAGAGAAATTAAGTCCAGCTTAAAGAGATAACCGGCTGGCAATGAGAGGGAACAATCGATGGATCACGAAAAATCAAAAATTTATAATGAACTGAAACGCAGAATCATTGAATTTACCTATAAGCCCGGCAGCATCCTCAATGAGGTGGATCTGGCAGAGGAATTCGGAGTCAGCCGGTCGCCCATCCGGACAGCCTTGCAGGAACTGGAGCGTGATTCCCTGATCCAGATTGTACCGCGATACGGCGCTCAGGTGGCAGCCATTGATTTTCGAAATGTCAAGGGCTTGTTTGAGGTGACAAAACAGCTGGACCCTTACGCAACCCGTCTGGCCGTGAAGAAAATCACCCCGGAGCAGCTGGCGGAATTGAAGGAACTGATCCGCAGACTGGAGACCTTCTCCACTACGGACCGCTACCAGGATGCCATCAATACGGATGAACGCTTCCATGAGATCATCTTTGAGGCCTGCGACAACAAATGGCTCACCGAAACCTTGGAACGACTGCATATCCATACCGAACGGCTCTGGCATTACTGCAACGATTATTTCGATGAGATGTCGATTTTCACACGTACCTTCAAAATGATTGTGGAGGCGATTGAGGCTCAGGATGAAGATGCCGCCGAACAGGCAGCCAAGGAACATATTGATGATTTCCTGGCCCGGATCAAGGAAGCCATCTTTTAAGTAAATCTTTCGCAAACTTTGAGAGTTTAATAAAAAATAATGGGAAATTTTCCTTCGAACCCCTGTAACTGTCTCTGGGTGAGGCATTGCAGGGGTTCGACTTTTTGTGTTCGCTGTGAAAACACCTGAATTTATGTAAAGGGTTACTGTTGACATACCATTGAAATGCAGTTAGTATATTAGTGAGGTGTTGTTATGATTTTAACGAATAATATTTTGTTACGTGAACAGAATACCGTACTTTGGGTTGAAGGTGACCAGGTGGATGTGCTGAAAAAAGCCAGAGACCTGATCCATCGGGGGCATCGGCTCCTGACATCGCCGCTGGCTGCCAGCGGGAGAATGCATTTTTCCCCGGTTCGCTCCATTTTGCTGACAGACGAAGCGGAACAGCCGGAAGAAGATTCGATCCTGGCCATCGAAAACAGTCTGCAGCTTTTGGAAACATCCCTGGCAGTCCATCGGGTGGACTACAAGAACAAGGACGACTATGGATTCATCGATAATGAGCTTCTAACCCAAGCTCTTAACGAGATAAATGAGCTGGACGCTCGCTACCAACAAATAGGAGGGAATCAATTTGAAACTGGAAAGACGCAAGGTTAAAATCAGTGATGTTGTGTTTGGCGATCAAAACGCGGTCGCAGGGGAACAACTGGTTTTGAACCGTGATGAATTGGTCAGCTTTATCAAGGGACTGGATAATATCGTTGATGTTGCCGTTGATATCGCAAAGCCAGGTGAAAAGACCCGGATCATCCCCGTCAAGGACGTCATTGAGCCAAGAGTCAAGGTGGAAGGTGTTCCAGGCTTTGCCGGAGTGACATCTTTGACCGGTCAGCTGGGCCATGGGGCTTACAACGTTCTGGAAGGAGTTGCCATTGTTACCATCGGTGACATTGTCGGATTCCAGGAAGGCGTTATTGACATGTGGGGCGAAGGAGCCAAGTGGACTCCCTTCTCCAAAACCTTCAACCTGGTGGTTGATCTGACCGTTGATCCGGCACTGAAGCCGCACGAGCATGAGAAAACCGTCCGTATGGCGGGTCTTCTGACCTCCGAATATGTCGGAAAGATTGCCAAGGACGCTCCGGTTTATGAAACGGATACATTCGAAGTCGGTTCGATTGATGAAGAGACTGCAAAATATCCCAACCTGCCCAAGGTTGTTTATGCCGAAATGCTCATTACCCAGGGACTTCTCCATGATTCCTACATCTATGGCGTGGATGCCAAGCAGATCATCCCGACCGTTCTCCATCCGCTGGAAGAAATCGACGGAGCCGTTGTATCCGGAAACTGCGTGGCAGCCTGTGACAAGATCACAACCTACCAGCATCAGAACAACTCCGTGATCCTTGAACTCCTCAAGAAGCACGGCAAGGAAATCAATTTCGTGGGAGCTGTCATGGTTCCGGAACTGACGACCCTGGAAGGCAAGTACCGGTCCTGCGACTTCACCGCCAAGCTGTGCAAGCAGCTGGGAGCAGACGGAGTCATCGTTTCCGAAGAAGGCTACGGCAACCCGGATTCCGATCTGGTCATGATTGCCCAGCGTCTGGAAAAGCAGGGAATCAAAGCAGTTCTGATCACCGATGAATGCTCCGGCTGGGATGGCGCGAGCCAGCCTTTGGCGGATACCAAGCCTGAGGCCAAAGCCGTTGTCTCAACAGGCAACGTCTCTCATGTAGTGACTCTGCCCAAGGCTGACCGGATCCTGGGAAATCCAGAATCCATCGCCAACCTGGCAGGCGGCTGGGCCGGCGCTTACGATGCCGAAACCGGAGTGATGAAATGCGAGCTCAATGCTGTCATCGGAGCGACTTCCGAAATCGGCTATCATAACCTGAAAGTCGTCGAGTACTAGGAGGAGGAGAATAATGGAAAAGAAAATCTTATACTATGTTAACCAGTTCTTTGGCCAGGTCGGCGGCGAAGATCAGGCGGACTTTGCTCCGGTACTGAAAGACGGCGCGGTCGGACCAGCCATGGGCTTTGAGAAGGAACTTGGCGGTGCGGGAAAAGTCGTTGCCACCTTCATCTGCGGAGACAACTATATCAATGAGCACACCGAGCCAGCCCTGGCTGAGTTCAAGAAAGCCATGGATCAGGTGAAACCGGACCTCGTGGTGGTCGGACCATCCTTCAATGCCGGACGTTACGGCATGGCATCGGCCACCGTGGCTGAATATGTGGTAGACCACTATGATCTGCCCGTGGTATCCGGTATGTTTGAAGAAAATCCGGGTCTCACCGTCACAAAACTGAAAGCCTACACCGTCCCGACCGGAAACAGCGCGGCGGATATGAGAAAGGCTCTGCCAGGCATGGCAGCAGTAGCCAAAAAGCTTCTGGCCGGTGAAAAACTGGATCCGAAGGTGGACGGATACTTCAAGCAGGGCAAGCGCATTACGGAAGTTTCCGATCAGATCGGAGCCGCCCGCGCAGTTGACATGCTGATGAAACGGCTCAATGATCAGCCTTATGAGACGGAACTGCCCATGCCCACCTTTGATACTGTGGAACCGGCAACCCCGATTCAGGATCTGTCCAAGGCCACCATCGCACTGGTTACCTCCGGCGGAATCGTTCCGGTTGGAAATCCGGACCGGATTCAGTCAGCTTCCGCTCAGAAGTGGGGCAAGTACAACGTGGACGGGCTCGATGATCTGTCTGTTAAGTTCTGCACCATTCATGGCGGATATGATCCTGTATACGCCAATGAATCCCCGGACCGGGTTCTGCCCCTGGACGCGCTGCGCAAAATGGAAAAAGAAGGCAAGATCGGCAAGGTCTTTGAATACATGTATACAACCACCGGAACCGGAACGGCTGTAGGCAACTCCATTCGCTTTGGCAAGGAAATCGGAAAAGAACTTAAGGAAGCCGGAGTGGACGGCGTCATCCTGACCAGTACGTGAGGCACCTGTACTCGTTGCGGTGCAACGATGGTCAAAGAAATCGAACGGTACGGCATTCCGATCGTTCATATGGCAACCATTATTACAATATCCCAGTCAGTAGGAGCGAACCGGATCGTGCCCACCGTGGCAATCCCGCATCCCACCGGCAATCCGTCACTGGAAGCGCCGGATGAAAGCAAGCTTCGAATGGGCCTGGTAGAGCGCGCAGTCCATGCACTGTCTCAGCCGGTGACGGAACCGACCCTATTCTAAAACAGGCACAGTACCCTCTGTGAGTAAGAGCAGTCCCAACATTTCGTCATACGATCTGTATATGGACTGCTCTTTATTCAAAAGCAGAGGTCAAGTTTGAATGGCATCATTCTGAATTATAGTCAACTTCCTGACAGCGCATCGACTGGAGGTTCCGTGAATCGAAGGGGATGAACCGCGCAGGAGCATTACGAATGATTAATTTGCTGAACGCAAAGAACGGAATGTATGATACAAAGAGATTAAAGGGGATCAACCAATGGAAAAATCTAAAATGAATATTGGAGCTGTCATCGCGCTTTGCGGTGCCTGCATCGCATTCTATATCGGAGCCGGATTTGCCACCATGCAGGAAGTTATGCAGTATGAAGCTTCTTACGGCTCGCAATTCTGGGTTGTCATTTTCGTCGCTGCCGCCATCTATGTTTACACCAACATTTCTTTTGCTACCAATGGAAATCGCCTGAAACTCGAACGAGGTGGCGATATTTATCAGCATTACAGCGGAAAGATCATCGGGACATTCTTTGACTACTTTTCCGCATTCTTCTGCTATATGTGCTTTATCGTCATGTGCGGCGGAGCCAACTCCACAGCTACCCAGCAATGGGGGCTTCCCAACGGAGTGGGAGCCATTATTCTGACCATTGCGGTGGTCGCGACGGCATTCTTCGGTCTCGACGGCATTCTGAACGCATTGGGCAAATTAGGTCCGGTAATCATCATCCTGATTCTGATCGTTTCGACGATCACCGCTATCAGCGGAGCACCGAACTTCGGGGCGAATGTAGCGGCTGTTGATCAGGGCGTCTACCCCATTAAACAGGTAGGCGGAGGAAACCCGATTGTTTCAGGACTTTCCTACGGAGGGTTTGTCATCCTTTGGTTCGCCGCCTTCTTATCAGAAATCGGCGCAAAGAATAAGCTGAAAGAGGTCAACACGGGAATGATTCTTTCCACCTTGTTCATTTTCGGAGCTGCCGCCGTATGCTGCTTTGCGTTGATCGGTCACATTACAGAAACGGCCACAGCTGATATTCCGGCACTGGTGCTGGCAAATCAGATCAATCCAGTGTTTGCCCAAATCTTTGCGGTGATCATTTTTGCCGGGATCTACACTACGGCGGTTCCCCTGCTATGGACAGGAGTCGGCAGAATTGCCAAGGAAGGCACCTCCCGGTACAAACTGCTGACGGTTGTAGGCGGTGTGATCGGCCTGATCGCAGCCTGGTTCCTGCCTTATAAGGATCTGGTCAAAGTTCTTTATGGACTGAACGGATACCTTGGCTTTATCCTGGTCGGATTCATGATCGTGTATGATGTTCGCACCAGAATGGGTTCCAAAGCCCTATAACAGATCCTTGGCTGAAAGCCTGGTATTCTGCCATATGATCGCTGGTTCCTTCATCCGGTGACAGGAAATCGTCCCATTTGGAAATAAACCATCCCGGCAGAACCTGCGAAAGAGCCAACAGTGAAAGCCAATGAGAAGACGGATTGCATGGTCAAGAGCTGACCGGCGGTCGGTCTTCTTTTTTTAGAATGACATATTTGTTAATTATTATTCAAAATGAATACAAGGAAAGCAAATATAGAATACAGAAGAGTGAAAATGTATGAGAAGAAAATACAAAAATAACAATCAAACCACCTCAAACAGCTGACAGAGGGGATTGACGATTCTTGATTGAATGCTTAATCTTTAACGTGTTGCATACAACGCATCAATCTTTCTACTGCATAACCAGGTCACCATTCAAACTCATCAGTCGACTGCAGCAGCCGGATCAGACAAACATTGGATTCCCAGGCTGTTATTGGCAAGTTATGCTGTCATGGCTTATAACATGCGAAGGACAGGACGAAGAACAGGGCGAAGGACAGGATGAAGAACAGGGCGAATGGCAGAGCGTGTGTC
>JABNAD010000385.1_pt3 | contig 15633 bp, 9 predicted proteins | sample 7240381 | NCBI WGS metagenome assembly JABNAD01 (sample SAMN11332834, study PRJNA596920) | anaerobic digester metagenome | biome: digested sludge; isolation source: digested sewage sludge-derived enrichment culture grown on H2/CO2 | place: Germany: Goettingen
AAAGCGAGAACTGTTCCAGCCCGAAATCCGTCTGACCGGCCGGCAGATCGTTGTACGTAAAGTCGGAAAGCGAAAAATCGGATGCGCCCATGGTCAGCCGCAGGTAAGAAATGCCAATCCCGGCTTCAGGGTCAAACAGTTCATTCAACAGCGCCTGTCTTGTCTGTGGCGTTAATTTGCGGTTGATCAGCCAGGCCGAAGAACCGGTGAGCGCGGCGCCGTAGCCCTCCACTTCCTGATAGGTAATGGCTGTGTCTATCCTGAGCACAGCCTGCCCGGCAGGGACGCTGCTGATAAAGGAAATCTCCTTGGCTGCTGCCAGCAATTGCGCACGGTCGCCGGTGGTTACCCATGATTTTACAGCATTACCCTGCCCGGGTTCTTCAGATTTGGGCTTATCCTTCTTGGTGCAGGCGGTCACTCCCATTGAAAGCAGGATAACGAAAATCAGTAATACCGGCAATTTGCTTCTTTCAGCTTTCATCTCAGTAATCTTTAAACAACAGTTAAACGAAAATTCACAGGTAATTGCGCGCTCCCGGCAATCTCCGGGCAACCGTTAACCGGGGCGCACCCGGTAAAAGACGCGCCCCGGCATGGTTGCTATTTCAGCCTGTATAATCCGGTAAAAATCCGTACCTCAGATCAGTAACCCGGATTCTGGGTCAGCAGTTCATTTTTATCCAGCTCCGATTGCGGAATGGGCCACAACAGGCCGTTTTGCGTCAGGTTGTATCCGATCTTATTCCCGTCAGGGCCAATGGCGTTGTTGATCACCTCAATAGCCCTTCCGGTACGTTTCAGGTCAAACCAGCGCTTGCCTTCAAAGGCCAGTTCCAGCCGGCGCTCCTTTTCGATGGCGAGCCGCATGGCTTCCCGGGTCGATGCCTGGGTATCGGGCAGGTCAACACGGCCGCGTATCTGATTTACCAGCTGAGCAGCTCCGTTCACATCTCCGAGTTCGTTCAGGGCTTCAGCTTTCAACAGTAAGATATCAGCCAGCCTTACCAAAATATAATTCTGCGGACTGGGCCATGTAATGTTCCGGTATTTATTCATAAAAGGATAATTGCCGGCAGGCCAGTTTGCATCCGACCATTTACCGGTTACATCTTCAAATGATATTGAAGCATTTTTGCGGATCATATCGCCTTCATCGTTAAACGCTTTAACCAGGTCGTTGGAAGGAATATTGAACTTCTTCCAGTCGGTGCCCCTGAACATGCTGGCGCCCCAGTTGGCATCGCTGGCAGTACCCGCATAATTCACCTCAAAAATGGATTCTGAGGAGTTCTCATTTTCATTATTCCAGAGCATGTCGAATTCGGGCAGCAGGGTATACCCTCCGGAAATCACCGCATCGCAATATTCCACTACTTTGTTGTAATCTTTCGGTTCCATGGTGGCGTAGACCTTCGCCAGGTAGGCATTGGCCGCGCCTTTGGTGGCAAAGCCCTTGTGCGGCTGGGTGGTTTTAACATTGGCCAGGGCATATTCAAGGTCAGCAATAATCTGTTCATATACTTCGGCCATGGGTTTGCGCTCGGGATAAAGCTGGGGATAAATTTCATCCAGATCCGCGGCACTCACGCTGGTAACTTCTTTCAATTGCAGCGGAACATCGCCCCAAAGCTGAACGGCTTCAAAGTACATCACCGCCCTGACAAAGGAAGCTTCACCTTTTATCTCCTTTTTGCGCTGTTCGCCGAAAGAGGGATCCGGCGTTGCTTCAACATTGTTGATGACCAGATTGGCCTTCCCGATGGTTTGATAGAGATAAGCCCAGTCGCGGTTTACATTAGAATTCGTGGCTACAATCCGGTAATCATCGATCTGGAAATTGGAAGGGTTATCGGCACCGGCATAAGCGTCGTCCGATTGCGCATCGCCGTTGACCAGCCAGTCAAGCTGCCAGTACTCATTCTGAAAGTCGCCGTAAACGGCACTTAGCGCAGCTTCCGCTTCATTCGCGGTCTTGAAGATGGTGTCGCCCCGCTCTTCTATAAAAATGGAATTACCTGTGGGTTCAATATCCAGAAACTTTTCGCAGGACGCCAAAGTCAGGACAAACGACAGAAACAGGCTGTATTTAAATATGTTTTTCATGATTCAACGTTTTAAAATTCAACATTTACGCCAAAAACAAAGGTACGCGACTGTGGATAGGTACCATAGTCAATTCCCACTTCCACAGCACTGTTTCCGTAAGCATTCACTTCCGGATCAAATCCTGAATAATTGGTAATGGTGAACAGATTCTGCGCAGTTACGTAGACTGACAAGTTCTTCACAAAACTAAGTTTCTGATTGTCTTTCAGCACATTGTACGACAAGGTGGCCGATTTCAACCTGAGATAGGAACCGTCTTCAATAAAACGGGTGGAGTTCCGCACATTATCTACATTTCCGCCGCCTACAGCCCTGGGGATATCGGTATTGGGGTTCTCTGGCGTCCAGCGGTCGAGCACGGCCACCGACTGGTTTTTGCTGTCGAACATCCCTTCCAGATCGATGCGGGTGGCATTGAAAATGTCATTCCCGTAAGAGCCCTGGAAGAAAAGATTCAGGCTGAAATCCTTGTAAACCAAATTATTGGTAAATCCGAATGTTACCTTAGGCATGCCGTATCCTATCACGGTGCGGTCGCCCGGATCAAAGATCCCGTTGTTGTTCACATCCTTATACATGATGTCTCCCGTTTCCGGATTCACCCCTTCCGAAACATAACCGTAAAATGTTCCCAGCGGATCACCTACCTTCACCCTGGAAGCATACTCATTGTTGCTGTATATACTTCCAAAATAATAGACTGGTGTATATTTGAGATCAGCCACTTCATTTTTGTTGAGCGAAAGGTTAAACTCGGTGGTCCAGTTGAGTTCGCGGGTGTCGATGTTGACTGTATTCAGACTGAATTCAAGACCTTTATTGATAATCTCTCCTGCATTGGTCAGAATGGATGAAACCGGAAGTGAGCTGGTGAGTTGCACATTCAGCAAAACATCCACCGTCTGTTTATGATATGCATCAAATGTGAACAATACCTTTCCATCAAACATGGTCAGGTCAAGTCCGAGGTTTGTCTGTCGCGTGGTTTCCCATTTCAGGTCGGGGTTTCCGTAGCTCGATTGGTAGATACCGGGGCCTGACAGAGGATCCGTCGGATCGCGGCGGTAATATGACCAAAGGGCATAAGCTGCCTGATCGCTCAAACCATAGTCATTTCCGGTAAACCCGTATCCTCCGCGGATTTTAAGGTCATCTATAAAGGTGAATTTCTGCATAAAGGGAGCGGAAGAAAGCCGGTATCCCAGGGAAAATGCCGGCATGGTTCCCCATTTATTCACCAGCTTGGAACTTCCGTCGCGCCGAAACGAAAAGGTAGCATAATATTTGCTGCCGAAATCATAATTCAGCCTTCCAAAGAAGGAAACCTTCGAATTTGCACCATGCCAGGTGCCGCCGGTGCTGATCTGGTTGGCAGCCCAGATATCCTTTACATTGGTGTCTTCCGGGAAATCTTTCCCCTCAATATAGGTTCCCCGGCCTTCGTATTTTTGGAGCGTATTTCCGGCAAGGGCTGAGATAGTGTGCTCACCTGTTTTCACAGTATAGTCAAAAAGGTTCTCGATCTGAATTACCATGTGGTTGGCATTGTCCGACTGCCCGATTCCATTGTTCTGCCTTCCGTAGTTGGTACGCAGCGGATCCAGGTAATAATCCCAGCGGTGGCTGGTAATGTCGGCGCCGGCGCTGGAACGGAATTTAAGGCCTTTGGCCAGGTTAATTTCGGCCTCCACCGTACCCAGCACCTTATTGTCGCGGCTCAGCTGGTCAGGGCCCTGCATGTAGGCCACGGGATTCTCCCAGGATGGCTGGAAGGGATTCGGGTCGAACCAGCCGCTGCCATCCTGCTTGTAAACATTGAGGAAAGGAGGGGTATTCAGGGCACTCATAATCACCCCGCCCCTTCCCGAGCTTGCATTGTCGGGCGTATCTTTAGAGTCAATCGTCCAGGCCGAAAGGCTGGTCTTCAACTTGAACCATGGCCTGATTTCGTTGTCGAGGTTCATCCTGAAGGTATAACGGTCGAAACGGGCCGGTTTTACCATTCCCTGCTCGGTAAGATATCCGCCGGAAACGAAGTAACGGCTTTTGTCATTTCCACCTGAGAAAGAAGCCTGGTAAGACTGCTGATACCCCGTGCCGAACGTTTCATCGGTCCAGTCATTGAACTGTGTCCAACTCGGATCATAGGCAATGCCGATCTCGTTCATCAGATCCCTGTATTGCCGGGTATTGAGCACATCTATGTTTTTCCGGAGCTTTGAGAACCCGAAGTAAGTATTAAACGAAATCACTGGCTTGTCGGCACTTCCTCTTTTGGTAGTGATCAGCACTACCCCGTTGGCGGCGGCAGCGCCGTAAATAGCTGCCGCGGAGGCGTCCTTCAGAATTGTCATCGACTCAATGTCGTTGGGATTCAGTCCGTTGATGTCCGTTGTACGGATGCCGTCAACAATATAGGCCGGCTCATTGCCAGCGAGTACCGAAGTGGCGCCACGTACACGCACGGCCAGTCCGCTGCCCGGCTTACCCGAAGGCTGGGTAACCTGCACACCGGCAGCTTTTCCCTGCAATGCCTGGGCCACCGTGACAATGGGACGGTCTTTCAGCGCCTTGTCATCCACCACCGCCACAGCTGTGGTAATGTCTTTCTTTCGCTGAACACCGTATCCTACTACCACCACTTCGTCGAGTAATTTGCTGTCCTCGGCCAGTGTGATGTTGATGACTCCCTGCCCGGAATAGACAATTTCCTGACTCACAAAACCCATAAAACTGAATACAAGGGTTTTGCCGTTCTCCACATTCAGGCTGTAACTACCATTGATATCAGTAGTTGTGCCTGTAGCCGTTCCCTTGATCAGAACGGTAACGCCCGGCAGTCCCAGCCCGCCGGCATCAGTAACTTTCCCTGTCAAAGGCCTGCCTTGCGAAAACGCAAACAGCGAAGCCAGGGTAAATGATATAATCAGCAGTAGCTTATTCATAACCTTTTCTTTTAACTTCATGAATTTGTTTTTTTTCAGATTTTTAAGAGGTTATCCTGACCCTAACGCTCGAGCACAGCCGACCACGAGGAACTTCCGTCATGCGCGGCCGATACATCCACCGTTACAAAGAGATACTCTTTCGTACCTGTGTTGGCATATCCCACCACCTCGTAAGTGTTTGTGGAATTGCCTCCGTTGGGCGGGTCGGAAGCGTTCATGTTTTCACCGCCAAAATAGCCTTTATAAAATCCTATAAAGGCGGCCCTGTTTATCCCGTTGGTCAGGGTAATCTTCGCCCTGTCGCTGCCTGAGGCAGGGATAAACGCCCAGGTATGAATTCCACTGCCGAAAGCTGCCCCGTTGCCGCTGGCAGCAATCTCATCATCCGAAATACATCCGTTTGTTCCGCCGAAATACCCGTCGTTGCGGGCATCGCCGTTGGTCTTGTATTCATAAACCCCTCCGGCACTGAAAATAAACTCATCATTGGCAATACACGACCAGTCATCTGTACCTGTCGATGATCCGTCAAGAGACGTAAGCGGCAGACTCCACCATCCGTCGCTGGCCATGGCAGGCCCGACAAAAATGGATTTCTCATCCAGCCTGACCTTCCACGCGCCACCCTGAATATCTGTTGCCACAATATTCTCCTTTGATATAAAATGGAATTTCAGTGCCGTACTGAAACCATTGGCATTGGTGGCCGTAAGTTTGATGTTGAAGGCCCCGTCGGTGGCATAGGTATACATGGGATTGTTTTCGGTTGAGGTCTGTCCGTCACCGAACTCCCACAAATAGGAATCGGCGAGGGTGGAAGTGTTGGTAATGGTGATGGTGCGTCCACTTGCTGTAAATGAAAACTCAGCCGTGGGTGCAGGACCGGGAATCGGTGGTTCGTCGGCCGGATTGTCATAATGCACCAGTACAAAACGCCAGTAGGCGGGCTGGGGCGCCGTTCCGCCCGTCATGTAGGAAGTCTGCAGAATCAGGGTATCCACAGGTCCGTCGGTGAGTTTGATGATACTATAGGTAACCGACTGCTGAGGTACAGTTACTTCAGCATCCGTTGCTACCTTCGACAGACCGATGTAGGCGCCAAGTCCGATCACTTTCAGGGTAGGCTGATCTCCCGATGTGAGCTCAAAACTGTGGACACCACTGCCCCAGGCCGAAAGATCCTCACCACTCAGGCCGACCATCTGGTCGGTGGAGGCACAGATATTCGAAGGGAAAAATACACCGCCTTCAGCCCAGTAGTCGCCTTTGGAGTCAAACTCCATCACACCGCCGCGCCTGAAGATCCATTCATCGTTCAGCATACAGGGGCGGTTGGCCAGCTCATCGTTCTGACGGCCCATTGCCCACCAGATGGAGGAGAAATTTGCAGGCCCGACTTCAAGCGGGTACCTGCCGGTACTTACATCCCGCAGCAGTTTCCACGTTTTCTCCGTGGCGCCTACCAGCTTGGCGAGTTCCACATCAGGGTCGGCAATCACCAACTGCACTGTGAAAACATCTTTTGCCCCGTTCGAAGCGGTAGCCGTTAGCGTTACAGTATACACGCCCTCAGCCTGATAGGTATGAACAGGTTCGGTTTCACCCGACAAAGTGGTGTTGTCGCCAAAATCCCACATGATCTCCGGCGCTTCTTTGATCGCGTTCGCATAACTTTTGAACGCGACTTTACGGAAGTCAGCCTCGTCAACCTTATAGGTAAAACTGGCAATCACATCATCCTCTTTGTCCTTTTTGCATGCCGTAAGCTGGCTGATTGCCAGCAACAGCAGCATGGCCCATTGGATTCTGAATAATTGTTTCATTTTTGATTGGTTTGGTTTGGTTTGTATTTGGTTTTGCCTGTAATCAGTCTATTTAACACCCTCAAAATTCAGTCATGCCCAAAATTGCCTGCATTCAAAGTATATCCATTATACAACAATTTTGAAATCAATTCTCCTCCGGTTTTTTTCGTTTCGATCACTCACATCGATAACTCAATGTTTATGAACTTTATAGACAAACAATATCCTGAGATTACATCAAAGCTTTTAATATGTGTACTTAATACACTATGTTTGTGTATTTAATACACTAAGTGGCAGTAAAGCTAAGTGAACTTTTTTAAAAAAACAAGAAAAAAATCAAGGCTTTTAAAGACAGTCAAAAAAATTAGATCCGGTTTGGTCTGCGGAAGAGGCAATTGAGATGAACTTTTGATATGCTGAAGCCCCCCGAACTGGTGTTTGTTCAGCGCAGGTATTATTGCACTGATTATAAATATTTAACCGGTTAAGCATTGTCAAATGCATAAACCTGGTCAGAGCCTCCCGCAAACAACAGTTAAGCAGGGTACTGCAATTGCAGACCTTCCACCCGCAGCCATGCTCATACGCGAAGAATCCGCTATCTGAGCATAAACTCCTGTTATATCATTTCAGTGCAGAAGTATATCTGAGTGTTAGTATAGTGTTCAAAAGCCTGGCTGCGATAAAATTAGGCGCCTTGTTGTATTTGATCGGGACAAGTCCGGCAATACACACTCCGGCAATGTTCGACTTTTCGCTTACTTTAGTGAGTATTTCAATAAATCCCGACCATTGAAGTCCTCCGGGCTCCGGTGTAGCTACCGCCGGCATCAGCGATGGATCGAGTACATCCAGGTCAATGGTGACAAAAACATTCCTTGTTAATTTATTCAGAAAATCATACATCCAGGTCTTATTGGATCCGTCGAGCATACTTCCGGCGTAAAACATCCTGCCCGGCTCCACTGTCTCACGTTCAGCAAGGCTCATGCTCCTTATACCTGCCTGAAGTATTGGTGCATGAGCCGCTGCATGCTTCATTACACAATGGTGATGGTAAGCAGTACCCCCAGCTTCAGTGCTTCCGGCCGCATGGGCATCAAACTGCAGAATAGTAAGGTCCTTATCTTTATAATAATCGGCAAATGCCCTGAATGCCCCGATGGCAACGGTATGTTCTCCGCCAACAATAACCGGGAATTTCTTCTTCTTAAGCAGTTGCAGGGTTCTGACCTGCACCTCTTTGATCATTTTTTCGGCAGAACGCTCCCTGACAGCCTCCGCTGTGTGTATGCCGGCCTTATAGGCTTCCGAATCGGAATGAATATCATACAGGTCGATGGAAGCGGAAGCATCAATCAGGGCTTCGGGACCTTTGTCCGAGCCTTTGAAAACATGGCCGGAACCTTCGAACGGAACCGGAAGGATTACAAATTTTGCATTCTCAAAGTTCGTAAGCTGGGCAGGAAGTGATCCGAATTGTTTCTGTTTCATGGTCAGGTTATTTTTTCATTGCGTGTTTGAAAAACCGGATAAATAAAAAATAATCCATCAGGGAATCAGTTAACCTGACTACAAAGTTAATCAAGCTTTAAGAAAATCCCTCACACGAAAGATAATATTCAGTTATTTTCAATGCCGGTTAAAGATATCAGGCAATGGGATTTGTTCCGGAGCATAGGTTATAACCGGGCAACAATCAGCCGCGCAAGAACCGGAGGTTGAATTTCCGGATTAATCTCTTCAGGAAACTCCGTCCTGCACGGACACAACAACGCAGGGATTTATTTGTAAATCCCTGATTTGACTGTATTAAACAGCATCAGTATCCCAGAATGCGAAGCATGGATTTATGCGACTGCTCTTTGGCAAAAAGCTTGGTGGTATATTCGCCTTCTTCGTCCAGATCAATAATAATGTGCTTGGGCGCGGGAATCAGGCAATGCTGAATGCCGCCATATCCCCCGACTGATTCCTGATATGCACCGGTATGGAACAAACCGATATACAGCGGCTCTTCGTTGTCAAGTTTGGGAAGAAATATCGCGTTGGCGTGTGCCTCGGCATTGTAATAGTCTTCACTGTCGCAGGTAAGCCCGCCCAGAAACACCCTTTCGTATTCCGAATCCCATTTGTTAACGCCCAGCAAAATAAAACGCTGGTTCAAGGCCCAGGTATCAGGAAGCGTGGTCATAAAGGATGAATCGATCATATCCCACAACTCCCGGTCATTCTGCTGCTTCTGGTCTATGATTGAATACAGCACAGCGCCGCTTTCTCCAACGGTGTATGATCCGAACTCAGTGAAAATATGTGGTTCCGGAGTGTTGTTCCTGTCACAGATCATCTTGATCTGTGCAATGATCTCCTCGGCCATGTATTCATAATCGTAGTCAAACGAAAGCGAATTCTTGATGGGGAAACCACCGCCTATATTCAAGGAATCAAGTTCAGGACAAATATGCTTCAACTGACAATACAGATTGACACATTTCGAAAGCTCATTCCAGTAATAGGCCGAATCCCTGATCCCTGTGTTGATAAAGAAGTGCAGCATCTTCAGTTCAAACTTCGGATTGTTCTTGATCTTCTCCTCGTAATATGGGATGATGTCGTTGTAACGGATTCCCAGCCTTGAAGTGTAAAACTCAAATTTCGGCTCTTCCTCAGCGGCAATCCGCATGCCGATCTTGCACTTGCGGGTGATGTTCCGGTCAAGCTGATCCAGTTCAAACTTGTTGTCGAGGATGGGAATGGTATTTACAAATTCTTCATTGATCAGCTTGGCAATGTTTTCAATATACTGCGGCCGTTTAAACCCGTTACAGATAATGTAGGTCTCCTTGTCGATCAGCCCCTGTTCATGCAGGGTTTCCAGCAAAAAAATATCAAATGCGGAAGAGGTTTCGAGGTGTACATCATTCTTAAGCACTTCCTCCAGTACAAATGAAAAATGGGAACTCTTCGTACAGTAACAATAATGATAATCCCCCTGGTAATCACTCCGCGCAATGGCAACATTGAACAATTTCTTGGCCTTCTGAATCTGCTGACTGATCTTTGGCAGATAGGATATCTTCAGGGGTGTACCATATTGTTTGATGATATCCATCAAAGGAATATTGTGAAAATACAGCTCATTGTCTTCAACCCGGAATTCTTCCTGGGGAAAGTCGAATGTTTGCTCAATGAGATCAATGTATTTGTTTTTCATCGCCTGGGAGAATGATTAAATGAATAAGGAATGCAAAAATAAACTATTTTTCAAGCTTCCGGATAAGATTTTTCAATGAAATTCATCTATTTTACATTAACTGACAAGCATAAATCCGGCCATGCCGGAATTTATAATATTTCCTTGCTAAAAATTTTCTATTACCTTGATATCGTGTATTTTAACAATTTTGAATTAATAACTGATGCGCACTAATTCACCATCCGGGCATTCCGGATCATCAGAATTATTACATTCTGCATTATCCGGATTAATTATAATTCTGAAATTCAGGAAAAATATTATTCATTAAAGCAGATAACTAACGAGAATACCTGACGTATTAATGCTGATTATTATCGCAAACACTACACACAAAATGCTGATCAGTTTATAACCCGGGAAAGGAAAAGGGTTCAGAATCAACACTGACAAATCGATTGATAAGTGGTATGTTTCAACAGATTGTATAAATAATTTATCTGGAACCGACAATAATCTAATGATCCGGGATCTGAATAAAAGGAAGGACCACTCTATCCGAAATAAATTAACCTGCTCAGCATGATGTATATGAATGATGACAGACAGAAATCATCCGGTCATCCAACCGGTGAAATAATACAGGGGCTTCCCGTTAGCACTATTCGTACTTCAGGGCGATAACAGGATTGGCATTTGCTGCCTTATACGCTTTGAAAACAATGGTCAGGAAAGCGATCAGCAATGCCAGTATAACAGGCACTATCAAATGGATCAAATTGATAGAGATATGGTAGGCAAACTCTTCCAGTTGTTTCTGAAGCAGTACATAACCGGCCGGCAAAGCGATAATCCCGGCAATAAATACAAGCAAAAGATAATCTTTAACCAGATGAATGGTAATCTGGTAAACCGTTCCGCCCATCACCTTTCTGATGCCGATCACCCTGGTTCTCTGTTCAATCAGCAATGAAGTGAGGCCAAACAGACCAAGGCAGGAAAGCAACAACGAAACCATAGTAAAATAAATGAAAAGGGTAAAGGTGGTTTGATCGCCTTTGTAATTCTGTGTAAGATAATTGGGGGCCTCCATAATCTGAACCGGCAACCCGGGATAAACGGAAGCCCACTTCGATTCAATAAAGCTTCTGATTTCATCTTTGTTGCCACTGCCTGCATATTTAACAACAATACCCTTGAACCGTTCCGGCTGCCATATCCATACGGCAGGCTCTATCGGGCTGCGCAATGAATAATAATGATAATCCTTCACCACGCCGATAATCTCAGCCTTCCCCGAAGAATCTGCAGACTGTGGGAACACAAACTTCCGCCCCAGGGCGTTATCCCATCCCAACGCATTAACGGTAGCCTGGTTCACGATTACCGCCCTGTTCATATCACCTGACTGCAAACCATTGAAATTGCGGCCATCGGCAAACTGAACGTCCATTGTACCGAAAAAATCATCATCCACAAAGCCATATCTTACGTACAGCTTGGTATTGGCTGAATCATCAACGAATACCGGCCCCTGGCTCCCGGCCACCCCATTCACATAAGAACATCCCGAAACCTGTTGTATTGCCGGATGCTGCATAAGTTCCTGCTTGATAACCCGTATTTTTTCATATCCTGATTCGCCAAAGCCCACGTACAACCTGTTAACATACTGAATGCCCAGGTCCTTGTTTCTGATAAAATTTACCTGATCGTGAATAACAAATACAGCAAGCAACAGCCCTACGGAAATAATAAACTGAAAAACAACCAGAAATTTACTCAGCAAGCCCTTGCCGGTGCCTGATCTCCCCGAAATGCCCCTCAGCACAGCTATCGGATGCAGGCGTGAAAGGTAGAATGCCGGGTAAGACCCTGAGACCAGGCTGATCAGTATAAAAAGGAACAGCAAGCCAACATTAAACAAAGGATTCGAAACGAAGTTTATGCTGAAGGAAGTGCCAAGCATTTTATTTAATTCAGGAAGGGCCAGTTCCACGATTCCAATTGCAATCAATACAGAAGCAAGGGTAATAATGGCTGACTCGCTGATAAACTGAACAATTAGGCTGCCTCTGCCCGCACCCAGCACTTTACGCATACCTACTTCACGCGAGCGCTTAACGGAACGCGCAATGGATATATTGATAAAATTAACGCAGGCAATCAACAGAATAAGTACCGAAATCACGATGAAAACATTTACCATGGAAGCATCGCCCATGGCTGAAACATTCTGAAACTTAATATGGCCTGATTTCAGGTACACTTCGTTCAACGGCTGAAGATACATTTCGAGGTACTGCCAGCTGTCTTTCTGGCTAAAGACATGCCGCTTCAGAAAATCTTCAAATCCCTTGTTAACCTCCTCTGCCGACGAAGTCCTGTCCAGCTCCACATAGGTTACCAGTGAATTGGAGCCCCAGCCCTTCATCCATTCAAACCCGGGCAATGCCTCGGCAGTGGCAATGGGCATCAGCATATCGAAAAAGAAGTGGGTAGTCTCTGGCTGATCTTCCATAACCCCGGTAACCGTAAAACTGGTCTTGTCAAACAAAAGACTGCTTCCGGTGGCTTTCGCGGCATCACCAAAGTACTTTTCTGCAACTTTTTCTGACAAAATCACGCTTCGTGGCTCCTTCAGCGCGGTGGCCGGATCTCCGTAAATGAAAGAAATATCGAACATGTCGATTACTGAGGGGTCGGCATAATACAGGTGGTCCTCCCTGAATGACTTTTCACCGTGACTGACAGCAGTTACATTAAAGGCGCCCATCAGTCTGACCGCATTCTTTACCTGAGGAAAATCGTTGAGCATCGCCTGGGCAAGCGGTCCCATGGTAATGGCTACATGCTGCTCACCAACACCCGGCTCATTCTGAATTTCAACCACCCTGAAAATCCGGTCACGTTTACTCAGGTGGTCGTCGAATTTCAGTTCATGCTGCACATAGAGCATGATTAGGATAAAAGCTGCAATCCCGAACGAGAGCCCGGCAAGATTAATCAGGGCGTAATTCTTCTGGCGCATCAGACTGCGCAGAGCAGTCTTCAGGTAATTGGCAAACATGGTTCAGCTATTTAAGGAAAGCCGGAAAATCAAAATTTAAACAAAATCCCTACAGGGTACCGGGTTCAACCTTACCGGCTTTGATGTTCTCATTGATCACCTGCCCGTCGAACAGTCTGATGATACGCTGTGCATACTCGGCATCACGCTGCGAGTGTGTAACCATTATGATGGTAGTCCCGTTCTGGTTGAGTGAGGCCAGCAGGTTCATCACCTCTTCGCCGTGCGCCGAATCAAGGTTTCCGGTAGGTTCATCGGCCAGGATAAGGTGAGGATTTGCCACCACCGCCCTGGCGACAGCCACGCGCTGCTGCTGCCCGCCCGATAACTGAAGCGGAAAATGCTTACGGCGGTGCATAATCTGCATCTGCTCAAGGGCCGATTCAACCCTACGCTTGCGCTCCGACGAACTCAGACCAAGATAAATCAGCGGTAATTCAACATTTTCATATACATTCAGTTCGTCGATCAGATTAAAATTCTGAAATACAAAACCGATGTTCTGCTTCCGGGTATTGGCGCGCTGCTTCTCGGTAAATCCTGAAACCTCCCTGCCAAGGAAATAATACTCTCCCTCTGTCGGATTATCCAGCAGCCCCAGAATATTTAACAATGTCGACTTTCCGCAACCTGAAGGTCCCATAATGGCGACGAACTCACCCTTCTTGATTTCAAAGGAAACTTTATTCAGCGCAGTGGTTTCCACTTCGTCCGTCCTGAAAATTTTGGAGAGATTTACCGTTTTAAGCATAATATTTAAGTTTTAGAGCGTTTGCTGACTGATTTTATTTTCTGAAAATTAGTTTCTCCTTCGCGTTGAAGTTATCGTATGACGAAACAATGACCTTCTCCCCGGCTTCAAGTCCTTCAAGCACCTCATAATGGGTTGCATTCTGCCTGCCAATCCTGATGCTGCGCTTCACTGCGTATTCTTCTGACGGATCAAGCACGTAAATCCAGTTACCACCGGTTTCCTGGAAAAATCCACCCCTGCGCAGGATAAGGGCATCGGAAGCCCCTGAGAATTTCACCTTCAGTTGAATGGTCTGACCCCGCTTGACTTCAGCAGGCTCTTCATCTTTAAACAAAAGATCAACCTGAAAAGTACCTCCGGTAACATTTGTGTAGATCTTCGATATTTCAAGCTCGTATGTTTTGTTCCCGAGATCACAGGAAGCTTCCTGGCCGGTAAAAACACGGGAGGTATACCTTTCATCAATGTTTGCGCGAAGTTTGATGCCGTCCATCATATCAATCTGGCCAAGGTGCTCCCCGGAGACTTTTGTTTGTCCTATCTCAACCAGAAATGAGGAAAGCTTACCATCCACAGGCGATTTGATGGTCATATTATCCATATTCTTTTTCAGCAGAGCCAGATTATTATTCATCCTCTCCATCGACAAGGAAATCTGCCTGCCCTGCGAAACGCCTGAGATGGAGTCAAGTCTTTTAAGGTTCAGCGCAATCTCCAGCTGCTTCAGTGAATACTGGTAGTCGCGGCGGGCATCCTCAAATTCCTTTTCGGAAATCAGTTTATCCTTATGGAATTGTTCTTTACGGCCGAAATCCGTTTTGAGTCTGTCAATTTCATAGTTAAGCTGGGTAATTTCTTTCTGCCTGACGTATTTCAACTGCTCCAGACTGATCCTGGTATTGGCCAGGTTGTTGATGGCATCATACATCCGGGTCTCCTGATCCATATAACTCAGCTCCATATTTGCATTTGAGAGCTTTAGTATGGGATCCCCTCTCTTGAGAATGGCGCCGTCTTCAACGTAAATCTCTTCAACAATCCCACCCTGAACAGCATCAATATAAACCGTATTCCGTGGGAAAACAATGCCGTCGACAGGGATAAACTCCTGAAATCTGCTCTTTTCAACTGCAGCTATACTGAGTTGGTTGTATTCCACATAAAGCCTGCTGCGGTTGTCCCTGAAAACAAATACCCACAAAATCAGTATCACCAACATGACTATTCCCGCAATTACGGCAATCCTTCCGGGAGTCCATCGCTTCTTTTCTATGATCCTGTCCATAAATTACATTTATGCTGAAACCGGTGTTACTAATTCCATGCCACTAATTATAACACACTATTTATCAGTAAAATAAAAATTTTTAGAAAATTTTAACAATTTATTGTTGTTCAAAGCCGTTCTTTTGAATGTTCGTTTCCGAACATTTCATACCTTAGCAACCTGCCGGGTCAGTTTCAAGCCATTCAGGAACAGAGGCGACTGCCGGTTGCTTTTCGCCAAAATATATCAGGATCAGTTGTTGCAGCATGCCGGTTTGGGGAAGCGATCCTGCTCAAAATTTCTAACGGAAGTTTTTCACCGGCCTTTCCTCTTCAAAAGCCGGAATAACCAAAGCAAAGAACTAAAAAAAAACAATTGATGAGTAAGATTGACGCTAAAATCCTGATTGTTGATGATGATCAGGATGTACTGCTGGCAGCAAGGCTTTTTCTTAAACAGCACTTCAATATTGTACATACGG
>JABNAD010000763.1_pt1 | contig 15623 bp, 12 predicted proteins | sample 7240381 | NCBI WGS metagenome assembly JABNAD01 (sample SAMN11332834, study PRJNA596920) | anaerobic digester metagenome | biome: digested sludge; isolation source: digested sewage sludge-derived enrichment culture grown on H2/CO2 | place: Germany: Goettingen
GCCGGCGCAGTCGCCGTCACCGCGGGTGGCGGCGTCAGTATCGTTGCGGACGGCTGGCCGGAGACCGTGCTCGTCGCGCTCGCTGTGGCCGGCGCGTTCGGCCTCGGGAGCCGGCTCGCGGACCGGCGGGTGGCTGCGATCGTCGCAGTCGTGCAGTCATTCTGCGAGGAGGCACGGGTCTACTACCGGGCGCGGACCGACGGCCGGATCGACGAGGTGGAGGCTCAGGAGCTCGCCCGGGCGGTCGACCGGTTCTTCGTCGACCTCGAGGCGGCCGGTGCGGAGATGATGAGGGAGGTCCCATGCCGGACCTCGTGATCGCGACTCGGGACTCGTCCGCTTCTGACCGGGCCAGCGCGGACATCGTCTGCGACGGGCGGACGGACGTGGCCATGCTCGCGAAGGCGCTGGCCGTTCCGGACCGCGAGGTGGTGCTCACCGCCGGCCGGTTCGACGTGAACGCCGGCACGGCGCCGGACGGGACGCGGTACCTCCGCCCGGCGGCGGGGGTGACCGTCCGGGGCGCCGGCCCCGGCCTCACCCGGCTGGTGGCCGAGCGGGAGCCGTGCCGGATCGCGGTCGACGCACCGGGGGTCACGGTCGCGAACCTGGGCGGGTTCGGCTACGTCGGCGTCCAGGATGCGGCGGACCGGTTCTGCTGCGAGGACGTCTACCTGAGGCACTCGCTCGACGGCCGGACGTACCTGCCGTTCGGGACGAAGGGCGGGTGCACGGCCGCGTTCATGGTCTGGGGCCGGCGGGGTCGGACCCTGCGGAACCTGACGTTCCGGCGCTGCACGGCGGAGATGAGCTACCACCACGGCTTCTCGATGAACCTCGCCGGCGCCCTGGAGGGCGGCGGGTTCGCGGACGTGCTCTTCGAGCAGTGCCACGCGATCTCGGCGGGGTCGGGGTTCGAAGGGAAGAACGGCGTGCCGGGCGTCCGCGACTGGTCCTGCGGCTTCGACATCCCGGACGCGGGGGATGTGGAGCGGATGATCGTGAGAGATTGCCAGGCGGTCGATTGCTGGCAGGACGGGTTCCACCTGGACGGCAGCTGGAACGGACACCGGCAGCGGGCGGTCGACGTGCTCTTCGAGCGGTGCCGGGCGGTCGCATGCGGGCAGCGCTCGGGGACGGTGCCGGCGGAGCTCTACCAGAGCGGGTTCTACGTCCAGTCCGCCCGGCTCGTGGACTGTCATACGGAGCGCTGCCGGAAGGCCGGGTTCCTCTGCAAGAACCAGGAGGCCGGCGGGCTGTCTCTTGTAGATTGTTCGGACACGGGCTCGGCCTATGGACTTGTGGTGGAGTACGGCGGCGAGCGGATGCGGGTCGAGAAGTTCGTCTCGGACGGCGCGACGCGGCGGGCGCTGCAGATGGTCGGGAACGGGGCTTCGGTTGAGATCGCGATCGTAAACTTCGCCGGCACGGGCCGGCCGGTGCTGCTCGGGATCACGGAGCGGCTGGAGTACGTGGACGCGCCGTCGCACGTTGAGGATCTGAAGCGGTACCGCGCCCGGGGCTACGCGATGGCCGGCAACCGGATCGCGATCGTGACGGACCACCCGGAGGACCTGATCGAGGTGCACCCGCCGTCGCGAGGAAAGGTGGATATGGGCGGGTTCACGGTGGACCGGTGCCCGCCAGCGATGGAGTTATGATAGACCGGACGGATGAGCATCCCGTGGACTATCGGAAGAGATGGGATGAGAACGATGGGATATCGATGAGACGGTAAGGTTGTCAGTATCCCATCAAGACACAATCCACCGCACGATCCGGAAAGGACGGTCTAGTCCGGTCCCTTTCCCGGCAGAGATCGCGAGGCGGGTCTACCTTCGTTCGTAGACGTTCTTTCGATGCCCGATGCCACGGACGATGATCAGGCGCTCGTCGTCGTCGAGCTCCATCACGACGCGATACGATCCGATCTTCGCCGAGTAGTTCGGGGGGAAGTAGCCCTCGAGCTGTTTCAGAAAGAGATGGGGGTTCTCCTGCTGCCGCAGGACAGCAAGCTCGTCCCTGATCCGGCCCGCCATGACGCGGTCGTGCGTTGCTAGCTTCCGGAAAGCTCTATCGGCCGCTGTCGTCAGGACGACCCGCCACACGTTACAGCCTCAGCTCGTCACAGACCTCGTCGAAGTCGACCAGACGGCCAACTGCGATGTCGGCATCCGACTGCCGGAGCTGCTCCGCGAGGTCCGCATCAATCGGCTCGCGATCGATCGCCATCTCGACGAGGCGGCAGACCACGTCGTCGTAGGTCTCCCGCGGATGGATCTTGAGCGATTGCAGGCGGACCTTGGTCTCCTCGTTCAGCTTCACCGTTCCGCTTGCCATCGTGATACTCGGGTATCACGCGCGACACCATAATACTTCGTCTTCCGGGCCGTCGCCGTCCGGATCGGATGGGGCAATCCGCGCCGATAGGCATGGAACTGCAGAATATCATTGTCGATCTCCCTCGACGCGCCGATATATGTCGACGATCTGGCCCGATCCCGTGCACGGGGCTACGCGATGGCCGGCAACCGGTGCGCGATCGTGACGGACCGTCCGGCGAACCTGGTCGAGGTGCATCCGCCGTCACGAGGCTCGTTCGACTTCACCGGCTTCGCTGTGGAGCAGACTCTGCCGGCTCCGGTCCGGGCGATGGTGTCCATCACAGTTAGGGTGAAGGAGCAATGGACATGATAATTGGCGGTCTGAGAGACCGACCGAATCACGACAGCACGCCGTATTTCCGGGTCAACGGTCGACATTTCTTTTATCCTGATTGAAACACGATGGATTCATACAGCTCACCTGGCAACCGCGGTGGTATTCATCGAACCATTCAATCTCAGTCCATCCCTGATAGGCTATTACTTCTTCTTCGAGTGTCCCCGCTACCTTCGTTACAGCGCCACCCCTGATGCCAGTGCCCGCGAGCAGAAACTACCGGTACCGGTCAAGAACCGCGGCATCTCGGCCGAAGCCCTGCTCGACGCTGGCCTTCGCTGGGAGGAGGCCGTGGTGCGCAGGCTGGGAGACCGGGTCTCTGTCGCTGACGGGGATGGAGTCATCACAACCCGGCAGTTCTCGGCCGAAGAGACGGTTGAAAGACTGCGCTCACTCGAGACCGGCTCGTATCTCTACCAGACAACCCTCATCCCTCCCCCGGACTTCCTGCGCGGCTTCGGCATTCCCGATGACCTCTGCACCATTCACTTCGTTCGCCCCGACCTGATCGAATGCGCCGCCTCCGATGACGGGGCAGGGAGACTGCGGGTGATCGATGTGAAAGGGAGCCAGCACGTCAAGGGTTCACACCGGATCTAGGTCACCCTCTATGCCATGATGCTCGACGCCCGGTGCCGAGCAGAGAGACTTGGTCTCTCGGTCGATATGGACGAGGGAGCCGTCTGGCTCATCGATGCCGATGACCCTGAGCCCTTCGCGCTCCGGCCAAGCACCCGGATTGTGACCGACTTCCTGCGATCAGATCTGAGACCGATCCTTGAAGCCCCTCTGGACGAGGTCGGCTGGCACTTCTACTACCGCTGCGAATGGTGCGTCTACTATCCGGCCTGCAAGCGGGAAGCCAGGAGCGTGATTCACCCATCCGTCTCGCAGATCCCCTATCTCACGCCCGGCGGTCGGCGGTTCCTCCGCGAGGCGTCCTGGCCGGGAGGCACCCCGATCAACACGCTCTACGAGTTCCACGACTTTATCCATCGGGACGACGCGGCGACAATTCTTGCGCAGTCCGGATCGCTTCGAAACCAGCGCAATCGACTCGCAGCGGCAGCGGATGCCCTTTTCGAACTCAAGCCGATCCCAATCGGCGGCTCGTCACTCTCACTCCCGGTCAGTGAGGGCGTGCGCCTCGCGATCACACTCCAGCGCGATCCGACGACGGGGAAGGTGTACGCAGCCGGATTCCGTCGGTTCGGAGGACAGCGTGCCTACCCAACCTCTCACGGGACGCAGGTCTTCGTCGCGCCCGAACCAGAGGAATGCGACGCCGTCGGCACCGCGTTTCTCCAGGCGCTCCATGCCGAGCTGGCCAGCCTCGACACCTTCAACCGCAACCGGAGTGGCGGCGAATACCCGCTCTCGCTCCAGACCTATGTCTTCGATACGCACGAAGAACAGCTCTTCACCGAGCTCGTATTCGAGGCCCTCGGCGACCCTGAGCTCGCCCCCATCGCCCTGGATCTCCTCTTCTACTACCAGGACACGTCGCTTTCGGCGGCGGACAGCCACCCCCATGACGAGGTGCCGTTCCCCATCGTGAGCCTGACATCGGTCATCCAGCAGCTGCTCGCCCTCCCCCTCGAGGTGTCATACCGGCTCGCCGACGTGGCCAAGAAGCTTCCCTCCAGGAATTTCGACTACCAACTCCCCATCCGGGACCAATTCTGGTACGATTACTCGAACATGCTCAGGAGCGATGCGATCCTGAACGCATGGAACGCAGAGAACCCGCAGAGACGGACGTCTCGTGTCGACGAGATCCGGGAGGAGATCGAACGCCGACTCATGGCGACCACGATGATCGTCGACGGCCTGCGCGAGCGCGTGCCGGTGGGCTCACTCTTTGCCAGGGCACGGCCGTTCGCGTTTCCCGACACCTGGCCCTTTCGTCATCCTGAGATCTCGCGACTGGCGTTCATCGTGCGCTATGAATCCCTCGTCGGCGCGCTCGAAACGCGCCGGCTCCGTGCCAGGCCCCTCCCCGATCGCCTGGAGGAGGGGATCAGCATCCCCCTGGTGCGCGAGGACGACGACCGCTGGCGACTTGAGTATCCACTCGATCGACATCTCTTCGAGAAACACTGCGGTGGAGAACGGTGCCTCCTGACCGATGCAGGCGACGACCGGCGCGCGCTCACCCATGACGATTACGCACTCCGGGAGCGGTCGTTCACCATGGACCCGGCGATCGCCTACGTCTGGGTCACGGCAGACGGCCAGAGCGATCTCGTCACCCATGCGCATCTCCGATTTGGATCGCACTCGATCGACGAGAGGTATCCTGCTGGTTCTGCCGTGGTGGTTCACCCGCTCTTCAAGGATTTCACAAGCCGCCCCATTATCGACGAGCTCCAGCGGATCGACGCGCAGAACAACCCTGACCTTCTCCAGTTATTGCGCCACCCGATCGGATGTGCGGTCCCCGTGCACGAGGAGCAGAGGGTCAAGGACCGGGCCCTCCAGGAGGTCGATCGGTTCGAGCTGAGCCGAAGCCAGAGAGGGGCCTTTCACCACCTGCTGGAGAACCGCCTCACCCTCCTCTGGGGCCCCCCGGGGACGGGCAAGACCTACTGCCTCAAGGCGATGATTGCGGCCCTGGCGCGGGGCCGGAGCGGGTGCCATTCTCGCATGCGCATCCTCATCACGGCGTTCACCCACGATACCGTGAACCAGTTGCTGAGTAAGGTGCAGGAGGCGCTCGAAGCATGGGGTGCTGTCCACGCCGAGGACGTAGAGATCTACAAACTGGAGAAGTATGCGTCCAGCGGTGCCCCGCCGCCAGCAGACTTCACCATCCCCATTCTCTCGGTGAAGAACCTCGACCGAGGGCATGGATTGCGGAATCTCCCGGTGCTCATCGTTGGGGGGACGATGCACGCCTTCAGGAAGATCCAGAACGACGAGCGCCAGTACGACCTGCTCGTTGTGGACGAGGCCTCGCAGGTGAAATGGGGCGAACTTTCGCTGGCGCTCCATCACCTCGTGCCGGGCGGCCGCATATTGCTTGCCGGCGACGATCTCCAGTTGCCGCCGATCATTCAAGGTCACTACCCGGAGCCGGAGGACGATCTGCCCGGACTGTTTGATTCGGTCTTCGCCTACCTGCGCGAGCGGGACAAAAAGGAGTCCCCTCGTTACACGAAGCAGCTGCTCGAGAACCGGCGGATGAACTACACCCTCTCCCGGTTCCCGGCGGTGACGCTCTATAGCACGGAGTACACGTCGGTGGACGAGAGCATTGGACACCAGGCTCTCGAGCTCGAACGCTCACCTCCCGGGACTGGAAATGCGCACTGGGGCATCATCGAGTGGCTCCTCGACCCGGCCTTTCCGCTCGTGCTCGTGGTGGTGGAGAACGTGCAGGCCACGGTTGAGAACGTGGTCGAGGCCGAGCTGGTGGCCGCCGTGGCATGGTGGCTCTGCCTCCGGCTTGGCGGGGATGACAGCCGTGCGTTCCTTGCGAACAGGGTCTGCGTCGTCTCGCCGCACCACGTCCAGATCCGTGCTATCCAATCCCAGGTACGCTCGCTGACCGAGGATTGGGACGCGATGCTGATCGACACGGTGGAGAAGATGCAGGGGAAAGAGAGAGATACCGTGCTGGTGTCGTACGGCGTCTCGGACGCGGAGACGGCGCTCTCGGAGGCCGAGTTCATCTACGGGCTCAACCGGCTGAACGTGGCCGTGACCAGGGCGCGGAAGAAGTGCGTGGTCTTCCTCCCCCGGCCTTTGCTTCGGCCGACGTATCAACTGCTCGAAAGTGCACCAGCGCTCGAGGGGCTCTCGCACATGCTCGCCCTGCAGGAGTTCTGTCGGGAGAACGGCGAGGAGGCATCGTTTGCATGGAACAGCGAGGTTCTCGAGGCCCCGGTCATGCTCACGGCCTTCCGGGCACGGTGGGTGCCACCTCACGGAGGACAATCGGAGAGCACCGAACTCCTTTGAGGTTGATCGCAGTTCTCCTCGTGGGCTCATCGCCAGGACTAATTATTCTCAAACTCATACCCTGAGAGAGGAGTCCTCCGGGCCGTTGTGGAGACGATAATGAGAGATATCCGTGCAAAACCCTTCTTGAAGTGGGCCGGCGGGAAGAACCAGCTGCTCGAGGAGTTCGAGAAGCGACTCCCTCGGGAACTGAGGGAGGGGAAACTGTCGACGTTCGTCGAGCCATTCGTGGGAGGCGGAGCCGTTTTTTTCGAGCTCAATAATGTCTTCGATTTTCAAGAGTGCCATATTTTCGATATCAATGAGGAGTTGTTCTTCGCCTACACGGTGGTGCGAGACGATGTCGATTCACTCGTCAACCATCTTGGCGAACTGGAATCGCGGTTTCTGTCACGAGATGAGACGTCCCGGAAGGAGTTCTTCTATTACATCCGGGAGGAGTTCAATCAGACGAAAGCCGAGGTCAATCCCAACCGGTTCGAGTCATCCTGGACGAACCGGGTCGCACAGCTCATCTTCCTGAACAGGACCTGTTTTAACGGCCTGTTCCGCGTGAATTCACGGGGAGAGTTCAACGTCCCGTTTGGGCGGTACAAAAATCCAACGATCCTGAACGTGGATCTGTTGATCGTGGATTCAGAGGTCCTCCAGAACACCAAGATCCATTGGGGCGATTTCGAGTCAGCAGCACCGCACATCTCAGAGACCTCGTTCGTCTATTTCGATCCCCCCTACCGGCCTCTCAACCAGACCTCGTCGTTTACCAGTTATTCGAAGAATGGGTTCAATGACGACGAACAGCGACGCCTCGCCCGTTTCTTTGCAGCATGCGATCGAGCAGGAGCGAGGCTGATGCTCAGCAACTCGGATCCGAAAAATATCGATCCTGATGACGATTTCTTTGACACGCTCTACGCGGACTACCGGATTGAGCGAGTCCCGGCGAAACGGATGATCAACTCCGATCGGACGAAACGGGGCGAGATTAACGAGATCATCGTCACGAATTATTGAGTGCCGATGACCTCACTGAACGATACCGCCTGGGAACGGGTATTCCTGGAACTCGGCCTCCTCGATGAGATAGAGCGGGTGGGATGTGCCAGGATCAGTGCAACGACGCTGAAGGAGGTTGGCCAGCGAGAACCCCGGCTCATGGCAAAGCAGGACACGCTGGAGTCACGCCCTGCCCTCTTCCGGAGACATCACCTGGCGATCCTCCCTGTGAAGAATGGAGAGTATGTCATCTTCAGGGATCCCCGCCCCCAGAGTTACTATTCCTTCGATGCGAGCGTGGAAGAGGTCAAGGCGGAACGACACGATTCGAGCATCGAGGCGGACCGGATCCAGACCCTGAGCCTCGGATCGATCTCGAGTGAATCTCAGGCGATCGATTTTGCTCATCTCGCATCGGTGCTGCGGACCTTCACATCGGAACCCACCCTCTCTCTCACGATCCGAGGGAGATACCGGTCAAACCGGTTTTCTGTCACTCTCCCGGGGATCGACGAACCGGTCGAGATCAACGGCGTCCAGATCGAGATCGATTCTGGGTTCGAGGGTGAAAACGGGGTATACCTGATCGAAGCCAAACTTGGCAAGAGGGCCGACTTTCATATCAGGCAGCTGTATTATCCCTGGAAGGACTGGTCGACGCGCACCGATAAACCGGTTGTTCCGATCTTCTTCTCCTATTCAAACGGCCTCTTTTACCTGACCCGATTCCGGTTTGGGGAGCAGTACGGCGACATCGAGATTGTCGAGCATCGGTGTTTCTCGGTCAATGAGGACCCGGTTCTGTCCGTGGATCTCGACGCATTGCTGGCATCGGTCCCACCCGAGGAGGCCGAACCGAGGCCTGTCCCATATCCGCAGGCCAACGACCTCGACAAGGTCATCGATCTCATCGTCTCGTCGAACGGGGACCCGATAACGAAAGAGTCGATCAGCGACTATTTCGAGTTTGATGTGCGCCAGGGGGATTATTATGCCGATGCCGCGATCTACATGGGCTTCCTCAACCGCGATCGATCGAACCGGGGATCGTTCGTGCTGACCGATCTCGGGACGGAGCTGCAGGGCTGCAGGACACGGCGCTGTCGCAACCATCTCCTGGTCCGCCAGCTGTTGCGGAGACCAACCCTCCGACAGGCGATCACCCGGATGAGAGAGCGGGGGTTCGTGGCTGAATCTGTCGAGATTCAGGAGATCATGGACCTGATCGATGAATTTGACGGGCGGTATAACACTACCACTCGTCGGAGACGGGCGTCCACGGTCAGGAGCTGGTTACAGTGGCTCTCCTCGAATGTCCACTTCTCGTAATACTCCAGGGTTCTGGACGACGATCGGGTCCTTCTCGGACGTCGTCATTCGTACTCAGCAGCCCTGTCTGTGGCAATGTCTTTCGTTGGTCGCGCTGAGATCGTATCATCATGGAGGAGCCCCCGACCGATCCACAGACCCGCCTGGCCGTTGACGACGCGCCCGTCGTTGACAGAGCACAGCCGAAACGGGGCCGGAAGAAGAAGTCCGCCGAGTCGAACGGCGCGACGATCGGCTTCGAGGCGAGCCTCTGGACGGCTGCGGACAAGCTCCGGTCGAACATGGACGCGGCCGAGTACAAGCACATCACGCTCGGCCTGCTCTTTCTGAAGTATATCTCCGACGCCTTCGAGGAGCGGCGGGCCGAGCTCGAGGCCGAAGCGGCCGAAGGAGCGGACCCCGAGGAGAAGGACGAGTACATCGGCGCGGGCGCGTTCTGGGTGCCGCCGGAGGCGCGGTGGGCGACCCTCCAGGCGAACGCGAAGCAGGGCGACATCGGGAAGCAGCTCGACGACGCCATGGTCGCGATCGAGCGGGAGAACCCGCGGCTCAAGAACGTGCTGCCGAAGGACTACGGCCGGCCCGCGTACGAGCACGTCCGGTTCGGCGAGCTGATCGACCTGATCGCGGGGATCCCGCTGATCGATCTCGAGCACCGTTCAAAGGACCTCCTCGGCCGGGTGTACGAGTACTTCCTCGGCCAGTTCGCGTCGGCCGAGGGAAGAAGGGCGGGCAGTTCTACACGCCGCGGTGCGTGGTCGAGGTCCTGGTGCGGATGCTCGCGCCGTATCGGGGCCGGGTCTACGACCCGTGCTGCGGCTCGGGCGGGATGTTCGTGCAGAGCGAGGGGTTCGTCGAGGCGCACGGCGGCCGGCGGGACGACATCAGCATCTACGGCCAGGAGTCGAACATGACGACCTGGCGCCTCGCGAAGATGAACCTCGCGATCCGGGGGATCGAGGCGAACCTCGGGAAGGAGCCGGCGGACTCGTTCACGCGGGATCAGCACAGGGACCTGAAGGCGGACTTCGTGCTCGCGAACCCGCCGTTCAACATGAAGGAGTGGTGGCACGAGAGCCTGGGCAAGGACGTGCGCTGGCGGTTCGGGACGCCGCCGGCGGGGAACGCGAACTACGCCTGGATCCAGCACATCATCCACCACCTCGCGCCGACGGGGACGGCCGGGTTCGTGCTGGCGAACGGTTCGCTCTCGTCGAACCAGTCGGGCGAGGGGGAGATCCGGCGGCGGATCCTCGAGGCGGACCTGGTGGACTGCGTGGTGGCGATGCCGGACAAGCTCTTCTACTCGACGCAGATCCCGGCCTGCCTCTGGTTCATCGCCCGGGACAAGCAGAACCGGCGGCTGCGGGACCGGCGGGGCGAGGTGCTCTTCATCGACGCCCGGAAGCTCGGGCCGATGATCGACCGCCGGCACCGGGAGCTCTCGGAGGCGGACATGGAGCGGATCGCGGGGACGTACCACGCCTGGCGCGGGGACGAGGGCGCCGGCGCATACGAGGACGTGCCCGGGTTCTGCAAAGCGGCGACGCTCGAGGAGGTGGCGGCGCAGGGGTTCGTGCTGACGCCGGGACGGTACGTTGGGTCGGCGGAGGTCGAGGACGACGGCGAGGGGTTCGAGGCGACGATGGCCCGGCTCACGGCGGAGCTCCGGGAGCAGTTCGCGGAGTCGGCGCGGCTCGAGACGGCGATCCGGGAAAACCTCGCCGGGCTCGGGTTCGAGGTGTGAGGCGGGCGATGAGCGACGAGCACGATGACCTGCCGGCGACGGTCGAGGGGCAGATGCCGGTGCTGCTCGACGACCTGCGAGCGCTGATCGAGGCGTCGCGGGTCCGGGTCGCGGTCGGGGTCAACGCAGAGATGGTGCTGCTCTACTGGCGGCTGGGCACCCGGATCCGGCAGGATGTGCTGCAGGAGGCCCGGGCGGCGTACGGCAGGCGGATCGTGGAGACGGTGGCGGACCAGCTGACGGCCGCGTACGGCCGGGGGTTCAGCCGGCCGAACCTGACACGCGCCGTGCGGTTTGCGGAGCAGTTCCCGGACGTGGAGATTGTTGCGACACTGTCGCACCAATTGAGCTGGTCGCATTTCGTGGAGCTGATCAAGCTCGGCGACCCGCTGCAGCGGGAGTTCTACACGGAGCTCTGCCGGCTGGAGCGGTGGTCGGTCCGGACCCTGCACGCGAAGGTCCGGGGGATGCTCTTCGAGCGGACGGCGCTATCAAGGAAGCCGGAAGAGCTGGCGCGGCGGGAGCTCGCGGCGCTGCGCGATGAGGACCGGGTGACGCCAGACCTGGTCTTTCGCGACCCGTACTTCCTCGACTTTCTCGGCCTGTCGGATGCCTACAGCGAGCGGGATCTAGAGACGGCGATCATCGCGGAGCTCGAACGGTTCCTGCTGGAGCTCGGGGTCGGCTTCTCGTTCGTAGCCCGGCAGAAGCGGATCACGGTCGACGGGGAGGATTACTATATCGACCTGCTCTTCTACCACCGAAAGCTTCGCCGGCTGGTGGCGATCGACCTGAAGATCGGGCGGTTCGAGGCCGGGTTCAAGGGGCAGATGGAGCTCTACCTGCGCTGGCTCGACCGGTACGAGCGCGAGGCCGCCGAGGAGTCGCCGCTCGGGCTGATCCTCTGTGCGGGCAAGTCGGAGGAGCACGTCGAGCTCCTGCAGCTGGAGGCGAGCGGGATCCGGGTGGCGGAGTACCTGACCGAACTGCCGCCACGTGAGGTTCTGGAGGCGCGACTGGCGGCGGCGGTGCGGCTGGCGAGGGAGCGGTTCGAGGTGTAATCCATAAGATGGAGTACTCAACAGCATCAGGTTCGGAATCCACTCAGAAATGGCCTCAGCTTAGCTTACGAGAGGCGGGCATCGACCTCATCGACTGCGATCATCGGACTCCGTCTGTCTGCGAAGCGGGATTTCCATACGTGGCAATACCGCAACTAAAAGAGGGGCATGTAGACTTGGCAGATGCCCGTTTGATTTCTGCCGATGATTTCGAGGATTGGACGCGAAAAGCAAAACCGCAAGCCCACGACGTAGTACTGTCGCGGAGGTGTAACCCGGGCGAAACCGCGTATGTGCCCGAAGGTAAAACATTCGCCGTGGGTCAAAACCTTGTCCTGCTTCGATCAAAGGGGACCAAAGTGTATCCTCCATTCCTACGCTGGTTAACCCGCGGGCCGGAATGGTGGGACCAGATCGAGAAATACCTGAACTACGGTGCGGTCTTTGACAGCCTTAAATGCGCGGATGTTCCGAACTTCACGCTGACCATTCCTCCTCTCCCAGAACAGCGCTGCATCGCGCACATCCTCGGCACGCTCGACGACACGATCGAGCTGAACCGTCGCATGAACGCGACCCTCGAGGCGATGGCCCGGGCGCATTTCAGGTCGTGGTTCGTCAACTTCGATCCCGTGCGGGCGAAGGCCGAGGGGCGGGAGCCGGCCGGCATGGACGCGGCGACGGCGGCGCTCTTTCCCGACGGGTTCGAGGAGTCGGCGCTCGGGGAGATTCCGAAGGGGTGGGAGTCGGGCTCGGTGTATGAAGTTGCTGATGTGATTTACGGGGCTCCCTTCACGTCGGCACTGTTCAATGATGTTGGTATGGGAGAACCTCTGATCCGCATCAGAGACCTCGCGAACGAATCCCCAGGGGTATGGACTCCAGAAGTTCACCCCAAGGGATACAAGATCCAGCGCGGTGATATCGTGGTCGGAATGGACGGTGAGTTTCGGGCGTACCTATGGGGCGGAGAGGAGGGCTGGATGAACCAACGGATCTGTGTCTTCAAATCAAAGAGTGGTTGGAGTGCAGCGTTCGTGCGAAACGCAATCATCGAGCCTCTGGCGCACGTCGAGGCGACAGAAACAGCAACCACAGTAATTCACCTTGGAAAAGCCGACATCGACCTTTTTAGGGTTGTATTACCGAGCTCAGAAGTGGCTGATCTGTTCAACCGGACCTGTCAGCCCCGGTATGACCGAATTGTTGCGAACAAGCAAGAATCCCGCACCCTTGCCGTCATCCGCGATGCGCTTCTCCCCAAGCTTATTTCGGGAGAAGTGCGCATTCCTGCGGACTTCGGGTTACAGGGGGCGGCCAGCTGATGATCACAGAAAATCAGCTCGACGAATGGGTCCGCAGTAATGCAGAGAAAGCCCAGGCTGTTGTCGTCGAGTTGGTGTGCCGGTTGGTCGCTGCATCATGTCCCAGACCAAAGGATCGCCGGTTTCCGTTGGGCGATAGTATCGGCCAACCAGGCCCAGACGGAATTCTGGAGGTCGATGATTCGTTTGATCCATTTGTACCTGAAGGTCGTTCCTTCTGGGAAATTGGAACCGGGGAAAAGGCTCAGGAAAAGGCTACCTCCGACTACCGAGGGCTTGTTTCCGGTGGTAATGCAATACCGGAAAACGTTCGCCTCGAATCGTCCTTTGTATTCGTAACGCCCCTCTCCGGCAGGAGAGGCTGGAGACACACCTGGAAGGAAGAATCGCAGGGTGCGTGGCTCGAGAAACGGCGGGCACGACACGACTGGCGGGGCGTTCGGATCATTGATGGGTCGAAGCTTATCGACTGGATTCACCAATTTCCTCCGGTAGAACTCTGGTTCGCGGAACAGATACTCGGCATTCCTGTTCTGCAACTCGAGCTACCCGAGCAGCGGTGGGAGTTAATCCGTACCACCGGAGAGCCGCCTTTACCCCCGAGAATATTTCTGATAGGTCGGGACGACGCGTGCGACAAATTGAAAGAAGTATTCGAAGGCACCGCTGATCAGCTCAAGCTGGAAACGCATTTTCCCGAACAAGTGGTCGATTTTGTCTGTGCATATTTAGCCGATTTGGATGCCGAAACTCATGCGGAAGTTACCGGACGGTGTCTTATTGTTTCTGGGGTCGATGCGTGGAACGCAATGGCATCTTATAAGGAAAAGCTCGTTCTGATCGCCGACCCCGTACTTGACCTGAGCGGAGATTTTGGTACAAAGCTCATTCAGAAGGCCCGAAACGCTGGCCATGCCGTGATCTTCGGCGGTCCTCCCCGAGGTATCCCGGATTCTATGAGCGCTCTCCTACCGGCGCCTCGAAAATCTCATGTCCTTGAAGCGCTGGAAAAGGCGGGATACAACGAGGAGCGGGCGCGTGCTCTAACGCAAAAGAGCGGTGGAAATCTTGGCTCTCTTCTCAGATGCCTTCAGAATCTCTCGCTGATGCCTGAGTGGGCTGAAAGCTCGTTCGCCTCGGAATTGGCAATCGCGGCGGCACTTGGATCCTGGTCAGAGAACTCTCCAGCCGACCGCGCCATTGTAGAGAGCCTGTCGGGAAGCCCATATGAGGAGTGGATAGGGAAGATGCGAGTGGTCGCGCTTCGTCCGGGCACTCCCATTACTCAGCGAGACGGCAACTGGCGCTTCACCGCCCGCTATGAAGGATGGTACGCTCTGGGTCAGTATCTCTTCGACGAGCACTTGGATCGCTTGCGGGATGCAGTGATTTCGGTCTTAATGGAGACGGACCCTCAGTTCGACCTCCCCAGTGGCGAGCGTTATCTGGCGAACATTCACGGGAAGGTTTTGCAACATTCGCACCTCTTGCGAAACGGCCTTGCCGAAGCATTAGCGCTGCTGGGAAGTCACCCGAAAGCACTTACGTCCTGCACGCTTGGCAAGGCCAAGATGACGGCGGTTCTTGCCGTCCGCGAGATACTCGCTGATGCCACATGGGAGCGATGGGCTTCTCTTAATCAACTACTGCCTCTTCTCGCGGAAGCCGCGCCGGGAGAATTTTTGGACGGTGTCGAAAAGGCGCTCATGGTTGTGCCCTCTCCCTTTGATCGAATTTTTGCCGCGGAGGGTGACGGAATCTTTGGCCGTACATACATGACCGGTGTGCTATGGGCTTTGGAGACACTGGCGTGGGATCCGGATTGTTTAAGCCGTGCAGTGCTCTGTCTGGGTGAGCTTGCGGCGCGGGATCCCGGAGGGCAATGGGCCAACCGTCCTGCCAACTCGTTAACCACAATACTGCTGCCCTGGTTGCCTCAGACTTGCGCGCCGGTAAAAAAACGCCTGGCAGCAGTCAAAGCCCTGTTGGCCGAATTCCCTGAAGAAGGCTGGAAGCTGCTCATCAGCCTCCTTCCCGAATGGCACTCAACGTCCTCAGGTACACCTAAGCCGGTTTTCCGGGAAACGATCCCGGAGCAATGGTCGAAGGGTGTGACGTATAGCGAGTACTGGGAGCAGGTGGAAGCTTTCTCAGAGATGGCTGTCAGCGTAGCCCAGAGCGATCGTTATAAGCTCTCCGAGTTGATCACACACACCGCGAGCCTGCCCCCGCCGGCACAGGAACAGCTCCTGGCGTATCTCGAGGCCGATACAGTCGTCGAGATGCCAGAAGCTGAAAGGCTGAACCTTTGGATTCAACTCAGGGATCTTGTCAAAGAGCATAGAAAGTTCAATGATGCCCGCTGGGCGATGAAACCCGAACTTGTCGATAGGATCGCAGATATCGCCGATCGCATTGTGCCTGAGTCACCAGCGCTTCGATACCAGTACCTTTTCGGCGGACCAGATCTCGACCTGTTAG